>Ga0105055_10006116_pt1 | contig 16660 bp, 28 predicted proteins | sample BON03_FD_78090 | JGI IMG/M metagenome (GOLD analysis project Ga0105055, IMG submission 78090) | Freshwater microbial communities from Lake Bonney liftoff mats and glacier meltwater in Antarctica - BON-03 | ecosystem: Environmental > Aquatic > Freshwater > Ice > Glacier meltwater | place: Lake...
AAAGCAAAGGGAAATTTGGGGTTCTGATATTTGTAAGGAGATCAATTCGCTACTAGAAAAAGGGTTTTGCTTTAAGGGTACCGAGGATACTGGAGCGCTCCAGCCAATTGCGGATCAGCCTATTACTATCAATGAGGTTTTTGATTTGGCTATTATAAAGGCGTCTTCCCTACGTAAAAAATCAATTTCAGGCTATACGGCCATACTTGAAAAATTAAGGACGTTTTTAGGAGATAGAGCCGCCGGCCCGGTTGAACTGATAACGAAAAACCTAGTAAGTGAGTATCAGGATTATCTACTATCAAACGATTTGAGTAGTGTTACTGTAAACAATCAATTGAACATTACTAAAATAATGATAGGTAAGGCGGTAAAGGCTGAGTACATCAGTAAAAACCCTTTCATCTATACTAAACTGCCGGAAACTGATTCCAACTCAAACACGGCCTTTTTAGAAGATCACAAAGTACAGGTTGAATCTTACATGATTGACAAGGTACCAGGGCTATACCTTTTTACTAGGATCATGTACTATAATTTCATCAGGCCGAAAGAATTGAGAATGTTGAAAATTCATGACCTTGATTTTGAGGCCCAAACCCTAACCATTCCCGGCCCGGTTGCCAAGAATCGCAAAACAAATACGATTCCTTTACATCCTATCTTGTTTGACCTGCTAAAGGATCTGAGGGTTTATCCTGGTAAATTCTTTATTTGTGGAAAGAATTTTAAACCAGGCATTCACAAACTAGCTGAAAATTACCCATACGAGGCCCATAAAAAAGTTTTGAGGCAATTAAAACTATATGATGATTACCAATACACTTTGTACAGTTGGAGACACACCGGCGCAATACGAGCATATAAAGCAGGTACGGATATAAAAACCTTGCAGTTTCTTTTTAGGCACTCATCAGTAATTTATACTGAGATCTATTTGAAATCATTAAAACTTCAATTGCAAGAAATAAGGTTTAAACTGTGGTAATACCTAGTACCACACAAAAAAAGCCCGGCCAAAATTGGCCGGGCTTTTATTATTCCTAAACCTTAAAACTACAAATCAACTAACGTATAATGTACAACCTGGTATAGTACCCAAATTATAATTTGAACCCTCAAAACTTACCGTTACGGCCTCCGATTGTGCCGGGTTTAAGTACGGGTTAAAATAAATAAAACTAGGCGTTGTGCCTGGAATGACTAAAGAAAATCCTCTTTTTTGCTTTACACAATTGAGTAAATAAAAATTGTTTGGCCGGGCGGCTCCTTTTCTTGCAAGCTCCCTTTCACCGGTATAGGTAAAAGCGCTTCCGTTACTAGTATAATCAGCGCAAAGTACAGAACGCCCGGCGGCTAAATAGTTTGAATTTATAGCAGAAAACCAACGTACCCCAACGTTAAATCCATCAATACCAGCGCCCAAAAAAGCAGGCCCGGTTTGCTCTGAATTGGCCTGTATTCCATTGTCCCCCCACATATATGAACCCTCTGTGGTAGCCATAGACATTAAACCACAAAACTTCAAAAGTTCTGCAGGACAAATTTGATCAGAAATAACAGTTTCACCGTTTGGGCGCTTTGCTCCAAAATTGCGCTCCGGCCCGTCGTAGGTTCCCGACGTTGTCTGCATTTTTGGCCACGGAAAATAAATTAGTTCTTCGTTCGGCCCGGCGTTGTAATTGACCTGAACTCCTATCATTTTTCCTAAAATGAAATCACCTACAGAACGGGCTGAGTTATAGTAAAAATCTATACACTTACCACGTAGTAGATAATTATTAGAGTTATAATAGGCGGCCAAATTTCCTGATATATAATCCTTTGTGTTTGGCCCCAAAAGGTTTTCATATAACGAATTAAAAGGATCACGGGCGGCGCCTCCTATCTTAAAATCTATATCAATAGGATCAGCATCAACTGAGGCGTATTCCCCAAAATTACGGGCGGTAATTCCGGCGGCCTGACAAATTTCATTTACCCTTTCATAAAACCAATAAGAAGTTTGAAACGGATTTGATTGACCAAAGTCACCTTCTGCAAACTCATCAGTAATAACTACATCAGCACTAGGAACAAAATGAGCATCTACGGCGGCCCTTACTTGTTCCCTGGTAGGCGTGGAGGTTCCAAAGATACCAGTACTAAAATTGTAGGCTTTTTTGATTGCGCTTGCTCCTGGTAAACTTTGTCTATTGTTTTCCCATACGTGAGTAACGCCGGCGGCCAAAAGTTTTGAGGCGGTATCATTTTGCAGGAAAGTTTGAGCTACGTATATTTTACCATGATTTACCGGCCCGGCTTGCTCTGAATATTGCGGTACAAATCTATTTCCTTTGTACCATGTTGGGTTTTTCTGCATGATGTTAAGTCGTTACGTTTATTGTGGAGGCTCCGAGACAATAGGTATCATTGCCTCCTTGTGATGTACGAGAATAGAAAATATTATTCCTAACTCCCTCAAATGTTGATTGCCAGGAACTATCAATATAAATCTTTCTGATTGAAAGAACTTGACCTGGAGGCAGTGCTATACTATCAAAGTTTAAGGGTTCATCATTCCCATTTGATAGAGGTACATTGCTGATATAATAGTAAACTTTATAGGTTCTTCCATTAGCATCCAACATTCTAAAACTACCATTAAAATACTCACCTGGTTTGGTTTCATCAGTATATAACCCCGGTTCAGCTTCGTAAATACTAAGGTTATTTGATAAGCTTATACTCTTTTCTAAAATATTGGTCGAGTAAAGATAGTCACCACCGCCACCGCCGCCACCGCCACCACCGCCGCCGGTTGTCCTCCCATCATTAGAACCTGGATTAGGCAAAGGGTTTGATACGTCAGGTATTTTTGTGCCTTTTTCATTTGGAGAAACAACGAAAAAGTAAATAAGTATTGCAATGACTAAAAGAAAAATAAGCCATTGGCGAGGCGTAAAATTTTTAAATCGGTTCTTCATTGGGCTTCTTTTTTTTCCAGGTTATACCACTAAATAAAGTACAGTAAATCAAGATTGCCCAAACTTTCCATATAGGCGATTTGGCCTCTATCATACGGGCGGCCAACATCAGGTTTGAAAGGTGCCGGGCGTGTTTAGATCCTAGTTCAAGTTCTAAAAAATTATTATCATGTTCCCAATCGTGAAAAATTGCCTCATTGCTGCCGGCGGCGTGAGGTTGTATCAAAGGGTATAACAACCAAGGACAGGAGATCAAATCAGTAATATAGCCGGCCTCAATTGTATAGGGCTGTACCGGATGGTTTACCCTGGTATCCTTTAATACCTCAAACCAATCGGCCCGGCCTACTTTGGTTTTTTGGATAGGTACTGGCGGATTGAATCTCATTCTTTCAGCTTCATAAGGCTGTTAAAACTTCCCAGGTAAATATTTATATTTTGCCGGTCTGATTCTGACAAAATACCTTTTTGATATTTGATCAATAAATCTGAAAATTGTTCCGGTATTTCTAAATTTTTCGCCTCCACGGTTGTTCCATCGTCCCGGCGTAATTCATAATATATACCTTGCCAGTACTCCACTTGTGTACTGTCCTGATTGTACCTTTTTATAAGTGCGCCCAACGGGCGAACGGTTAGCGTTTTTACTTCGGGAATTTCCAACGTAAAAGGCTGTAAATCTATGTTTACATCTTGGGCTTTTACTGCAAACATTGCAGCGAATAGAAAAATAATTGTTATTAATTTTTTCATGTTGTTGTTAGTAATTAAATTTTAATACGCAAATATCCATCCTGTACTTTTCCTGATATACATTCCTTCGGTTCCGTCAGTTTGGTATATCATTAAACCAATTGAGGGGCTTACTATTGCGTTTCTTTGCGCCTCTAACATTCTTGGGGGAAGGAAACCTTTTGTAGTGCTTGCTATTGTTAATATAGAACTATTATTATCTGTATAGTCTGTACTGCTTATAATTGTATTTCCTGTACCTGTTATTCTAATTCTCCCTAGTCCAGATGTTACCAGATTAAGGTTTCCACCTGTAAATGTATTTATTAAATCCATGTGTCCCGTTCCATACATTCTCAATATACCGTAATCACTTCCGGTTCCGTTTGCTCCGTTTGGGTCTATAACTATACCAGCAAATCTAATACTTGGATCACTAGAACTTAGACTGTTTAAAATTATCCCTGCATCATTTACGTCTGTGCCTGAATAAGTCCTCATTCTAGCACCACCATTGACCTCTAATTTGTAAAAATTGGAAGATGTTCCGACACCCATAGTTCCCGAATTAGAGGCAAATATTGCACTGTTTGTACTTCTTATCGTTCCATTAACGTCTAATTTATGTCCTGCATCTACGGAAGTACCTATTAATACATTTCCATTCTGTTTTATTCTCATAAATTCAGGAAAGTAATCCGGGCGATTAAATATAATGTCTCCGGCTAAACTCCCTATACGAAGATGTACATCTTTCGTCCCTGAAAAATTGCCGGATTGATTATATAGAAAAAAATCATAGTTCCCATTTACCCCTATCGAACTGCTATAATCCCCCGGCCCACGGGCAAAAAATATACTGCTTGAGTTTCCGTTCCCGTCATCTCCTTTGCCAAAAGTAACCCAATCTTGGAAATCTTTACGCCCTGATATGCTTTGTGCAGTGGTACGGTTTACGTAATTAGAGAAATCAATATTCCCGGCTGTTTGGTTGGTATAATCTAGGATAGTTTTGAACGTGCTTTTTAGTGCTTTTTCGTCTATACGGCGGCTTCGATTGTCGGGTAGTTTCGCATTAATAGTATCCAATACATTTTGGTTTGTGAGTTGCCCAAATGAGGCAAAACCACAAACCAACATCAGAAATAATAGTATTTTTTTCATTACGCAAAAGGTGAGTTTTCTAACGACTTCATTCTCGAATCTAAGTTTTTGATTGCATCTAGTAAGCTACGATCAGCGCCGGCGGCGGCTGTACCTGGTACCGGCTTTTGATTGATACTAAGCCAGTAGAAAAAGCCTGAGATCAGGAAAGAAAGAAAGAGGGTTTGTTTGTTCATAGCTTAAAAATTTTACTGATCTTCTTTTTAAATTGCCCGGCTTCACTACTGAGTATTATTCCTGATACTGCCAAAATTCCCACCATGCCTATATTTTGACCTGTGGCGGCTGAGTAATATTCCGCTATGTTTCCAAACATCAAGTAAACACTATAATACACTAGCTTTTTGAGTACATCAGGCAATAACGCAAAAGAGAAACTATCAGATAGTTTGGCGTCTAAAATAGTGGTGCCAAAGTCCAAAATAACAACCGACCAAACAATAAGAAAGATATTGAAGTGGGCAAACAGAAAAATTAAATCTTTCATCGTATTGTATTTAAAATTTGATTCCTAAAAATAAAAATAGTGGCGCCTATTGTGGCGGCGAACCATCGGTGCTTCTTTATCTTTTGCCGGTTGAGATCAGATTTTAAAACTGAGTTTCGGGCGGCCTCCTCTGTTAATCTTTGCTCCGAGGTTATTAGTAGTTTTTTGTTGAGGTTTAGGGCGGTTTCTAGGTAGCCTACTCTTTGCCTCAAATAATCACATTCCTTTAAATCCTTGTCAATTTTGGGTATCCATTCAACCAACTGTTTTTTTTGATCAGGGCTGAGTGTATCTTTTTTGTAAGGCTCTGAATGAACTATCAACGCTGAGAGGATCAGAACGCAAAACGCTATCAATTTTAAAGCTGTTTTCATAAAGTAAAGAATCTATCAGGATGATTTTTTTTTGTAGTTCGTGCCTTTGTTCTATCAGGCTTTTAGGTTTGTTGTCTTTGCTGTTTTGTATTCCAATATAAACCGCAATACATAAGGATAGAAGAACCAAAAAAGCCGATATAAGAAAGGTAATTTTATTATCTTGCCTCATTTTAAAAGTTGTTGTAGTTGTTTGTGTAGTTGCCTGTTTTCTTCCTCCAATTCTTTTATTTTGGCCTCTGCTTCGTTCAAACGGCGCTCAAAATCTTGTTTCAACTGATTTACTTCTTTGATCAATTCTAGGGCGGTTTTCACTAGGATAGATTCTGATTCTGCATTTACTTTTTTTCTTGCTAGTAAGTGTATCAATGTTGTACCCAAAAAACCTGACAAAGCCCCAATTAAGGCCGGCCAAATATTGATCATACTTTCACAAATTTTAAATACAGAAATAAACCAATTGCCAGGACTACAAACCAAAGTGTATTGTCATCCTTTTTTATTGCTCCCTGAGCGTACAAATACGCCTCCTCTTGTCTCCTTTTTACTAGGCCGTTAATAACTACCTTTTTACCGTTTACAGTGCTGTAAATCCACCGTTTAAACTGTACCTCTATTTCTACGAGGTTGAGAGGGTTTTGATTGATAACTTTGAGTAGTGTAGATCCTGAAAAATTGCCTTCACCGACGTTGTAAACGAAACTTACCAGCGCATCAAATTGCCCTTGTAATAGCTTTGTCGTAATATACCGGTTTACCACGGCGGCGGCTTTGACTACATGAAAATTTATAAGTTGTTCGGCTCTTGCCGCCGTGATGGTATCTCCCTGCTTTACGGCCCTTCCATCCTCATAGGTTTGCACACCGTAGCCAATCGAAAATTTGCCATCTCCGTCAGGATAGGCGTTCAGCCTCAATTGCTCCTGTTGCTTTATGAAAAAAATAATATCACTACTTACGTTCATAATCTGAGTATTTATATATCTTAATTTCGTGGTGCCGGCGGTTTTTTAATCCTTTTGATACAGTAGCCTTTCCGTTCTTTCTTACAAAGATCCAACGTTTAAACTGAGCCTCTACCGCTTGATTATTATCAGGATCAGCCCTCAAAACTTTCAATAGGGTACTTTTTGAAAAAGCATTTGCACCCACATTGTACACAAAGGCGGCCACGGCGTCAAATTGATTTTGAGAAAGGTTCAAACCTTTTTCATTAATAACCCTTTCAAAATTTCTGAGATCAGCCACAAAGTAAAATTCAGCCTCTTTTTCCGTGATGGTTTCTCCCTGTTTTACTTGGCGTACGTTGGGGTATCTGATAGTTCCGTATCCAATTGTCCAAACGCCGCCTTGATCTTGGTAGGAGGTTAGTTCCAAAACTTCAAATTCTTTTATAAATTTTCTGCCTTTTTCGCTTGTAGTCATTGCTGCCGGGTTTGTGTTGCCAGTACAAATCCTTTGTACTCTTTGTAGCCTAACAGGGTAGTCCACCGTACTAGATAATACAACCTCCGTACTCCCTGAGAGGTAATATAATAGGCGCCTATTTTTTGTCCTATCAATTGCCCCACGGGTACCGTTTTCGCAATTTGGGCGCTATCCTCAAACTTGAAAACTGTGGCAGTACCTACTGCAAACAAACTTTCTATTTTTCCGCTTGTTGGGTTTGTGCCGGGCGTTGTTCCTGGTACCGTAGTGCTATTTTTAGGCGCTTTGGCGGCTCCTATAAACTGTTGAAACCCTTGAACTGATAATTCCTTTTGTAGTCTATCTACGAGGTTTTCAGCGTATAGCCTACTATACGAGGCGGCCACGGATTCAAAATCTGTAATCTGTTTTGCAACGTCCATCAATTCGCCCTCTGAGGTGCCATCAAATTCAATTGCCCAATCAACTCCCCACGGGTTTACGGCTTGCCTGATAGCAATTGCCAGGCTTGTATTTGCATCAGTACCGGCCTTGTTGTACTCCGAAGTTTTGAGTACTTTAAGGATTCCGGATCTGAGTAAAAAATATCCGGTAAGGCCGATAATAAACCATTGGAAAATCTCAATATTCCGGGCGTTGAAAGGTAATTTTTCCATCATTGTTTATTTGTAAATTGCAAGTATTCGAGGTAAAACGGCCATTCCTGATATAAAATCCATTTTCTTTTTTTTGGATATTTCCTCAATAATACCCATAAGTTTCTCTATTCTTTGAGGGTCGAAAAACTTCTGATACATATCAGGGTTTTTTGAGATCAGATCTACCATGAAAACCAACGTGTTGTTTGTGTTTTCAATCCCTACGAGGGCGTTAGAAACTGCAGCAAAGTTTTTTAGGTTGTCTATTAATACTTCCTCCTGTGTCTTTTCGGTAGCCATGTTGTAATTTTGATTGTAGGTTTAGAGGGATTTGAAAGCATTAAAAGCAGAAGCTAAATCAGGTGCCATGCTTGCCATTTTTCCCAATTTAGAAAGGGCGTCCCCATCATTTTCTGGGTCGTTATCTGTTAATTTGGCGTGAACTTCTTTTAGTTCGTCTCTGAAATTATTTACCAAATCTTCTAGTTTTTCTACTCTGTGTTCGAGGCGTAGATAGTTGATTGCATCCTGATACCCTTTTTCGTAGGTTTCCCGGTTTGTATCGAGGTTCATAGTTTTAGAGGTTGATTCTTTTTCTTTGGCAAACATAAACTCACTTTGGGCGGCGTTTCGGTTTTTTCCTTGCCAACCTTTCAAGGTATATTTACCAGGTGCCATCAGCCTAAAAGCCTTTTTCAGCTTATCAATTGCCTCCTGTGCGTTTTCGGTTGTGGCAGGGTCATAGTCTTGAACTTTGCCGTTTGAAGAATTAAAAAGCCTCCACCTGTAAAATTCGTTTTCTTCTAACCATTCTATTGCATTGTCAGTAGTCATAGGAGTAGGAGTAGGATTTTAAAAACAAAGGCCGGCCAAATAATAACCGGCCTTTTATATATTTTTTAATGGTAATTACTACCGGCTTTTCATCTTTTTGACCTTTGAAATTACGGTTTTTTTGGCCGCCTTGTCTTTGTCGATTTGAGTATTAAACTTGTCTACTTCTTTTACCTTTTCTTCGTGACGTTTCCAACTATCGAGGCTTGATGATGCTTTGGGCGTCTTCGGGTATTTCTTATACTTTGCCATGTTTTGACGGTATGTTTTGAAATGATTGAATCTAAATAATACTAGGAGATAAGATCAGGTCGGGCGTCTATTCCCGGCCTTAATTACTACCGGCGGCGGACTGTTTTCTTCTTACCAAAAATGCCGGTTACGTTGGTAATCCCTAAGGCTTCCATTGCTAAAAATGCAATACCTAAACTCAAAAGGAGATTGTTTTGAACCCAGGTAATAATACCATCAACGGAAAAAGCCGAGGCGCTTGAGGCCATACTTCCCACATACTGAATTTGTGCGCCTCCTGATACATTGGCCTGAGTGATCAGGCTGAAATCAGTCGGGCGGCTTTCCTGAGAAACCACCGAATAAAAAGCCTGATTTTCGTGAATACGTGGATAGTTACCCAGGGCGGTTGCTCCGAAGTCAATATCCCCACCGGCGGACAAAAGTCCATCGGGTGCAACATCAGGCATAGTAGCAACGGAAACTGTTGTTACTATGACCGCCTCACCTGATCCAATAGCCCCCAAAAGGTTTGATTTTGGCATAAACTTGAATGTTCCTAATACAGTAGGATCAGCACTTGCGGCCATTCTTACCGTTAGAAATTCAACGCCGCCGGACGTCTTACCGAGATAAATAATTCCTTTGCCGTTTTGTCCCTGAATCCAACCTACATTGTTAATAATTGTTGCTGCCATTATTGAAAAAAATTGAGTTATGAAATTTGATTTTGATTAAGTTAAATAGTATCTAAAAAAGGTAATTATTGTTTCCAAAGTAGATACAATATCCCCACAATTAAACCGATAATAGGTAAACTGAGAGGTGCCGCCGGCGGTGCCGGATTTTGCGGCGGTATGTATATTGGTGGAGTAGTAGTGCCGGATCCACCAATGCCGCCTGGGAAAAGCGAATCGGCCAAACCTGCCAAAAAAGCTAGTATTGCATCGAGTGTAGGTTTTTTGCCCGTGTTAGGCGTACCGGTGCCGGTATTGCCTCCTGGTAATACGGTGCCAGGAGGAAATATTATTGGAACTATGAAACCGTTTGTTTGAGGCAAAACCGTTTTATTCGTTAAAAGTGCCATATTGTGCTATTTAAAAATTTTGGGTATTGGTACTATTACTTCCCTTTCTAGTGGTATCGTGAAACCTTCGGCCCGGATTATACCCCTGAAAGTAAATTTTATTTCTTTGGTAGTTCTGAGTAATTCAGGTATCAATATCAGTATTGAATCTAGTGGGATTACTACCGTGATTTGTATTGTACTTTCTCCTGGTACTATTACTTTCCTTTGCGTAAAAAAACTATTGCCCACATAGTACCCACCTATAAAGGTTTGAAAATCAATAGCATTGAGATTAATACTAGTAGGAGATGGATTCAAGAACGTAACCGGTAAATTGAACTTTACGGCGGCGGTATCTATCCTGATAGAGATATGTAGCCCAAACCGAAACGTCAAACGATCTGAGGCCCGGTAAACATTATAGTAATAGATACCAAGTAAGAATAAGCCTATGATTAGTACTGGATTCATCGAGTGTAAAAGTATAGGATCAGGGCGGCGGCCAACATCCAAGGTAAAAAATTTGTTTTGTCATCAACTACGGGCGGCGTTTGGATAGGTGCCGGTTTCGGTATGTTGCTGCCTGGTACCGGTGCCGGGTTAATCTGTGGGTCGTTTTGCGGACCGGTGCCTCCTGCTTTGATGTACACTACTTGCGCCCTTGCTGAGAATGCGTTTTTATACAATAGCACAAAAGATAAAAATCTTTTCAAGTCATCCAAACTAAACCGGCCCGTTCTTAGCCAATCATAACATGTAACATGTATAATGCGTATATCATAGGCCGTTACCGATTGAAACTCTGAAATAGTACTGAGCGCCCTACCTTGCGCCTCTGTATCCATATTGTTATTTATGGCAATTGCCCGTAGCTCTACATCTACACTTGTTACCGGGTAAGTATCGAGGGCGTCTATTACTCTTTGTGCCTCCTGGTCGGTAGTGTTTGCCGCCGGCGTGTTGGTGCCTGGTACCGGGTTTGGCGGTATGTAAGGGTTATAGGGTAAAAAGTTGTTATAAGGGTTTAGCAAGGTGCCGCCGGTGTAAATCCTACCTTCACTGGAATAGTTGAAAAAAGTATTAATTGGTATAGCCATTAGTTTTTCTTTCTAAATAATCCTGCCACGATTAGCCCCAAAATTGCCGTGTATCCTATCATATTTTTACTTTCCGTAATTGGAGGGTTTACAATGGGTGCAATAGCCTTGTACATCGTTTCTAGTTCTTTTCCTATTTCTATATAGGTGATAGCTGTACGGGCGTTATCCCATTGTAAACCCTTCGTTGAAAGCGTCTTATCTGTAAGGCCGGGCGGCTCCTCTGAAAATCTATGCAACGAGGCAAGATCCACATTAAGCCCGGCGGCCAAATCTTTTAATACATTGGTACCAAAAGAGATTGCACTAATAAGAATTTTATTTGAAGTACCTGCGCTTATTGCAGTGGTACCAATGCTAAAAATTGACCAGGCTACACTTTCAAACTTTGCCAGGCTTTCAATTTTTCGGGTTTGTGCCTGTATCCCATTTTGTAGAATCTTTTCTCCTATTGAAAAGAGTTCGATAACTGCCGCCGGTTCTTTTGTCATCAGGCTGTTAATTATGCCTTTTACTAGTTCGGCCCGTGTTGCCTGGTACCGGGCGTTGTATTGATTCCTGGCGGCGGTAACTTCTTGCCGGATACGCTCCCTGTATTCGCATGTTTGAGGCCACCAAAAAGCCGAACCGCATCTTTGAAAATAACTTATTGGTGTTACGGGCGGCGCTCCTATTTGACCAATAATAATGTTGTTAATCTTTACATCAGTGACAATAGGGTTTTTGACATACTCTAGTGATAAATCCTGTATTGCGGCAGTAATAATATTTGCAGGGCTTAAAAGAGTCATTGTTTTGCGTTTTAATGAAACAAATATTATACATATTGGATACAAAAAAAATAGGTTGTAAATTGACACTATCAAAACCTAACAGTAACAATATGAGCCAATTAGAACCAATCAACACAAAAAAAGAACTACCTAGAAATATCCGTTTTGTTACTCATTATTACTCAAAACGTGATGTAATGAGTATTTGGGGAATTACAGATTACTTTCAATTTGAAGATATGTTGGGTGAGCGAGGTAAACAAATACTAAATTGGAAGCCAGGAAAACAACGTTTTAGCCCCAATACTGTACGAGAATTGATTGAATTTGTGGGAGCGCCTCTTACCATCAGTATTGATTAGTATAGTTTATTACCGCTAAAAGAAAAGTACAACCTTTTGAACCCCGTTTTTTCGGGTAAAATGCCAGGGCAATTGCCAGGGCTTTTTTTTTTGATTTGAATCTAGTTTTAAGTTGCTACTTACTACACTTTGAAAAAAAATTGTACTGCGTGTAGTAACATGTAGTAGTTTGTAGTAAGATCTTTTTTTTAAGTTACTACACTAAAAACCGCCTTGAAAGTATCTTAAAGTCTGTTTTTAGTTATTATTTATAGTGTAGTAGTTTATAATAATACTAAATACTATAAAAAACCTAACTAACTCAATACCAGCGTTTTCCTTTTCTTTTAGCGGTAAAAACCCATTTGATTCAATTGTACTTTTCTATGTAGCAACTTTGTAGTTAGTTGTATCCAAAATGTAGTATTTTGAGCAAAAGGCAGTGCTTTATGGCTGAAAAACAGTACTTTTAAGCATTCACTAAACAAACTACAACATGAAACGAATAAGCCTTTTGACATCCCTTTTTTCTGTGATTTGTAGTATATCTGCTGCCCAAACGCCGGGCGTGTATGTAGGATCTGAGAGAATTGATTATATAGCAGGTATCACAAAAGAACTACCGGCCAATAATAGTAAAGAGTTGATAAGTATTACCAGTATATCAGATAGTACGTTTAATTTGCTCCTGATACGATATTTCATAGTAAGAGGTAGGAAGTTTCACGAAACCAAAGTAATACCGGTACGGCTAAAAAAAGGAGGCGTATTTGAAGAAATAGCGCCGGGCGCTGATTCCGGCGTAGATGGAAAATTTACTGAGGCCGGCTTGATCCTTACTGGATACGGAAAGAAGAAAAAGACTTTGTACCAAACCACATTTGTAAAGCAGTAGCTACTGAGGCACAAAAAAAGCCCGGCCAATTTTGGCCGGGCTTTTTTTTAATCTTCTTACTGATTTGGTATGCAAGCTACCAAATTTCTTAAAGATAGCCAGGTTGTTTTTTCTACGTTGGTGCCTTCGGCGTTTTTATATGCCTCATTGCAAGCAACTGAAAAACTAACAAAAGATTCTCCGCCGTTTTTTGATGATACTATCTTTGAATCATTACCGAGGTTTCCAATAATTACTAATTTTTGCATTTTTGATTGTAGTTTACAATTGTTAATTGATTGAATTGAATGTTTAAAAGTTTACAGTTTCTTTCATTGGGTTTGCAATACTATTTACTGGGGGTAGATCCAACCTATTAAGGGCGTATTTGGTGAGTACCTGTTTGCCGGATCTTATTTTTACTTGTATTGCTCCTAGGCTTTTTAATGCTTCGCCTATCTTTTTTGACGAGGTAACTAGGCCAACACTAGATTTGAAATACGCTACTATTTCAGTTGCATTCATAGTGCAATTTGCTTTTGATCTATAATCAACTATCTCAAAATGTGTCGTTATCATTTCAAGTTCATCAGTAGCATAAGCGAAAGAGTTCATGTCAGGAAATGCCGTTTCTAGTTCGTCACTATCCCACCAATATTTATACCCACCTTGCCAAAGGGATAAAGCATCTAACCAAACTAGATTCATGTCCATACTTTGAGCCTCTGCAATGTTTATTGCCTTTATTCTAAAAGGAAGGAAACGGCGGTTTTCGTTTTCCGCTAAAAATTCTTCGCCGTTTATCGAGGCTAAAAAATTTCCTATTCTAGGAATAGTTTCGTGAAATTTTGAAAAAGGGCGGCGAATAGAAATCTCAGGATGAGTTATCAGCGTTTTCATTGTTTCACTATCTTTTTTCATCAGGTTGCGCAATTGATCATCTAGGTTTATAATAAACTTAATACCTAACAGGGTAAAAGTGTCTTTATTCCCTAGGCTTAAATCTATCTTTCCAGTATAGATCATCTCAGGGTTTAGGGGAGGCGGACACAGATTAGATAGCCAGGTAGTTTTAAACAGTCCCATACCGCCCGTAAAAACAAGACAAGTATGATTTTGTGATCCTTTGTCAGAAAGTGCGTTTGCCACACTTGCCACTAACCAACGTTTTAAAGAAATGTGAAATTCAAAAGGGTTTGGTACCGTTACGGTTTTAGCTAGTTTCTCTATACTTCCCTCTGAACTTTTTCCGGCGTATTGCTTTGGCAGGTAGTTGTAAAAATAGTCCTTCAAAGGATGATATTGAGGCGTAAAATCTGATTTTACGATTGAGATATACAAAGATTCTGAAACTTGTAAATCTAGTTCGGCGTCTATTTTTCTAATTATACTATTCATGTCGTAATCAATATGAGGTTTAAAATTTTCTTCCTCTTTGGCTTTGTAGTAGATTGTAGAAGTAAGGACGTTAAATCTAAAATCGTAATTTTCGGCCAAAAATAATTCTGCTTTTTGCCGTTTACTCATTTGCCTATACGTTTTGATATTATGTAATCATTGTAATCTTGATAATCAGGAAAGTATATCTTTGAGGCGTTTTCACATTTGCCCCAATACCGTTTTGATATTAGATCAGCGTTTTTTTGTCCGTCCTCATCATTATCAAAAAATATAGATATTGCCTGAAAACGGCTCAAATCAGGTAAACGGTTTAACATCCGTAATGAATTGAGTACTATTACAAAATTCCTTTTCAATCTATCCTCTGTGGGCATCCATGATAGAAAATCAAAAAAACCCTCAAACAATACTACTTTGGTTGCATCAGGATTGCCCAAACTTCGAATATCCTTATTACCTATACAACCCTTATACTTTGAGGATCTTAATTCAAAGCCTCCTGTATCGTTCTTGAATCCCAGGGCGTAAAAATCGCCGGCCTCATTGTAATAGTGTATTTCTGATAGGTACCTCAATGCAATGTTAAAAGGTATTGCCCTTTCATTGAGGTAGTTTTTTAGAGGGTACGAATAAAGAGAACTAATCCTTTTGATATAAGTATAATTCTCTTTTTTAGTAGAGGCCGCCCGGCTCTGTGATATTCTAGTTTGTTGGTTGCCTCCTGGTAGATTTTGCGCAATGTTCATAGCCTTGATAAAACTACATCGCTCCATGATTTGAATCAGCCGGATTAAATCTCCCTTGTTTTCGTTGTTTTCAGGATCAGCGCCGCCGGAAAAATCACAAAAGACATTGTTTTGACAATCTACAAAAAAAGACGGCGTTCCCGTTTCTCCTGTGATAGGAGACATATAGACATATTGGCGGCCTATTTGGTTTTCAGGCTCAAAGCCTTTTGAGGATAAATAATCCAAAATGGATACACTATCTTTTGTATTGTTAATTTGTGTTTTTGTGAACATAGTAGATAATAATTTAACAAAATGGATACACTAGGTTTATAAAATATGATTACTTGCAGTTTCTATCATTGACCTAAGATCTGATTTACTTACCCTTTTGTAATCATCTAGGTAAACGTTTAAAGATTCAATCAAATAAATGAGATCAAATTTGATTAATTCCAATTCCCTTACCTTTGATTTTTCATCTTCCAAAAGTTTTACTAATTGTCTTTTCTCCTGGTACAGTGTACAGTTATTAGATTGACACATAGGTATTTACTTAGCTTAGTCCGTAAAGATTGATTGATTTTGATTCCTGCTTAATTTCCTTTTCTGCTTTGTGTCGGTAGTCCACAAAAAAACCTTTTTCCAGGCTGTAGGCAATAGATAACATATCATTGATATCCTTCAAATCTGACATAAGAAACTTAAATGATGATGCTTTGAGCCTTAGTATTGTAGGGTTTTTGGTTAGTTGCCATTTTTTCATGAAGTGGCTAACTATCAATGGTTTGTCTTTATTTGGTATTTCTTCTTTCCACACTTCCCAAAATGTTTTCATTTTATTAAACGGTTTGTTTTAAATAGTTAAAATTTTGTTATTTGATGTTACAATACTACTGTACGGTTTTGTGTAATCAAAACATTATGTCATATAAATTTTAACGTTATGGATACGAATTATCACATAGGTCTGAAAATCAAGAAGTTAATTGAAAAATCAGGCGGCGACATGGAAACTGAGGCAAAACAACTTGGATACACTAGAACGGGACTTTACAAGATATTCAAAAAGAAAGACGTCAATACATCTTTACTTGTACACTTTTGCCGCCGTTTTAGGGTAGGTGTAGATTATTTTTTTGAGGATCTAAAAAGTTTCGTAAATGAAGAAATAGCAAGTTACCAAGTATCTAAGGTTCAATCAGATATAAAGGATTTGCAACACCAATTAGAGATCAAGGAAAACAAAATTTCTTATCTTTCTGAGCAAAACGAACTATTGAGAGATACTATTATTATATTAAAGTCACAAAAAAATGAATAGTACCTGCCAGTATATTTGCCATTTTGGAACTGCCAGTTTTGACATTTTAGGCTTAATTGGTTGTTTTTCAGTGCGTTTTTGTGAGATAATTGATAATCCGGTATTCTCCACCCCGAAAGCCCCAACCCGTTGAAGCGCTTCAACGGGTTTTTTCGTGCGTTTTAAAATAATAGGAAGAATTGTGAAACATGGAGTTGAT
>Ga0105055_10006120_pt1 | contig 16649 bp, 9 predicted proteins | sample BON03_FD_78090 | JGI IMG/M metagenome (GOLD analysis project Ga0105055, IMG submission 78090) | Freshwater microbial communities from Lake Bonney liftoff mats and glacier meltwater in Antarctica - BON-03 | ecosystem: Environmental > Aquatic > Freshwater > Ice > Glacier meltwater | place: Lake...
ATATTAAATGCTTTTGCAATTCGTCTACATGTCTCTCTGCATTTCTCCAAAGTAGCTGCGTCAATGGTTTGTGGAGGCATCATCAGCGTGGCATCTCCTGAATGAACACCGGCATTCTCAACATGCTCAGAAATAGCATGACAAACAACGTCACCATGGTCACCGACTGCATCTATGTCGATCTCGCGTCCATTCTCGATGTACTTGGATAAAACTACTGGGAACTCATTGGATACTTTACCAGCATTTTTTAAGTTCAAGCTGAGTTCTGCAGGTGAATAGGCCACAGCCATAGCAGCTCCAGACAACACATAAGATGGACGACACAAAACAGGATAACCAACTTCATCAGCAAAATCAAAGGCGGCTTCTTCAGTGGTTAGTCTGCGCCATGCAGGTTGATCGATTCCGTGTTTGTCGCACATACTGGAAAACTTATCTCTGTCTTCAGCACTATCAATCATCTCAGGGGTTGTTCCTGCAATCTTCACATTGTTCTGGTGCAAGGCCAATGCAATATTATTCGGAATCTGGCCTCCAACTGATACAATAGCATTTTCACATCCTTCTTGTTCGTAAATATCGAGAGTTCGTTCTAGGCTGAGCTCTTCAAAGTACAACCTGTCGCACTCGTCATAATCAGTAGACACCGTTTCAGGATTGTAATTCACCATCACCGTCTTCTTCCCTAGTTTCCTCAATGTACGAATGGCGCTAACAGAACACCAATCAAATTCAACAGAACTTCCAATACGATAACATCCTGATCCTAATACCATAGTACCTGGATCATCAAACTTGACATCACTTTCATCTCCATTGTAAGTCATGTACAAGTAGTTCGTTACTGCCGGCGACTCTCCAGCAACAGTATCAATCTGTTTCGTGAATGGGAAAATGCCCATATTTTTTCTGACAGCTCGCACCTCCAACTCCGTTGAATTCACTCTTTGGGCAATCTGACCATCTGAATACCCGGATTTCTTTGCTTGCATCATTAGGGTGGCATTAAGACTATCCAATGTACCTGCATTCTTCAACAAGTGATCCAAATCGGATATTCTTTGTAATTTGTTGAGAAACCAAGTATCAATCTTTGTCAAGTCATGGATCTTATCAACACTCCATCCTAACTCCTGCATAGCATAAGCGATTGCATAAGGGCGTCTATCCGATGGATGCTGCAACTCCTCTACCAAGTCGTCGACGTTGGTGAACTCGTAAGCTGAATGATGGATCTGAAATCCTTCATTGGAAGAATCTACCATACGAAGGGCCTTCTGCATGCTCTCTTCAAAGTTACGTCCAATAGCCATAACTTCACCAACAGATTTCATCGCACTGCCGATCTTTCGAGATACCTTGTCGAATTTAGTCAAATCCCATCGAGGAATTTTGGTGACAATGTAATCCAATGAAGGCTCAAAGCACGCGGTGGTGGTCTTGGTGACTTGATTGACAATGTCTGGTAGTTGCATACCCAAGCACAACTTGGCGGCAACGAAGGCCAATGGATATCCAGTAGCTTTACTTGCAAGAGCACTCGAACGAGACAATCTCGGGTTCACTTCAATGATGCAGTAGTTGTCTGAATGGGGATCTAAAGCGTACTGAATATTGCATTCTCCAATGATACCCAAATGTCTCACTACTTTGATGGCAGTATCACGCAACATGTGGTAGTCATGGTTGGACAAAGTTTGAGAAGGCGCAATGACAATAGAATCACCAGTGTGTACTCCCAACGGATCAAAATTCTCCATGTTGCATACCGTAATACAATTATCCGCTGCATCTCGAACTACTTCATACTCCACTTCTTTCCATCCCAGCATTGACTTCTCAACCAGAATCTGAGGTGATGAAGAAAAGGCTTTTTCAGCCATGTCCTTAAAATGTTCAGGGTCGTTGCAAATACCTGAGCCAAGTCCTCCTAACGCAAACGCACTGCGGATCATACATGGATACTTCACCTTTTCAGCAGCTATTAAACCATCCGCAATGGTAGTAACAGCGAAAGAAGGAGCCACTTTTTCGTTGATTTCATTCAACTTGTCCATGAAAATACCTCGATCCTCAGTGGCGATGATTGACTCCACAGATGTACCAAGAACCTTCACATTGTGCTTGGCCAATATCCCCTTTTGGTACATTTCAACACCCACATTGAGAGCGGTTTGTCCACCCATAGAAAGAATCAATCCATCCGGTTTCTCTTTTATAAGGATCTGTTCAACAACATCCATAGTCACTGGTAAAAAGTAAACTGTGTCTGCTTGATTAGCACCTTCCAAGTTGGTTTGCACGGATGCTATGTTCGGATTCATCAATACTGTTTTAATCCCTTCCTCTTTCAAGGATTTGATTGCCTGGTTACCAGAATAATCGAATTCGCCTGCTTGTCCAATACTAAGACCACCACTACCGAGTACAAGAACTTTCTTCACGTCAACTCGTGTGTTTGCAACTTTACGACCTTCAAACATGGATCCAACTGATGATTTTCCACTTTTGACCAAGTTTAAGAAATCATCAAATAGAAACTCCGTATCCGTTGGACCTCCACGAGCTTCAGGATGGAATTGAGCAGTAAAGTAAGGCTTAGTCTTGTGCATAATTCCTTCATTTGTCCCGTCGTTCTTGTTTACGAACAATGGAGTCCAATCATCAGATAATGTTTTGGTGTCGATGGCATATCCGTGATTCTGTGGAGTAATGTAACACTGGCCAGTTAACACATTCAACACAGGTTGATTTGAGCCTCTGTTTCCAAAAGGCATCTTGAAGGTCTTTGCACCGGATGCTAAAGCAGTCAGTTGGTTTCCCATACAAATACCAAAGATTGGTTTGTCGTAGCCAGACTCAAGCACTTGACGTAATTCTGAAATTGCATTTCCTGCCATAACAGGATCTCCAGGCCCATTGGATAAGAACAAACCATCGTACTCATTGGCATGCTTTGACACCGGGAAATCATAAGGCACACGATGCAACTCGACACCTCTCTTAACAAGATTCCTGATGATATTGTTTTTGATACCACAATCAACAGTCAGCAATTTGATAGGGTTTCCTTTACCATATACTATCGTTTCCTTGCAAGACACTTCCTCAATCAAATTGCGCTTGTTAACATCGATAAAAGGAATCTCTTCGTAACCAGCAGGCATATACGACGGAGTGAATTCAATTTTAGCAAGCATCGAACCACGATCGCGAATCTTCTTGGTAAGAAGACGGGTGTCAATTCCATACAGACCAGGGATCTTCTCTTGCTGTAACCACTGCGATAGTGACCTACCAGCTTCCCAGTTGCTGTAATGATGGGAATAGTCTGAAGCAATGAATGCTGAAGCATGGATTTGATCACTTTCGAAATGTTTTGGCAATCCAAATTCATCCATAATACCTGCGGCAGGTACTCCATAGTTTCCAACCAACGGATATGTGGAGACTAATAATTGTCCACGATAAGATGGATCAGTCAATGATTCAGGATATCCAACCATTCCAGTATTGAACACAATCTCACCAGAAACACTTTCTTCATGCCCAAATGACACACCTACGAATCTAGAACCATCCTCCAAAACCAGAGACGCAGTTCTCATGCCGCTGCTTCCCATAGTTGACCCTACATAAGCTGCTGGCGATCCTCGTTTTTTAAGATCAGTAGATAGGAAGCGCTTTTGCCTTGACACTCGGCGCGATGTTTCTCTTAGCATCATCGACAACAATCTCCCTCCCTTTTCAGATTTAGATGGATTTGTTGTTTGGAAAATGATGATGGATTGGTGCAGTACTCCTATCAAAAACATATATGATTAATACTAGTAATTTGTGTCTGTCGATTTTCAACACACAATTTTCATCGTCTCTCTTCTGATTCTGAAACTCCTCTAAAAAAAAAATTGCATCGCGATGATGTTGTTGAGACATCAGCTGAGGGTATGCATGCTCGGAAAGCACACTAGATCATCATCATCGGCTATCCTTGAGTCAGTGTATGGTTCGGATGAAGTGAATCATTATATGAAGCTGTTCAAGACTAACAAGTCACCTGCATTTGCTGTTATCAAAGTAGGAGGTGAAGTGGTGGAGGAAGAATTGGAAACACTCACAAAGACATGTGTGACTCTTCAACAAGCAGGTCTTAAACCCATTGTTATTCATGGAGGTGGTCCTCAGATGAATAAAGAATTGGCATTACAAGGTGTGGAACCACAGTACATTAAAGGAAGCAGAGTCACTGATGAAGCGACTTTGGCGGTCGCACAACGAGTATTTACTGGTCTTAACAAACGAGTGGTTGATTCGTTTAAATCTCATGGTGTCGATGCTCTTGGAATAACCACAGGTGTGTTTGAAGCCAAAATAGCCAACCCGGAGCTTATGTTCGTGGGAAATATTACAAAAGTACACACAGCACAAGTTGAACAAGCTCTGAAAGACAATGCTATTCCTGTTCTCACATCCCTCGGTCAAAGTGTTGATGGCCAAGTACTTAATATTAATGCAGATGTTGCGGCTAGAGATATGGTTCTTGCCATGAAACCAATGAGAGTGTTGTTTGCGTCTGCTAAAGGAGGATGGATTGATGACGAAACGAAAGAAATTGTGAATGCTATTGATTTAACAAATGAGTATGATGCTCTTGCAAATCTCGATTACAATGGAAGACAAGGAACGTTGTTGAAACTGAACGAAATTAAAGCTATTTTAGATGGAGTTCCAGATTCTGCCTCAGTGGCTATATCATCCGCAGGAAATATGCTTAAAGAGTTGTTTTCTCACAAAGGCGCAGGCACTATATTTGTAAAAGGGCATCCTGTGCATCAAGTGATGAATTCTTCAGTTCCAATGTTAAAAGCCCCTCAAGTAGGAAGTAAAGTTGAAAGCACTTTCTTCTATGGTAAAACTGAGACTGAGGCTCGTGCTGCTGCTCAGATAGTCACCCGACCTAACCTTGGTAAAGATCTGCCTCCCATTCTTGAGCAATTTAAGTTATCTGTCGATAATCAAGGTCTCGGTACCGAGGAGATTGTATGGAAAAGCATCAAGGCAAAATACCCAACACTAGCATGGACTTGGAACCATGGATCTCGTGAGACTGGTGGTGTGCTTGATGTACTCTCCGATAATCACGCGGATGGTACCATCTATGACAAACAGAATCACAAATACATTTCGTGGTACAATGATACCCATCCGTTACAAGGATGGAGTGCTGAGAAAGTAGGTAGATTAGTGAATGATGAACCACTTGAGAAAATCAAGCCTCTGACATTCCAACGAAGTTCTTCATTCAAATACAAGGTGGGTCTTTTAGGGGCGCGTGGCTATGTAGGGCGTGAGTTTACGAAACTTTTAGTCCAGCATCCTGATATGGAATTAACTGTGGCTAGTTCTAGGGCACTAGCTGGTCAACGAGTCATTGATTGTTTTGGACTATCAAGTGAGGCTGCTGATCGTGGGGTTGCTGATTCGCTTCGCTTTCAAGCTCTTGAACCATCGGACATTGCTCACCATGAAGTATCTCAGAACGTGGATATTTGGGTTCTAGCACTTCCAAACGGCTTAGCACCTCGCTTCGTTCCCACGTTAGAAAATCTCAAAGAATCTAACGTGTTAATAGATCTGGGTGCAGATTATCGCTTTGATGATTCTTGGGTATATGGGCTTCCAGAGAGACATGGTGCACGTCGTACTCTAAAGGGAGCTCGTAGAATTTCCAACCCTGGATGCTATGCTACTGGTACTCAAGTTGGACTAATGCCGTTACTTCAACCTAATGGCCCTATTAGAGCACTAGATGGTTCGATTCCAACCGTATTCGGTGTTTCAGGATATTCTGGTGCAGGGACCAGTCCTTCTAGTAAAAATGACCCGCAATGTCTTAAAGATAATTTGCTGGCATATAGTTTGGTTGATCACATGCATGAGAGAGAGTGCTCGAGACATCTTGGAAGGCAAGTTGGATTCATGCCTCATGTGGCGCCTTACTTTCAAGGAATTCACTTGACAATCTCCGCACATTTGAATCAGATGGACGTAAAATACCCTTCTCCTTGTCAAGTTCAAGAGTATTATGAAGCTTACTTTGCTGGCGAGCCTCTTATTCATATTTTACCTCAAGGACAAATACCCGAAGTCAAAGATGCAATGTTCAAACATGGAGTCACTGTAGGCGCATTTGCTGTGGATCAAAAAACTGGGCGGATTGCGATGGTTTCTACTATTGACAATCTTTTGAAAGGAGCTGCATCACAAGCAATGCAAAATTTAAACATTGCTCTTGATGTTGATAATGAGCTGGCAGGTATTTTTTAATTTTAAAATAATAAAAGCTCGAAAATTGATCTCGTGGCTAATTGTGCTTTTTAGTTGAGTACACACCTTCAAAAATCCACTCTTTATTTCGTCTTATGTGAAAACCTATCCACCCTCTAGGAGTCGAATAGCAGGAAATCACTAGTAAAATTCCACACTATATGAGACTAATAACCATTTACTTGATCGTTGGATTTCAATCGATACATCGAGTATTTCATTTCAAAGCACACGCGAAAAACACCCGCATTTTAAAATATTGGGTTAGGTTCAAACCCTAATCTTCATAAAGAAAAAATGAGCGATCAATTGACCCCAATCAGTCCAACGGATGATGTAGTTGAGAATCCTGCTAGTAACTCGAATAAAATAGAGAAATTAAAACGAACAGGAAAACCAAAGAGTCGTCGTGCAAGCAACACAACCAAGTTCATTGCAAATCTTCTTCGTGAAGACCAAGGCAAATCGTCATGGATTGTTGGATTGATGTTCTTCAAGTCGAACCCTGGCTTTGAAACTCTGAAACGTACAATCGTAGATCGACTGATGGTCATTCCTCGATTTCGTTCCAGACTCAAGGTTCGTCGATTTCCTGTTACTACTATTTTATGGGAAGAGATTCATTTGGAAGATATTGACGAAGACTACCACTTTCGAGTGGTGTTGGATGACGGTCCAAAAAGTGTGAAAGAAGTGAACGACTACTGTGGTGCATTATTTGACGACTTTGATCATGACATGAGCAAGCCATTATGGCAGTTTTATTTCATTCCTCAACTGGACGATGGAAGGTGCTGTTTGGTAACCAATATCTCTCATATTATTGGCGATGGAGTTTCTCAAGTTGAAGTTCTTTTGAAAATGTTAGATGAACCACAACAAGGCAAATTGGAAAAGCAACAAACTGCTCGTCCACCAAGAAAACGCAAACCTGTTAAGTTGGGACCCATTACGAAAGCGAGAGTATTTTTGGGAGGCATTTGGGATGGGTTTTTTGCGGTGATGGGATCGCCTGATCCAGCAAATTCATTGCGTTTGAAAGATGTTCGAAAACCTTCGCCGAAGAAGAATTGCTGTGTGACAGAACCGCTAGACTTGAATCGTGTCAAATTACTGAAGAATAAATTTGAAGGAGCTACAATCAATGATATTCTCATGACTGTCTTGACTCTGACTTTAAAAGCTCATTTTATAGAGGTGAACGATGAAGCTGTGATCAAGAAAGGAGGACGAGTTAGAGCTCAATTCCCTATTAATCTTCGAAAACGTGGTGAGCATGCTTTAAAGGATGGAGTGGATGCTCGAAACAAATTTGCTTACGGATTCTTCGACTTTCCAATGAAGAGCAAAGTATCCAGAGTAGACCTTGTATGGAAGCTGAAGAGGACGCTAGACAAAATCAAACAGAGTCCAAGTCCTTTGGTACAGGGAAAGGTTGGAGGATTCATGGCTCGCGTCATGCCTCTGAAGGCCATGAATTCGCAATTGTTGAATCTCGCAAACAAGGCGACAGCGCAGATATCAAATGTGGCTGGTCCTCAAGATGTCGCTCATTTGGCAGGCGTTGAAGTAGATGACTTAATGTTTTATCTCTTCTCACCCCTGGGTATGTATATTGGTATATTGACTTACAATGGGAAACTATCCGTTGCGATTAGTCTAGATAGCACTATTGGTGATCCAAATATGCTTGCCAAACATTGGAATGTAGAGTTTGAAAAACTATTTGACGAAGCAATGGCCATTGATGAAGAAACCATATTCCAACCTCGTCCATGCATCAACTTCTAAACATATGAAAAAAATTGATTTTAGTATTATTGGGGTTTGTAAACAAGGTCAGCAAATGGATCTGAAGGAGCCAGAGGGGGTGGGGGTCGTGATACGCCAGGAGGTACTGCACCAGGAGCTTGTCTTGTTGGAGCCGAACCATGGGCAGGTGGGGGGGCTCGCATCATCCCTGATGGTGCTGCGTAGGTCTGAGGCAAGTTCAAGGGGGCAGGAGTAGCATATGTGTTACCGTAGGCTTGCGCGGGTTTCCAAGTACCAGGTGTCGACATAGGCATTGGCTTGGAGGCTGCTTGCTGCTGGCGTTGATATGCCTGCTGCTGTGCTCGTAACTGCGCCTGTTGGTGCTGAGCTTGTTGTTGTTGAGCTTTTTGCTGTTGGGCTTGCTGTTGTTGAGCTAGTTGTTGTTGAGCTTGCTGTTGCTGTGCTTTTTGTTGTGCTGCCATTTGCTGAGCTTGTTGTTGAGCCAACATGTGCGCCTGTTGTTGGGCCTGTTGTTGTGCCTGCTGCTGTGCTTGTTGCTGTGCCTGTTGTTGTGCCTGCTGTTGAGCTTGACGTTGCGCATTATCAAGCTGCTGCTGTTTACTCGTCAACTGAGCTTGCTGTTGCTGCATCTGTTGCTTTTCGTTCTCCATTTTTATACGTTCCTGGTACAATTGTGCTTGCTGCTGTTGTGCCATATGCTGCTGCATGGCTGCTTGCTGCAGTTGTTCATTGATCTTGGCATTCGCAGCTGCTTCAAAGTTCTTCCTTGCTTGCTGTTCGGCTAAAGCTGTGGCCTGTGCTTGGTTTACCTCCTGTGTTTTCTGCTCTAGATTCTGCTGCATTGCTGCGTATGCTCTGCGCATGTCATCATTCTGTTTGGAGAGATTTGCAATCACAGTGTTCTGTCCTTGAACTTGTTGAGACATTGCTTGCATTTGACCTTGAAATCTCTGGAGGTTTCCTTGTGCTGCAGCTAACTGTTGCTTATGCTCTGCTTCCAATGCATCACGAGAAGCAAGTTCTTGACGAGCTTTTTGTAGTTCTTGATTGAGAGCTGAAATCTGACCCTGATACGCCTGGGTGATTTGATCCCTTTGAACTTCTGCTTCCTGTTTCTCTTTCAACAATGCATTTTCCAGCCTCTCTTTTGCTCCATTAGCAACAGCTACTTGAGCACGAGCATCTGAAATGGATTTCAAATCAGCAACTTTCTGGGCTTCATACTCAGCTCGCTTAGCTAGCAAGGTATCCTCCAACTTCTTTCTATCAGACATTCTATTAGCGTTTACCTGTTGCTCCAATTGTGCTTGAATCAACGTTCGTTGTTGCTCTTGCGCACTTTGTTGATTTACCAACTCTTGCTGCATTTGTGCCATCTTTGCCTCCGCTTGTCTCTTGACCGATTCAATGGCTTTTGCATGAGAGGCTTTTTCTGCTTCGTATTGTTGCTGCAAGTTTGATCCCTTTTGCATTTGTTCTTGAAACATCACAGCTCTTTTCGCAGATTGTTCTTCCCTTTTGAGCACTTCCTCTCTTTCTCTTTCTTCAAACTCTTGCTGCATCTTGGCAATCTTCTTATCTAGTTGCTCTTTTTCTGACTTACTATTGGCGAATGTGTCTTCGAGAAGCTGAGAAGTACTATCTCGTTCTTTTTTCAATTCGTTCTCAAGATTAGATTTTGCCAATGCACTTTCCATTCTTTCATTCTCCAATAAACGCTCGTACTCTTGTTGTTGAGCTTGCGAATGTTGTAAGGCAATCTTCATTTGTTCCAATTCCTGTGCCAAATGGGATGACTTTTCGCGCTCTGCCATGAACTGTTGCGCACGCTTTTGAGATTGTTCTTCTCTTGACAGGGCTAATTCGCGTTCTCGTACTTCAAACTCTTGCTTTTGCCTTTCACCCTCACAAGCGAGTCGTTCTTTCTCCGCCAAAACTCCCTTAAGTCGTTCCTCTGCTTTCTCCTCTGCTTCTCTTTGTTTCACAAGGATTTCTTGCTGGGATAATGCTTCCTTCTCGGCAATGGCGGCTTCCAACTCCAGACGCTGTTGACGTTCTTGTTCTAATGCCACACGAACATGATCACTCTCAACAATCAATTCTTCTTTAGCTCTTCTTTCGGCATCCTATATGTTAGAATAAGAATACTATTTTTTAAAAATACTCTATATACTTACAAGTTGTTGAGCAGCTGCTTGGGCTTCTCGTTCACGTTCACTAGCCAGTCTATCAGCTTCAGCTTTCTGCATTGCAAGAGCACGCAATTCTGCTTCTGAAGTTGCTTCATTCGCTGCTTGAAGTTGTTCCGGGAATGGATCCTCGTCATCGTCCTCTGGAGGTCCCATTGAAGGATTGCCTTCTGGAAAGTCAAGGTAGGCAGTTGGGAATATTCCTTCACCCGAACTACTGACTACTTCGCACCAGCCATCACCATAGTCGAACCGCACATCAAGAGTATCCCCTTCATTTCCTTTCACTTGTCCTTCCTCTCCATTGGGATCGAAAGCTGTGTTCACAAAACCTACAGTCATACTATGGATGATCAATTATCTTTTCATGTGTACTAACACCCGAAGTACATGGTGGTATTAGCACTACAATGCAGATTCGAAAATACAAACTACAAGTGAATCAAATTGCCCTGACTGACAATGTTCATCACGCGGTGATAATTAATACTCCAATACCCCGATTGAATGTATTGGTTCAACGTCATCGTCAAAAATCCTCGATCCTGTTGAAACGGCGATCTGATGGTTCCCCATTAAACTCACGCCGTTCACTGGAGAATCGAATTGCCTGGACTGACTAGGTTGGTCAAGATGAAGTGTATCATATACGAGAAGATTCCCACAAGTACTGCCAGTGGCCAAAATATTAAAAGCAGCATCAAATTGAATTCGTTGGTGATTTTCCACCTGTCGAGGAAACTTGAAAAGAGAATTGCCGGTATTTCGAATATCCCACATTTCAACACACGAATCTTTTCGCCCCCCTGAAAAAAGAAATCGACCGCAATTTGAAAATTGAACTTGTGTAACTCCCTTACTATGACCAGTGAACAAGGACAAACATAGAGATGGATTATTCTCTGCATAGATTCCGATCATTCCATTATAAGAACCAACAGCATACATACCTGAATAATCTGGATTAAATGCAAAACATGATAGTATACCTCGAAGGCCGTCTTTCGTAGTTTTACGAGTTGCAGAAGTATTTATTTGTTCTATCTGTTCCCCTGGTCTACTCGTATCAAATACATACACACAACGATCTATTCCAGCGAATATTTTATTACCTGACAAGTTGAATGATACTGAAAGTGGCGAGTCTACTTCATATAAATGATTTATGGGCTTATAGGTTGCCCTCACATTTCGGTGGTTATTGGAGTCCCATAACTGAATAGGTCTTCCACATGAAACAGATACAAAGCAGCATGTTGCAGGAAGAGACGATTGCATACGAGGATACCATGCATAATCATAAACACATTCTCCATGGGGATATGTCTTCCAAAATCCATCTTCGAACACTCTCAGTATATTGTCGTCGTTATTGGTCAATATGCTACTTCCATCAGGCGAGAACTTAACTCCTTTCCAAAATCCACAAGCATCACTACTAGGAAATTCTATATAGGAAGCGTTCGTAATATCGACAACCCTTGGAGATATAATTTCGCTATTTGATACAATTTCTTTATTGGATATTATTTCATCACGAGTAACTATTTCGTTATTAGATACTATTTCATCAGCAGTTACTATTTCGTTATTAGATACTGTTTCATCAGCAGATACTATTTCGTTACTAGATGTATTAATACCTCCTCTCTGTTTTAATCTACTAAGACAGGCAGCCATGCCTTCTACCTTTCGTTTCACCATCCAATTGGTGAGGGGGTCTTACCGTGGTTCCCATCCGCAGTGTGAGCACCATAATTGAATTGGATCAAGTTCAGATTTTAAACGAACAGATGCCTTTTGAAGTCGCTCTAGTTCCTTCATTGATTTTGTCATGTCTTCGAATCCAGCTTTTGTTTCCTTCCACTTTCTAGTCAAGTATCGAGTTTTATTTTGTAGCTCATGAATTTCATCATCCAGTGCTCGTATTTTGGCTTTTTTCTCACTTTCACCGTGGGAAGAATCCAAAAGGTTTTTACCGTTTGCCATTTTGCTTATATATCCGCAATCCCCACAGAGAAAGTAGTTGCAAAAAACTGATTGCACATTTGACTGTATGAGAGATAGCTTCCCTTGAAATATATCAACCTGCCCAATCACAATAGGTATTATTGGCTCATTCTTCTCACAGCACATGGCAATGACATTCTTGTTCAAATAGTCAATTTGAGTTACAACGCCAATATATTCCGATTTATTGTCTCTAAAGGCAACATTCGAACCTACTTGAATACTCTGATCTCCTGGTAATACAAGCCATTGTGGAATAGCGTCTCTGCTGCAGGAACTGCATGAGGAGGAGGATTTATCGTTTTTTTTTCCGCATAGCCAACAATCCCACTTTGACTTTTCTTGAGATACGAGATGAATGAGTGGTCCTGATAGCGGTACTGATATCAATGGTCTCTTATCAGCGCATGGAAATCTAAACTCACGTTGAACACCTCTCATCCTTCTTTTTGTCCGTTGAAGTTTTGTTTAAAAAAAACAAAAAAAAAGTGGATCGGGACCCATAGAAAAATGTTGAATGGGACTTTTTTAAAAATACCCATGGACTTTGAAAACAAATCCAAAATGTCAAGTTGCCTTTCCTTTCACTCTAAATGCGATGAAGTCGAATATGTTTACTCACAATGCCATGAAATTGCAGTGCAAATAGGGGTTGAAGGCTGTGTAAAACCAAGTACCAAACGTGCAGCACTGAACTTATGCCTAGTACTGGACACCTCTGGTTCCATGATAGGTGAGAAGCTACAACAGTTAAAGTCATCTGTTTCATTGCTGATAGACCATTTGGATGAAAACGATTCTCTTTGTGTCATTACCTTTGCCTCTAAGTGTCATGTTCAACTGTCGTGGACCCCAATGAATACCGCAGGGAAGGCAGAAAGTCAAGCTATCATTTCAAAAATAGATGCTAAAGGATCTTCAGATTTGTGGGGAGGGATTTTGTATGGGGTTTCTATGGTACGAGGTATTACAAGCGGTTCTATGTTGATACTTTCTGATGGACTTGCCAACTGTCGGCGTCCGAAGGACACTCAGTTAAAAATGGAGATGAAGTTTCAAAAGTTGAATATCCCTGTTCTCGCATTAGGATATGGAATAGATCATGATGCCCTTGCATTGCAACGAATTGCGAATACTGGCAACAATAGTAAATACGTGTTTGTCGAAAGATTTGAAATGATTTCTGTGGCTTTCGCGGATTTCATTGGGGGTGTTTCCAACACTGTCGCAAAAGACATTATCATTGAAATCATTCCTGCTGGTGGAGCTAAGATCCTGGGAGATCCAAGAACTAACTTTAAATGGAAATTGGGACAAGATGGAAAGATCGAAATTCGAATCCCGGATATATACCAACGAGAAAAACGACTCATTTTGTTAAAGATGGAATTACCCAGTTTGGAGTTTCCAGTGATCGAACGAGATGCTCCTGTGGCATTGGTGAGGATCAAATACATGGATCCATGCACATTAAAACACAGTCGGTTCGAAAAACAAATCGCCGTGATTCGCCCGGAATCAATTCAGGAGGACGAACGAGATGTAGACGTTGAATTCGAAACATTTCAATTCTGTTTTGAGACTGGGAAAATTGTTCAAGCAGCAAGCGACGTTGCTGTTGGTGGAAATTTGGAGCATGGAAGAAATATTCTTGAGGCTTTGAAAACGAGACAATCTTCCTCAATCGATCCAGTACTACTTCAGCATGCGGACCATTGGATTAATAAAACAATAGAAGCAATGAAATCGAAAGAAGAATGGATGAAACGAGGAAGAAACCATGCTCTATGTTTTTCTGCAGAGTTTCAATCCCAAAGACCAGGTAGCTACAATGAGGAGTTGAATCCTTTTCGAACGATTGAACAACTACAACTTTCTCAAAAATTAAAAAGTCTCTAAATAGTTTCTCTAAAATTTAATGCAAGTCGCGGTTGTGCTACGATACGGGTGCTAGGTCTGTTTAACCCGATTCCTTTCATTCTCTCGATAGCTGCCCAAGCTATCATCACTCCATTGTCTGTGCATAAATTGGCTGGGGGGAATATTGCTGGTATGCTGAAACAAGAAGCAAGACCGCTCATTCTACCTCGTAAGTACAAATTGGCAGCAACGCCTCCTGATACTACCAAAGCAGTCGGTTTACGGAATGCCCTAGGAGGATAATTCAGAGAATATTTCTTCATATCCCTTGACACCTTGTATTCGAATTTTTTGATGTGTGAAAGTTGATATCTGTTTACAGTGCAACCAGTCCATACTAACGCTCTTCGAGTCGATGTAAGAAGATGGTCGATTGCAGACTTTTGAAATCCAGCAGCAATATTAAATCGTGTTTTTATTTCATCGGATTCATTAAGCGTATCGCATCTTCGAGCAACTGCGGATTTCAATCCTGAAAATGAAAAGTCAGCTGAAATGGACGCTTGCATTGGAACAGGAAACATTTCTACTTCAGGGTCCCCTTTCAATGCATACTGTTCAAGTACCGCACCAACATGAGATTTTTCACTTTTTATATCCAAGAGTCTACCTACTTTATCAAACGCTTCTCCTAGGGCATCGTCCTGAGTACACCCAATAACTTGATAATTGTCGAAATCATTGACCATGATTAAACTAGTATGACCACCTGAAACTATCAAAGCAAGGAACGGAAATTTGACATTCTTGAATAGCCTAGGTAGGAGTGCATGTCCTTCTAAATGATGAATCTCCATAGGAACCAAGTGAGGATATCGTTCACATAATTCGTTAACCAAGTCCACGCCTGCTTTAAGACAGGGTACAAGACCCGGTCCCTTAGTTACTGCAAGAACGCCAATATCCGTCCATGTCACATCGGCCGCTTTGAAAGCCTCGCCAAGTACAATAGGAAGATTTACATGGTGAGATCTTGCTGCAAATGAAGGGACAATTCCTCCATACTTGGCATTAAGACTATGTTGTGAAGAAACAACATTTGCAAGTATTTGATTTGATTTTGAACAAACTATTCCGATGGCAGTATCATCGCAACTCGTCTCCACACCCAAAACCAACATAACCAAGTTTTTTTGTTGCGATTTTTTTTTTAGTGCTTGGATGGGGAATCAAGCTTCTAGCTCTCGTGATCGAACCTGGGGAGGTAAGCACTGCACGGAAAACACTTTTACAATATTAAACTTTGAAAAGACGTTAGAGCTTCATCGACTACCGTTGGAACATCGCTACTAGATGGTCCAGTTCTGAAACAACCCAATAAATTAAGGACACCTTTCATCGTTGATTCTGTTGCCGTAAAGGAAAAAGGTGGGGCCGCTGAGTTGAATATTGTATATAGTAGTGATTTAGATGGGTTGTTAAAAATTACAATTGGTGGAAAACAAAACTACCAGACTACTGTTTCAAAAGGAGAAAAGCAAGTAGGTCTTACATTGCCGTTTGATTTAGAATCGTTCACATCCTCTTCTATAATGGATACATCGCCACTTATAGTAGATTTTCAAGCCAACTTTAAACATGAAATTAGTGCGGTCTCCAATTCCTTTTCAGTATTTTCAAATGGCGTACTTGATCCCAAGTTAGTGAAAAGAACAGTTCGTATTGGGGAACAAGTCTTTGTTGTGAAAAATGCCTTCACGGAAGAAGCTGATAGTGAATGTGTTGTTTGCTTGTCGCTGCCTCCAAATACCATAATAATACCCTGCCTGCATTTATGTCTGTGCCTAAAATGCGCGGTGGAACTAAAACGAAGTTTTTCACCGTGTCCACTATGCAGAGGAAGCATCAATGAATTCTGGGTGATGAAAGAAGCAGAATGAACGAACTAAACTCTAATTTTGTATTTATTAATTTCACCCAGTAAGTGCGAATAGAATTCAGGAATTCGTACTTTTTCAATGGTAATTTGTATGCCTTTGCAACTCCATCAGAAATTGTTTGCGGGAGATGTTGTAAGAAAGTAGTGTTGAGCTTATAACTACAACTGCGCAATGACTTCTCTTAGTTGCAAATCATCAGTTGCAAGCAGCATTTAAATGAAATTAATTTTGGAGGATGGTTTTGCCGATAAGTTGTAATTAAATAATACGCTAACCGGTTGGGTAGATATGGCTTAAAAGAAATTAACTTAGAGGGTCGGGCCTCACGTGATCCAGAAGTGAACTGCTCGCATTTAAGATGATCTCAAGTCCCCTAAAAGTTTAAAATAGTATGGCGTTTGACTGCAAATATGTCCTTTCCAAGTAAACCGAGTTAGTGAAATGGATTTACAATGGACATGTTTCTGGAAGCTGCATTTTGCAGTAAACATTCAGCTGGTTCAATTCACAATTGTTCCTGCTGATCTTTCTCAAGTACTGGAAACCC
>Ga0105055_10006124_pt1 | contig 16637 bp, 9 predicted proteins | sample BON03_FD_78090 | JGI IMG/M metagenome (GOLD analysis project Ga0105055, IMG submission 78090) | Freshwater microbial communities from Lake Bonney liftoff mats and glacier meltwater in Antarctica - BON-03 | ecosystem: Environmental > Aquatic > Freshwater > Ice > Glacier meltwater | place: Lake...
CTCGCCCGTGCACATGCGCGTTCCCACGAAAGCTGCAAAGCATTTTGCGAAATCAGAAATACCTTGCCCTTGAGTGACCGGGGAAGCGCAGCCAGGACCGCTACCGCAGCGGACGACAGAGGAACGTCTCTGTACTCGTCCCCGTTTTTTGTCACGGTACCGTCGATTCCCCGAAGTCGCAATGTCCGATTTTTCATATCGACTTGCGGCCAGGTGACCGAGTCGAGCTCCGATTGTCGAGCAGCGGTTTCAATGGCCAGTTCTACCATGGCCAGCGGCCACAAAGATTTGCAGTTGGCAAGGGCAGGGCGCAAGAGTTCCCATTCACCAACCTCAAGCCGCCGTGTTCGGGCGTTCGCAACTTGAGGCTTGCGCACCAGCGCGGTGGGTACACCTTGGGGGAGTGCGATTCCCCAGTCCATCGCACATGCTTTGAAAATGCGCGACAGCATGTTGATTTCATGCACAACGGTTTGTGGTTTGACCACCTTGAGGCGCATGTCCCGAAACGCTGAAATCTGAGCCGCATTGATGCTGGCAAGGCTGTATTTCCCGAACAGCTCGATCAAGTAGTCGATTTTGTAAGTGTCGCGAGCAGCCCCACGCTTGCTGGGGAGTACTTCTCTTTTGTACCGGTCGGCAGCGTCTTTGAAGGTGGTGCGCTCAGCATCGTCCCTGCTGACGAATGCCCCAATGTCCATTTCGCGCTCTACTGCACGCGCCCACGCCTGGGCATCGGTCAAGGTGGCGAAAGACTTTGACTGATCCGGCCAGCCGATACGCCTGATTTTTGCTTGCCACCGTCCGCTGTCGCGCTGGGTAAAATTTGCCATATGTGCAGACCTCAAAAAGAAAACCCACTGTCCCCAAATTGTCCCCAAATGGCATTTATTAAAACAACAAATGCTTCGGAGATCGCATAAATGCTGGGTTCTAAGATGGTAGCATTTTCAGCCTGTCACGCCGGGGGTCGCGGGTTCGAGTCCCGTCCACTCCGCCAAATTTAGAAACCGCTCGGATCGCAAGATTCGAGCGGTTTTTTCTTGGGTGTTTCGTTGATCGTGACTCAGGCGGCCACTTTGCGGGCTGGCCAGCGAACCAGCCCGGTTGAAAGACCTGTGCCCACCAAAATTACCGCGCCACAGACCAGCGTCCAGCCGGTGATGGACTCGTTTAAGAACAATACACCGTACAGCAGCGCAAACACTGGCACCAGAAAGGTGACGGTGAGGGCCCTCGCAGGGCCAGCGACTTCGATGATGCGAAAGAACAGCACGTAGGCCACAGCGGTGCACAGCAGGCCCAGCGCCAGCACGGCCCACCAGGCGGTGGCGCTGACAGGCTGCGAGGGCCAGAGCCACAGCGTGGGCAGCGCCAGCGCGAAGCTGGCGCCGATCTGGCTGCCGGCCGCGGTGGCCATGGGGTGGACGCCTGCCAGGTGGCGTTTGGTAAAACTCGCGGCCAGGCCGTAGCACAGGGTGGCCAGCAGGCAGGCTCCCATGGCAAGCAATGTGAGGCCCATGGAGCCGGCTGCCGGCGCAATGGTTGGGTTGAATCCGGACTTGCTCAGCACCAGCAGCGCCACACCTGCAAAGCCGATCAGCAGACCGAGCGAGCGCAAGCCGCCGGGCTTGTCTTTGAGCCACAGCCAGGCGACCACAGCGCCAGACAGCGGCACGGTGGCGTTCAGGATGGCCGAGAGGCTGGTGGCGATGTGCAGCACCGCAAATGAAAACAGCGCAAACGGCAGCGCCGAGTTCAGCAGCCCGACAAACAGAATCGCGCCCGCGCGCCGACGAAACTGCGGCCAGACGCCTGGCAGCAAAAAAACTGGCAGCAAAAACAGCGCGCCTGAAGCCACGCGCAAGCCGGCGGTGGGTACCGCGCCGAATTCGGCTGCCCCTATGTGCATGAACAGGAACGAGGAGCCCCAAAGCGCAGCGAGCAAAACAAATTCGGCAATCAGAGTGGGTGACATGGGCAGGGAGTGTGCCGGGTTTTGAAACCCCATCAGTGTCGCTGGTCGCGGATGGCGCCAGCGCTGGCTTGGGTGCGTATAAGCACGCCCTCGCGTGCCAGCAGCGCGGTTTTGCGCTCCAGACCACCCGAGTAACCGGTGAGCGCGCCGCCGCTGCCGACCACCCGGTGGCAGGGCACCACGATGGTCAGCGGGTTGCGGCCGATTGCGGCACCCACTGCGCGCACCGCTGCGGGCCTGCCCACCGCCTGCGCCACCTGGGCGTAGCTGCGGGTGTCGCCTGCGGCAATCTCAAGCAAGGCGCGCCACACCGCTTGCTGGAAAGCGGTGCCGGCTGAGAGGTCCAGCAGCAGATCAAAACGCTGCGTGGCGTCCGCGGCGCTTTGGAAATACGCGCCGAGCTGTTGCGCTGCTTGCTGCAACAGCGGGTGCTGCGGGTTCTCGCGCCAGGCGGCCACGGTGGCATCAAGCGGGCGGTGTTGCTGGTTGTCGAACCAGACGCCGGCCAGGCCATGGTCGCTGGCTGCCAGCAGCAGCGGGCCGAGTGGCGAGGCGATGGCGTGGCGTTGCAGGGTGGCGAGGTGTTTCATGTGCGGTGCTCCTGCTGTGGGGGTGTGTGATGGCCAGCCCAGGCGCGAATCACCGCGTAGCTGCGCCAGGGCTGCCAAGCCAGAGCTCGCTCGGTGGCGGCTCGGTTGGTTTCGGTGCCTCGTGTGGGGATCAGGCCCAGCGCCTGGTGCAGCGCGACATCGCCCACCAGCCAGGCGTCGGGCGAGCGCAGCGCGCGCATGGCGATGTATTGCGCGGTCCAGGGGCCGATGCCCGAAAGCGATTGCAGCCGATGGAGGGTTTGCGCCAGATCGGCGTGGCCGCTGAGATCAAGCGAGCCATCGGCCACCCCGCGCGCCAGCCCCTGGATCGCGGCTTGGCGCTGGCGCACGATGCCGATCGCGCCGAGTTCATGCGATTGCGCCGCTATCAGGGCCTGCGGCGTGGGAAACAGGCGGTGGACCTGTGGCTCGGGTGTTTCCATGGCCTCACCAAAGGTCTCCAGCAGGCGCTGCGCCAAGGTGCGCGCCGCCGCCACCGTGATCTGCTGACCCAGCACCGCGCGCACCGCGAGCTCAAAGCCGTCCACACACCCGGGCACGCGCAGCCCCTCGCCGCCTGGAAAGTCGGTGTTCAGGGCCGTGTTGATGGCGTGTGGTTCAGCGTCCAGATCGAACAGCGCGCGGACCCGCCACAGCACCTGCGGCAATACCATCTGCAAGCTCGCGCTCACGTTGATGTCCACCGCGCTCGCCTCGGGCTGAAACCTCGCTTGCAGCCAGCCGCGGTGCACCGCGCCGCCAGCCTCCAGGCGCAGGCTGCGCGTCAGGCTCAGCGCTGCCACATCGACCCGCTCCATGCCGGGCAGTTGGTGCTGGGCGAGAAAGGTGAACAAGGCGGTGGCATCCAGCGGTGGGCGCCAGAACAAACGGGCGCGGCTGCTGCTGGCTGCCAAACCGATGTTGCTGCTGCTTGCACCCTGTCGCATTTGTGAGGGGCTCATGCCGTAGCGCTGCTGCATCGCTGCGTTGAAGCGGCGCAAGCTACCAAAGCCGCTGGCCAGCGCCACCTGCGAGACAGGCAGGGCGGTGTCAGCCAGCAGCTGTTTGGCGGCCAGCAGCTTGCGGGTTTGCAGATATTGCAGTGGCGAGACACCCAGCCGCTGCCCGAAGATGCGGCGCAGATGCCGGTCGCTCAAACCCAGGCGCTGCGCCAACCACAGCATGGTGGCGCGTTCGGTGCCATGTGCTTGCCAGGTTTGCGGATCGTCCAGCAGAGCGGTGGCTTGCTGCGCGAGGATAGCGCTGGCGTCTTCGCTCGACCAGTGGCGGTCGCGCGGTGCCAGCTCGGGCCGACAGCGCAGACAGGGCCGGAATCCCGCCCTCTCGGCTTGCGCTGCGAGGTCGAAGAAGCGGCAGTTGTCTCGCTTGGGCACGCGCACCCGACACACCGGGCGGCAGTAGATACCGGTGGAGGTGACGCCGACAAAAAAGCGGCCATCAAAACGCGCGTCGTGCGCGCACAGGGCTTGGTAGCGCCGATCGTCGGTTTCAGTGCCGATGCCGATGTTGGTGGAAGACATGGGGCCATGTTACGGCCATCAAACTCCAGCAACTCGCCGTTTCCGGACATGGTCCTCAGCGCCTTGGCGGTGATCGGCTCCTACAATCTCGGGGCCTTATCCATCCGCGTTCAGGGAGTTCCTCGCATGTATGTCACCGCGTCCATCTTCAAGGCTTATGACATCCGGGGCGTTGTGCCTGAGACCATCAACGAGCCGGTGGCTGAAGCGCTGGGGCTGGCGTTTGGCAGCGAGGCGCTTCGCCTGGGCGAGCGCACGGTGGCGGTTGGGCGCGATGGGCGCCTGAGTGGCCCGGCGCTCGCGCTCGCGCTGATTCGCGGGCTGGTCGCTGCTGGCATTGAGGTGATCGACATCGGTATGGTCACCACACCCATGCTCTATTTCGCAGCCGCCACCCTGTGCCGCAGCGGCATCCAGGTCACCGGCAGCCACAACCCCAGGGACTACAACGGTTTCAAGATGGTGCTAGGCGGACGCGCCATTTTTGGCGAGGATATTCAAGCGCTGCGCCGCACATTGGAAGCCGAGAGCCACCAGCGTGCCGATGGTGGCAATGTGCGCATGGTGGATGTGGGCGACACCTATCGCTCGCGCATCGTGGACGATGTGAAGCTGGCGCGGCCGATGAAGATTGTGATCGACAGCGGCAATGGTGTCGCCGGTGCCTCGGCGCCCGCGCTGTTTCGCGCTTTGGGTTGCGAGGTGATCGAGTTGTTCAGCGAGGTCGATGGCAATTTTCCCAACCACCACCCCGACCCGAGCAAGCCCGAGAACTTGCAAGACCTGATCCGCACACTGCGTGAGACAGACGCCGAGCTGGGCCTGGCATTCGACGGCGATGGCGACCGATTGGGCATCGTCACCCGCGACGGCCAAAACATTTACCCCGACCGGCAGATGATTCTGTTTGCGCGAGATGTGCTCTCGCGGGTGCCGGGCGGCAACATTTTGTTCGATGTGAAGTGCTCACAGCGGCTGGCGCCTGCGATCGAAGCAGCCGGTGGCGTGGCCCACATCTACAAGACGGGGCACTCGCTGATCAAGGCGCGCATGAAGGAGCTGAACAGCCCACTGGGCGGCGAGATGAGCGGGCATATTTTCTTCAAAGAGCGCTGGTATGGCTTCGACGACGGCAGTTACGCGGGGGCTCGCTTGCTGGAGATCGTGAGCCGCAGCCCGGATGCAAACGTGGTGCTCAACGCCTTGCCCACCAGCCACAGCACACCCGAGCTGAATGTGGTCTGCGCCGAAGGCGAGCCGCACGCGGTGGTCGACAAACTCATTGCACTCGCCTACTTCGACGCCCCGGCCAAACTGTCCACCATCGACGGCGTGCGGGTGGACTGGCCCGATGGCTTCGGCCTGATCCGCGCGTCCAACACCACCCCTGTGCTGGTGCTTCGCTTTGAAGGCCACACGCTGGAGGCGCTGCACCGCATTGAGGCGGTGATGCTGGCGCTGCTGCTGCAGGCCAAGCCCGATGCGGTGGTGGGTTCAGCGGCGCATTGACGGGTAGCGGTCAGTCCGCTGACTGGGCTTTGCGCTGCGCGGAAAACAAGGTCTTTGTAGCGAGCGGCAGCGCCGCGACCGGCCAGTGACAACGCAAGCCAACGCCTGCAGGGAGATGTAACGTTAACGGCCATTTGCACGGAACTGCAGAGCGCCCGCACTCGGCGGGAAACGCAATTCACCCAGGAGTGTTTCGGCGGCGGCCCCTTGCTCCCCGGCTGTGTGGACACCACGGATGGGTTCTGTTCGCCTGGCGAGAGGACCGGTTTACAAAGGATGAGCAAACATTCTGATACCCAGTCTTCAAAGCAGCCTGTAGCGTAGGCCACGGTTTGCTCTGTCTGCGTTCTAAACCAACAAGTCAGCGCGAGCCGCTTCCAGCTGATTTCTCGGTTGGAAGGCGGGGTGTGAGATCCAGCACACGGGCTAAAACACGGGCCTCACCTCCAAGCTTTTGCTGGGCTTCGGCCGCCCTTTCTTGAAGCAGCGTCTGCAGTTCTGCTCGGTAAATCCGGACCCCGGTATCCGGATGGACCCAATACTTTTTGGGGTCTGCCACCGTCACAAGCAGGCAGCCGGTTCTGGCTTCGCGATGAGCCATGTACTTCTTAACCAGCTGGTCATCAATGGCGTCGCACAGCTTACGGGCAGATCGGCTCTTCTCTCCCACCTTCAGTTCGATGGTTGCTTGATAGCCCGACACAGCTTGAAGGCGAATGTCGGTCTCCTTGCCATCTGCGGTCACTGCCTCCTGAGCAACGGTATAGGCTTCATGCGACGCAACCTCCAGTTCGCGGGCAATCATGGGCCGCAGCGTGTTTTCGTCGTTGATCGACGCCCAGCCGGAACGTTGTCCTGTGTCCTTGAGTAGCAGCTCCTGAAGGTCGTCCAGCCGATCAACCAACAACTGTGCCATGTCGGTCGCGGTTTTCGGCGAAAGCTCCTTGCGCGCCAACAGAGTGGCTATCTCTGTGGGTTTCCAAGCACTGGAGTCGATCTCTTCAGCAAGGCGCTCCTGAGCCAACGCTGCGATGCGATCCCTCAAGTGAACGAAGAGTGGATCGGCTCCGAGCGCCAACTTCGCGCTGAAAGCTTCTGGTCCGCTCGACTTCATCAGTGCATCGAACATGTACCGACGCCCGTCCTCAGCCAAGTCGCGCGCCCCAGGCGAATAGACGGTGTCGTGGACCAAATCGTCTTCTGACTTCACGTGCCGATGAAACTCAATCGCCAGCCGAAGGAGATCGGCAGGTGCCAGCTTGGCAATCCAATCGGTCGAGCCAGAGCCAGTCCGCTCATTGAACAATGACCCGATGATGCGAACGGCTACCCCCTTCGGCTCCACAGGAAGTGTCGCGAAGACCGCGAGCATGCTCTCCACACCGCGCATCGGCGATAGCGAGCACAGGACAGGCAGCCAGAACAAAAGGTAAGGCCCAGAGCCAGCGTCGCGCACCTGCGAAGCGGTCATTTCCTCCAACGGTCCCGTGATCCCTGGGTCGGCGTGCGCCAGCAGCACGCGCACAACCTGAGACAGCTTCTGTTCATTCGATGGTGAATGCGGAAGCTGCATGAGCGTTGAGCCCGACCTCGCGAGCCAGTCAACGAGACGAGGAAGAAGCACCTGGGTTACGTCCCGCGTGCTGCTTGGTAACGACTGCAGCACCATTGAGTGCCAACCTGTCTCGCCACCCGGGTCAAGCAATTCATCGAGCAACTCAGTGCCGATGACAGCCGCCACCTCTGTGGGATGCGCACTCGCAAGGGTGCCAAGCCAACTCGGTAGGCCGTTCAGCTCCAGCAAGGCATAACGTGTTGCGAGTTCGGCTTCAGCACGGCTCAGCTTTATCGCCCAAAGAGGATCCTCGGCTTCTGCGTAGATGCCCATAAGGCCGATCGTCCACACCACAAGATAGGTGTTCTGCTCTCCATGTCGACGCTCACACCGAACCGTAGGACACATGCTGCGCCAATAAGTCATCAAGGCGCGTCGCAACCTGTCGGTTACCTCGTCGCCGAATTGGCGAATCAGGAACGCGCGATCCCATCGACCCTCGTCTCCGTTGGAACCCAGCTTGCGCAAGACAAGCCAAAGATTCCAGAGCGTGCGTTCCCTGCGACCTGGCCCAAGCGCCAGCGCAGGCTGTTTGGCAAGTTCACGCCGAATTTGGATCCACGCGTCCTCTTCATCTGTCCGCTTCCAGGCCTGCCGCTCTTGGCGCTTGCGCTGCTCTTCCTCCATCTTCAGGAACGCGGCGTTGGGCTTTCTCGCTTCAATGATCGAACTGAGTTCGTCCGCTAGCAAACTTGAGTCAGACACCGTCTGGCGCAGGGTCTCCGCGCCGTTTTCAATACTGTTCTCGGTCGCATGGAGGTGTGCGGCCAAGCGGAGCAGCACCGACCGACGCTCGACGGGAGCCTCCTTGTCTGCAAGCGCCGCCAGTACCCAGCAGCCGTCGCGATCCAGTGCGCAGTTAAGTGCTCCCTCGTACACGATCCGCTCCAATTTGTAGCTGGCGCTTTGGTCGCCACCGAGAGATTCGACGTAAGAAAGATCAGCCAAGAAAACCCGCGGTCGCCACTCGACGGACAGCCCGTCAAGAAGCGCTCGCAGCTCCGTGTTGCTTTTCCTTAGGCCGGATGAAGCGTCTCTAGACCGCAAGGCCAACACCGAAGCCTCAATCAGGGTATCGCTGACACTGCCGAGTTCGAGCAATCGGAGGCTCAGCGCGCGCAAGATACTCATCATCTGCAGTCGCCCGTCGGCTTCGTGGAAGCTCTCGTCTACAGCGACCAGCCCACCGCGCGTCATTGCCAGTGCATCGGGAAGAAAGGCTTCAAGGCGGGTTCGGCTGAGGTCGGCTTTCTGAATCACCCGAGCGACAGCGTCCGCGTAGTCGATGCTCCGCTTGGAGCCGCTGCGAACTCTGGCGAGGAGCTGAATCAACTGAGATTCAGTCATGTGCTCCGGGTACAAATTGGTCCCGACCCAGCGGGCAAGGCGATCTGTCCAGCCTGAAGCAAGGGTCACGATGCCATCAACCATCGGTCCCAGGCGCGCATCGCCCAATGCTGCGAGGGCTGCGAGTGCTTCGAATCGTTCGCGATCGCTACAGGTTGAATCAGACGCGACGCCTGCGACAAGGTCAGCACATCCTTGCAGCCGACCGGCGCTCACCAGCCTCAACAGCAGCTCTCGGATTTCGGGAGAGTCAACGCCCTTGCCCCATGCGGCGAGCACGGTGCCGGTCAAACCCAGCTGCGCAAGTCGCGCAACCTGCAAATTTGGCACCTCAAGGCCGCGCCACTGGCCCCGACCGTATTTTTCGACAAAGCCAAGCAAAGCGCGCTCGCGCTGGAGATCCGTGAGCGATTCGGGGTCGCCCTGGGTCAAAAGCACATCAGGCTCAAGCTCGACAAGCCTGTCGAACATGTCCGATCGAAGCAATGCGAGCCAACCTGCAACGGGTCGCATAGATGGTTTCAGAATCGTTTGGTTCGTCGGAGTCAGCCCGAACAAGAGGCGAGTGGCCGCTGACTGTGCAAGGAGTCCGGCCTGAATCAGTTCATGAATTTGGCAGGCGGCCAAGAACTCCATGACAGACCGATGGTGAAAGCGAACGCGACCGTATCCGCCCTCCACAAAGATGGGGCGCTCCAAGAGCGCAGCCACCTCATTGCCCCCCCAATCGGCAAGCACTGCACGCGGGTCAATTGGCGCACTACCCGTCGCGTCGCCATCCGACCCCGCGCTGTAGCGTACGGTCAGTCGCCGACTCAAAATCACTGTCAGCGCGAGCCGCTGTGCGCCCCTCCGCGCCTTCTCAGGCGAAAGGTCTGCCCTCTCGCGCCGATCTTGTCGGGCGGTGAGCCTAGCGCGCACATGGTTCTGAATCTGATCAAGATGGGCTCGGATTTGCCCGTGCTCGCGCCAGTCATCACACAGTTCGATGAGGTCTTGCGGTTTGCGCGCAAACTCTCGGGCATGCTTGGCGTCAACTGCGTGAAGTAAAGCCTCGGGGTTCGGGATTCCACGAGCACTAGCGAACTCGACGATCTGTGGCCCCGTGAGCGGCAGCAGTTCAACCTCGCGGTGACAAGGCGGCCCGTCGTCTTTGCTTTTGCTGGGTCCATCCATCGCGATGCGGATGAACTCATCTTCTGAGCTGTCCACATCTACTTTGGCTGGTACAGGCAAGATCTCCTTGAACGCTTGGCGATCAATCGGTATCGGCCGAGCGGTGACCACAACAGTCACCCGTCCTAACGCACCTCCGATGTCATACGCGAATCGTCGCAGCGCGTCTTTGAACGATTGATGGACGAGTTGAAGTTCATCGATGGAGTCGAGGAAGAAGTAGGCAACCTGTGACGAGGATGCCAACCAACTGGTGAAGCGCGTCAGGTCGTCCCCGTAAAGGGTCGCGACAACACCTGCGGATGCAACGCTCTCAAGCGACAGGAAGAACGCGGGCTCGCCCCGAGTGACCAGCTCCCTCGCCTTTGTCTCACATTCAAAGGTCTTACCGGCACCAGCCTCAGACACGATGAGAATCCGTTGTGATTTCAGCAGTTCGTCCCAGCTGATTCCGGAATCATCGAAGCGCTCACCCCAAGACAGCTCGAAGTCGTCGTCGTTGCCGGATGTGACTCTCAGGTCTTTGAATGTGCGGTCCATATCAATAAGCTACCAACATTTGGTGGATCACAGGCGACGAATCGCCTTGTGTTGAGGGAAAACTAGCGATACCGCTGAACCATTTCATCCCAGCTATCCTTTTCCATGATTGGCCGATCAGCGCTCGGCAGTCACAGCCGCGCAAGCAGCCGATCAAGCAAGTGCTCGGCTTGCGGGTCAGCCGGACGCCAGTCCCGGCGCGTTTGTGGCGATGCCCAAGCCGCGCCAACCGCCGCAGCCAGCTGCGCCGCGTCCGCAATCCGCTGGCTCAGACCCTGCGAATCCAGCGAGGCGTAGCTCTCGCTGAAATTCCAAACATTCGGTCCGTGCAGCACGCCGCAGCCCAGCGCCAATGGTTCGTGCGGGTTGTGCCCGCCCACGCTGGCCAGCGATCCGCCCACCAGCGCCACCGGAGCCAGCCGATACCACAAGCCCATTTCGCCGATGCTGTCGGCCAGGTACACCGGCGCTCCGGTGGGCAGAGCCTGGCCCTGGCTGCGTTGCGGTGTGCCGGGCGGGCACAGAGCGGCCACCTCGGCGCCGCGCGTGGGCACGCGCGGCGCGATGAGGAGCAGGGCGTCGGGCTCACGCTGGCGCAATTCAGTGTGGGCCGCAAGGGCGAGCGCTTCTTCACCCGGGTGGCTGGACGCCAGCAGCCAAACCGGGCGCGCGCCCAAGGCACGCTGCCAACGCACCAGTTCGGCCGCGTCGCAGGCCGGTGCGGGCGACATCGTTTTGATCGTGCCGGTCACGCTGATGGACCCAGGCCGCGCGCCCAGTGCTTCCAGCCCACGCGCCGACTCGCTGTTCTGCGCGAACACATCCACAAAGCCGGGCAGCAGCGCCTGGTAAATCCACCGGCCCCAGCGGCGCTTGGCCAGCGATTTGGCTGACAACCGCGCGTTGACCAGCACCCGCGCAACGCCCTGGTCGTCGGCCGCGCAGATCAGGGCTGGCCACAAATCCATCTCGCACCACAGCGCGAGGCTGGGCCGCCAGTGCGCCATGAAACGCGCGGTGGCGTCCGGCGTGTCCACCGGCGCGAACTGGTGCTGGCAGCGCGGCGGCAGGCCCTGGCGCTGCAGCGCGTCGCCCGAGGTGCGCGCGGTGGTGGTGATCAGAAAGTGCAGCTCGGGCCGGCGCTCGCCGAGTCGGTGAAACAGCCCGGCCAGCGCCATCGATTCGCCCACGCCCACCGCGTGGCCCCACACCAGTGGGCCTGCCGGGCGAGGCGGCATCTGCAACGACAACTTTTGCTGGATGCTGGCGTGCGTTTCCTTGCCGCGTTGCAGGCGGCGCTGCAAACCCCAGCGCCAGACCGGCGCCAGCGCAGCGGCCAAGCGCAGGTACCCACGCAGCGCGAGCGGGCGCGGTGTCAAGCGCCGCGCTCCTGCAGCCAGGGCAGCAGCGCAGCCATGTGCTTCTCGGTTGCGCCACCGTGTTCGGCAAAAAACGCTTCGGCGCCTGCCATCGCCTGGGCATAGGCGGCGGGTGAGCTCAGCAGCCGCAGCAAGGCCTTTGCCAGCGCGTCGGCATCGGCGTGTTGCGTCAGGACACCAGCGGCCAGCGCTTCCACGCCGGGGTACTCAATGCCCCAGATGCTGGGCCCCACCATCACCGGTTTCTTGAGCGCCAGCGGCTCGATCACGTTGTGCGCGCCGGTGTCCACAAACGAACCGCCCACCACCACCACCTGCGACAGGGCGAGATAGAAATACATCTCACCCAGGGAGTCGCCCAGCAACACATCGATCCGGTCCATCGGTGTGCCGGCGATTGGCGCGAGTGCGGCGTCCAGGCACTCACTGCGTCGCGCCACGCGCAGACCCGCCTGCGTCAGCAGCCGTTCGCTGTCATCAAAGCGCTGCGGGCTGCGCGGCACGCAGACAAACAGGGGCCTTGGCCCAGACGCTTCATCCAGCGCTTGCCACACGGTCTGCATCGCCTTCACGAAGGGCGCGTCTTCCCCAACCACCACGCTGGCAAAACACACCACCGGTCGGCTGCCTGATCGGTTGGTGGCCAGGCCCCACTGCCGGGTCAGTCGGTCAGCCGCAGCCAGTTGCTGCTTTGAGACCGGCAGGTCGAACCGGGTCTCCCCAGCCACCACCACGCGTTGGCAGCCCAAGTCACGAAAGCGCTGGGCGTGGGTTTCAGATTTGCACAGAACCAGCTCGTAGGCGGTGAACAGCGCGGCGCGAAAGCCCCACCAGCGCGGCACGTCGCGCTCGAAGCTCTGCTTGGGATACTGCGCATTGGCCATGCCCAGCGGCACACCGGCTGCTCTGATCGTGGCCACCAGCACCGGCCAGGTGTCGATCTCGGTCATCAGGGCCGCGCGCGGCCGCACCTGGCGGATGAAGCGCCGCACCGCCCAGCCGAGTTCCAGTGGCACATAGGCCACCTGGGCGCGCCCAGCGGCGATGTCGTCGGCCAACAGGGTTTGCGCGGCGGTTCTGCCGGCGGGTGTGAGCGTGGTCACCATCACCGGATAGCCCGCAGCGAGCAGCGCACGCACCAGCGGCGCAGCGCCTCGAATTTCGCCCATGGACGCCGAATGCACCCACAGCGGGCGCTGCAATGCCGTGGTGGTGTGCCCGAAGCGTTCGCTCCAGAAACGGCGGTACAAGGGCTCGCGGCGGCCGCGTCGCCACAGAAACAACAGCACCACCGGCAGCAGCAGCAGCCAGGCCACGCGGTAGAGTGCCAGCAGTGCCCGAAACGCGCCTCCAGGTGGCCAGACACGGGGGGCTGCGGGTGGTGAGGTGGGGGTGTCTGACATGCGGGCGACGGGACTCGGGCCAGTATAGTAACGACCTGCGTCGCGCCCCTGAGCGCGCCTTGGTCTGCGCTCCCCGCGCCTTTCATTTCCTACCCCACCCCATCGTTCCCCATGCACGTTCTGGTCGTCGGCACCGGCTCCATTGGCAAGCGCCACATCGCCAACCTGCTGGCGCTGGGTGTGCGGGTGAGCGCCTTCAGCTACCGCGCGGCTGCCGGTTCCGATACGCCCGGCGTGGTGTTCGACGACCCCCGTGTGCAGCGCGCGCCCGATCTTGCGCAGGCGCTGGCGGGTGATGTGAACGCGGTCGTGGTCGCCAACCGAACCGACTTGCACCTTGAAGTGGCGCTGCAAGCGGCGCGCCTGGGCAAACACCTGTTTCTGGAAAAGCCGCTCGCGGTGTCGCTGGCGGGCGTGTCCGAATTGCAGGGCCTGGTGGCGCAGCAGGGTCTGGTGGTTGAGGCGGGCTTCATGCTGCGCTGCCATCCCAATCTGCTGTGGATGCAGCAGCACCTGGCCTCGGGCGCTTTGGGCGAGCTGTTTCATGCCCGCGCCGCTGTGGGTCAGTGGCTGCCCGACTGGCGCCCCGGGACCGACCACCGCCAGGGTTACGGCGCGTTTCGCGCGCAGGGCGGTGGCGTGGTGTTTGACCTGATCCACGAGCTCGACCTGGTGCACTGGCTGCTCGGGCCGGTGGCCGATGTGAGCGCGATGACGCGCACCGTGCACAGCCTGGAAATCGAGACCGAGGCGGTGGCGCAGATCGGTTTGCGAATGGACTCGGGCCTGCTGGCCCAGGTGCATCTGGACTATGTGCGCCCCGGTTATGGGCGCGATATGGAAATCGTCGGGCGCCATGGCGTGCTGGCCTGGGATTACCCCGCCGGCACCGTGTCGCTGGAACGCGCGGGCGCAGCGCCCGAGATCGTGCACCGGGTGCCTGCCAGTTTCGAGCGCAACACCCTGTTTCACGAGCACATGGCGCATTTTCTGCAGCGCATCCAGACGCCCGCGCTGCCCGCCATCTCCTCGCTGGCCGATGCCGAGGCGGTGCTGCGCCTGGCGCTGGCCACCCACCTCTCGTCTGTCGAGCGCCGCCATGTGCGGCCCGCCGAGCTCAGCGCTTGAACTTTGAAAGTCACCAATCCATGAACATCACCTGTGTCATCGGCGCGCGCGGCGGCTCCAAAGGCGTGGCCGGCAAAAACTTCCGGCCTCTGCTGGGCAAGCCGCTGATCGCATGGAGCATCGAGCAAGCACTGGCCTGCCCGGACATCAAGCGCGTGGTCGTGTCCACCGACAGCGAGGCGATCGCCGAGGTGTCGCGCGCTGCCGGTGCCCATGTGCCCTTCATGCGCCCCGCCGAACTGGCCAACGACACCGCTGGCAAATGGGAGGTGTGGCAACACGCGCTGGCCGCCACCGACGCCCACTTTGCTGGCGACCCCATTGAGCTGTTCGTGGATCTCGATTGCACCTCGCCGCTGCGCGATGTGGACGACATCTCCAAAGCCATCGCCCAGTTCCGCGCCACCGACAAAGACGCGGTTTTCACCGTCTGCGAGGCGCGCAAAAATCCGTACTTCAACATGCTGGAGACGGACGATGGCGGCAACCTGCGCATTTGCAAACAACTGCCCAAGCCCATCGTGCGCCGGCAAGACGCGCCCAAGGTGGTCGAGCACGTGGCCTCCATCTACGTGCTCTCGCCCGACTACCTGCGCCGTGGCACCGGTCTGCTCTCGGGCCGCACCGAGGGCTACGACATCGGCTCGGCCAAGAGCCTGGACATCGACAGCGAATTCGACTTTGAACTGGTGGAGTACCTGATGCGCAAGCGCCTCGGCCTGCCCACCTGAAACACACCACAAAAGGAACACGCATGACACATCGATTCGATCTCACCGGCAAGGTGGTGGTGGTCACCGGCGGCACCGGGCTGCTGGGCTCGGCCTACTGCCAAGGCCTTGCCGACCAGGGCGCGCTGGTGGTGATGGCCGATCTGGCAGCGGCCGACCCGGTGGGCAAGGCGAAGGCGGTGAAAACACCCGATGGCCGCCCGGCGTTTGGCATCGCCTGCGATGTGGGCGTGGAAGCCGACGTGATTCAGCTCTTTGAGCAGGTGATGACCCAGTTCGGCCAGGTCAACGTGGTGCTGAACAACGCGGCCGCCACTGGCGAACACCTGATGCGCCAGGGCGCCGTGTTCACCTCGTTCGAGGAATCGACGCTGGCCGTGTGGGAGCAGGCGATTCGCGTCAACCTCACCGGCGTGTATCTGGTGGCCAGAGAAGGCGGCAAGGCCATGCTCAAGAGCGGCGGCGGCAGCATGGTCAATGTGTCGAGCACCTACGGCGTGGTCGGCCCGGACCACCGCATTTACGAGGGCATGGCATTCAACTCCCTGCCCAGCTACGCCGCAGCCAAGGCCGGCGTCCACGGCCTCACCCGCTGGCTCGCCACCTACTGGGGCGACAAGGGTATTCGCGTCAACACGCTTGTTCCCGGTGGCGTGGAGAACAACCACGACCCCGAGTTTGTGCGCCGCTACACCGCTCGCGTGCCACTGGGGCGCATGGCCAAGCGCGAAGACATGGTGGGCATGATGATTTACCTGGCGTCTGACGCGTCGGCGTATTCCACCGGGCAACAGTTTTTTGTCGATGGCGGCTGGACCGCCGTCTAGGTATGGCGACCCCCTGCGCCGCTTCGCGTCTTCACCCCAAGGGGGGACCACGCCAGCAGCCCGGCGAAGCCGGTTCTGCGGCGCGTGCTGCGTTGAGTCATCGCTGCGTCATTGCTAATTTGTTCTCAGGAATTTGTATATGAAAATCGCCCACCGCGAAATTGATCCTCAACACCCACCGCTGGTCATCGCCGAGATCGGCATCAACCACGGCGGCAGCCTGGACGTGGCCAAAGGCATGGTCAGTGCGGCGCACAGCGCCGGTTGCGAAATGGTCAAGCACCAGACGCATTTCGTCGAAGACGAGATGACCGCCGAGGCCAAGCAAATCTTCCCGCCCAATGCCGACGTGTCGATCTGGGAGGTGATGGAACGCTGCGCTTTGTCGAAAGACGACGAGATCGCACTCAAGAAGCACGCCGAGTCGCTCGGCATGATCTACATCTCCACCCCGTTCTCGCGCGCCGCTGCCGACTTCCTGAACGACATTGGCGTGGCCGGCTACAAGATTGGCTCGGGCGAGTGCAACCACCTGCCGCTGATCCGCCACATCGCCAGCTTCGGCAAGCCCATCATCATGAGCACCGGCATGCAGACGGTGGACACGATGCGGCCCTCGGTGCAGGTGCTGGACGACGCGGGCATTGACTACGCGCTGCTCGAATGCACCAACCTCTACCCTTCGCCGCCCGAAATCGTGAGCCTGCAAGGCATTGGCGACTTGCGTGCAGCCTTTCCCCGCGCTGTGATCGGCTTCTCTGATCACAGCATCGGCCCCTCCATGGCGCTGGCCTCGGTGGCACTCGGCGCCTGCATATTGGAGCGCCATTTCACCGACACGCGCTACCGCAAGGGCCCAGACATCTCCTGCTC
>Ga0105055_10006126_pt1 | contig 16636 bp, 14 predicted proteins | sample BON03_FD_78090 | JGI IMG/M metagenome (GOLD analysis project Ga0105055, IMG submission 78090) | Freshwater microbial communities from Lake Bonney liftoff mats and glacier meltwater in Antarctica - BON-03 | ecosystem: Environmental > Aquatic > Freshwater > Ice > Glacier meltwater | place: Lake...
CACCTACTGGCCCCGCGCCATCCGCGCCGGCGTCGAACTGCGCACCAACTGCCGCGTCCGCGAAGTCACCACGGGCTCCGACGGCATGGCCAACGGCGCCATCTACTACGACCGCGACGGACGCGAAGTCTTCCAGCCCGCCCACGTCGTCGTCATGGCCGCCAACGGCGTCGGCACCCCACGCATCCTGCTCAACTCGAAATCGGAACAATTCCCCAACGGCCTCGCCAACTCCTCAGGCCAGCTCGGCCGCAACCTCATGCTCCACCCCTGGCCCGTCGTCTTTGGATATGTCGATGACGAAATGGACGGCCACCGCGCCCCGGTCATCGCCGCCTGGAGCAAACAGTTCTACGAAACCGACCCCGCCCGCGATTTCGTCCGCGGATACATGCTCCAGTTCGGCCGCGGCACCGGCCCGGTCGGCGAGGCCCAGGCCTGCGTCGAATCCGGCCGCGTCCCCTGGGGCACCGACCACCACCGCGCATTCCGCCGCTTCGCCTTCCGCCGCCTCAACATCGGCGTCGCCTGCGACGACCTGCCCGAGCCCCACAACCGCGTCACCCTCGACCCCGTCCTGAAGGACAGCCACGGCATCCCCGCCCCGCGCATCGACTACACCGTCAGCGAGAACACAAGCCGCATGATGGAACACGGCATCGCCCGCGCCACCGAGATCATGCAGGCCGCCGGCGCCCACACCATCGCCTGCTCGCGCACCGCGCTCAACTACCCCGGCCACCTCCTCGGCACCGCCCGCATGGGCACCGACCCCGCCCGCTCCGTCGTCAACGAATGGGGCCGCAGCCACGATGTAAAAAACCTGTTCATCGTCGACGGCTCCATCTTCGTCACCGGCGGCGGCGTCAACCCCACCTCCACCATCCAGGCCCTGGCACTCTACATCGCCGACCAGATGAAGCAGCGCCTGGCCACCCTGTTCGATTGAGGCACACACATGTCCAGCACCATCGCCCAGCCCCCACCCTCGGCCAACAACCCCACCCTGTCCGACGCCGAAAAGCGCATCCTCGCCGCCATGTGCGCGCTGATGATCCCGGCCAGCGACGAATACAAAGTCCCCGGCGCCGACGACCCGCTCATCCAGGCCGACATCGCCCGCAGCCTCGGCCGCGACGCCGACGCCGTGCACGAAGCCCTCGCCATGCTCAACCGCATCGCCGGCGGCGACTTCGCCACCCTCCCCCGCACGAAACAGGAAGAAGCCGCCACCACCTTCCGCGCCGAAGGCGGCATGCCGCTCACCCTCCTCCAACGCCTCGTCCTGCAATGCTACTATCGCGACGACCGGGTGATGATCTCGCTGGGCATGGAGCCGCGGCCGCCATTCCCCAAAGGCCACGAATTGCCCCAGGGCGACTGGTCGCTGCTCGACCCGGTGCGCAAACGGGGGAAGATCTGGCGGGACGCTTAATGCCCGCGTACGCGGTCGGGGGCCGCGTGTGCAAGCCTGTGCGCGCGGGGCGCAGGCGAGGCGAGCCTACTCGTCAACCCAGTTGGGCTGGCGCACCGATGCCCGTGCTGAAGCAAGCAAGAGAGTCACCAAGCAGTAGGTATTCGAAGTCGTAACCCGCTATGGCACGCATGAAGCTCTGGCTGTTGCCCTGCCAGGGGAAGAGCCAATCCTCGAGTTCAATGACGATGGCATCGGTGTCGGCGATCCAGCTGGTGTTTTCGGCGAACAGGGTGGACTGTGCGCCCTCGATATCGATCTTGGCCAAAAAGATGCGATCGGCGCCAGCCAAGCGCATCAGCGATTCCATGGTGTAGGCTTGTAGCCCGCCCTCGTCACTGGATTCCACACGAAAGGCTGAGGCACCGGCGTCGGGATTGGCAATGGAGAGACGCTGATCGCGCGACCAGATTGCTCCCAGCAACGGGGTGACGCGCCCGCCGAAATGGATGGTATTCCGGCGCAGCAGCTCGAAATTCCCAGCGTCGGGCTCCACCACCAGGATGCGCGCCTGCGGCCAAGCCTCGGCCAGCGCTATGGCCGACAGCCCGATATTGCCGCCGGCATCGACGATCAGCGGCGTTGTGCCACCAGCGAGCAGGGCACGGTAGTGGACCATCAAGGCGGCATGATGCGGTAGGCCGGTGAGATCGTACTGATGTTGGACGATGCACTGCCAGAAGATCGAGTGGTCGGCGACGCTGTCACGCAGCGAGATCGGGGAGGAGAGCCCTGGCACGCGAAATTCGCGCACTATGTCGCTCTGATGAGGCAGAGCACGCTCGATGGCGAGGTCAAGCCGCAGCCCGGCGGCAGGGCCAAACGCACGGATATAGTTCGGAAGGCGGGCTAACCGGCGGAGCATCAGGGACACAATCGGCTTCCTCGATATATCGACATCGCATCAGGGCGCCACGGGATATATTGCTTACCCAGGATTTCCCCGATGAGCTCACACCTTAGCCGTCTAGATCAGTACCATACCCAACAAATAGGGCGTTCAGCAACGGCGACACGCCGGATATCCCTGATTCCCTGGCCGCTCTGAACCGCGCGCCGGTCCGGGCACGACTGCCTCATGCCGAAGGTGAGTCTCGACCGGAGCGTCAAGGCCACGTAAACCCCTCATCCGGCATGCTGATCGTTCGCATGCCCGAAATTCGCCCGCCAGGAATTCCGTCTCAGATGTTCTCGATCCGCCGCAGCCTTGCATGGATGACCCTCTCGCAGGGCGTCCTCTTTGTCATGCAGTTCGGCGTCTCCATCGTGCTGGCGCGGCTGCTCTCGCCCTACGAGTTCGGAGTTTTCACCTTCGCGATGGCCATCGTCAGCCTGTTGTCGATCTTGCGGCAGGTCGGCCTGACCAGCTACCTCGTCCGCGCGCCCCACCTGACGCCGGCGCTGCTCTCCAGCCTGTTCACCATCAACGCGGCCATCGCGCTGTTCATCGCCGCGGTGATCGCGGGCCTCAGCGTGCTGGGCGGCGCGGCGCTGGGCGAGCCGGGGCTGCGCCAAGTGCTCGGCATCATGGTATTGCTGCCGCTGATTGGGATCTTCGACTTCATTCCGGGCTCCATGATCGAGCGCGCGGGAAACTTCCGCGCCACTGCAATGATCAACATGCTCCGCTCCTTTGTCAGCCAGGTGCTGGTCGTGGTCCTCGCCTTCGCCGGCTACAGCTACATGAGCCTCGCCTACGGCACGATCGTCGGCGCGCTGATCGGCTTCATCTGCGTCAACCTGGTGGGGAGGGCGCATATCACCCTGCGGCCGGGGCTGCACGATTGGCGGCACATCACCCGGTTCGGGCTGCACATGCTCGCGGTCACCGGCATCGGCGTGATCGCCGCGCGCATGGCCGAGCTGGCCATGGCCCGCCTGCTCGGCCTCAGCGCGCTGGGGCTGTATTCGCGCGCCACGGGGCTCTACGGCATGCTGTGGGATAACGTGCACCTCGTCATCGCCCGCATCGTGTTCGTGGATCTCACCGAGAAGCGGCGCCAGGGCGTTTCGTTGCGCGGCAGCTACCTGCGCACCATGGAGATGACGACGGCCGTGCTGTGGCCGGCATTCGCTGGGCTCGCGATCACCGCCGGGCCGGTGATCACGACATTGTACGGGGCGCAATGGTCGGAGGCGGCCCTGCCGCTCAGCCTGCTCTGCCTCGGGGCCATCGTGCTGGTCTCCATCACCCTGACGTGGGAGGTATTTGTCGTAAGCGAGGAGACCGGGCGCCAGGCGCGGCTTGAGTCGGTGCGTGCCGGCGCGGGGCTGCTGATGTTCGTGCTGGGTTGCCTGTCCGGCATCGCCGCCGCCGCGGCGGCGCGGATTGGCGAGGCGCTGCTGGCCAGGGCCCTGTATCGCCCGCATCTCGAACGGCTCACCGACACGCGCCGGGCCGATTTCCGCCCGATCTACGGCAAAAGCCTGGCGCTGACCCTGATCGCGGTGGCGCCGGCCGCCGGCGTGATGGCCGCGCATGGCTTCGCCGCCTCCACGTCCCTGCTCTACATCGCCCCGGCGGCCCTGCTGGGGGTGGTGCTCTGGGCCGCGGCACTCGTGGGGCTGGCCCATCCCCTGGCGGACGAGGGCCGCCGCGTGCTTGCCGGCCTGCGCACACGCTGATCCGCCTGGGCGGGTGCGCCGCTACTTCGACAGCGCCTTGACCACCTCGGTCGCCATGTCGCGGTAGACGTTGCGATCGTACCTGTACGAGCCGATGAAATGCAGGAAGGTGCGGATATCCGGATCGACCCCGGGCTCGAAGCAGGCATAGCGGTCGAACGGCAGCACCAGCGGGTCCGGCGTGTTGGCGATCACCCAGTTCGACGTGACCTGCTCGGTTCCCCAGATTGCCCAACGCTCGCCCAGCATCGCCTCCATGCGCTTGGAGAACGCATAGACCGCCTCGCGCGAGAAGGCGCCGCGGGCGAAGCCGGCAAAGCCGGCCGATGCGTGGCAATACGCCGAGCCGGCCAGTTCGGGCGCGTCGCCCAGCGCGATCTCCGCCTGCACGATGATGTGCCGCGGCCGCTGCGGCCACCCGCGCACCATCTCCGCCACCTCCGACGCGGGCTGCACGCGCAGCCCGACATCGGTGCCCAGCAGCCACGAGCGGTTCTGCTGGTATGCCGCGACAAGCTCGCCGACCGGCCCCCGGGTCAGCGTGTCGGAGTCGATCTGAATCACGTAGTGCGTCTGCGTCAGGTCCATGATCTGCAGCAGCCGCTCCCACGCCCCGCCGCGCGGGCATGGGCCGCGCTCCACGGTCGCCATGTCGACGAAGCGGCACAGCGGCACGTGGCGGCGGATCGTTTCGAAATCCTGGTCGGTCATCGAACCGTCGTTGATCACCACCGCGCCGCCCGTGCCCACGAACCGATAGATCGACTTCAGCGCCAGCAGGTATCGCGTCACGTCCGCATGGCTGCACATGCTGGCGAACAACAGCCCCTCATCGGCCATCTTCAGTGGCGGCGTGTCGAGGATCCGGTTGGCAACGGCGTCGAACGCCCTGCGCCGGATCGCCACTGACAGCTTGGCAAGTGCGCGCTGGGCCAGATTCATGTGGACCGTCCTTCAATACGGGTCGTCGACGCCGCCTCATATCTCTGTGTGGGCGAATAGCACGATCCCGGCAATCCCGACACCAGCCCTGCGCACACACGCCCCCATCCCCCGAGGTTGACCCGCCTGGCCCGCCACGCTCAATTGCCGCCCCACGCCACCCGCCCGGAAACCCGCGCCATGTCCCTCGTCCGCCCCGCCATCGAAACCCTCGAAGACTCCCCCATCGTCGAGGTCTGGCGCATGGGCTACGGCGACCCCGAGGTCATCGGCATGTTCGCCGGCGAACCCGACGTCCCCACCCCCCAGTTCATCCGCGACGCCGCTGCCAAATCCCTGGCCGAGGGCAACACCTTCTACACCCCCAACCGCGGCATCCCCGGCATGGGCGAGGCCATCAGCCGCTATCTCAAGCGCACCTGGAACGTCGACATCCCCGAATCCCGCATCGCACTCACCGCCTCGGGCATGAGCGCGGTGATGCTCATCGCCCAGGCCACCGCCCAGCAGGGCGACAACGTCGTCGCCGTCACCCCGTCCTGGCCCAACATCCTGCGCGCCATGCAGATCAACGGCGCCGAGGTGCGCGAAGTCGCCATGACCCCCGGCAACGCCGGCTGGCAGCTCGACCTCGACCAGGTCATGGCCCAGTGCGACGCGCAAACCAAGGTCATCTACCTCGCCTCCCCCGGCAACCCGACGGGCTGGATGATCCCGCGCGACCAGGCCGAACGCCTCCTGGCCTTCGCCCGCCAACGCCGCATCGCCATCCTGTCAGACGAGGTCTACCACCGCACCGTCTACGGCATGAACGCCGCCTTCTCCTTCCTTGAGATCGCGAAGCCCGGCGACCCCGTCTTCATCGCCAACTCGTTCTCCAAGGCCTGGGCGATGCCCGGCTGGCGCCTCGGCTGGATCGTCTACCCCGAGGGCCACAAGGAAAGCTTCGAGAAACTCATCCAGTTCAACACCTCCGGCGCCCCCGCCTTCCTCCAGCACGCCGCCATCGTGGCGCTCGACGAAGGCGAGGACTTCGTCAAATCCTTCGCCGCCCGCTGCGACGCCGGCCGCCAGGTCGTCAACGAACGCCTCGGCCGCATGAAGCGCGTCCGCAACATCCCCAGCGAGGGCGCCTTCTACGCCATGTTCTCGGTGGAAGGCGTCACCGACACAATGCAATTCTGCAAGCGCGCCGTCACCGAAGCCAAGATCGGCATGGCCCCCGGCACCAGCTTCGGCCGCGGCAGCGAACACTACATCCGCCTCTGCTACGCCAAGTCGCCGGAGTTGCTGCACAAGGCGATGGACCGGCTGGAAGTCTTCCTCGAGACTTACCGGGAAAACTGAGGCTCCAGGCTCCACCCCCAGCCCCCATTCATGAGGGTGCAGGGGGTTCGGCCCCCTGCCGGGGTCCAGGGGCAGCGCCCCTGGCCTTCAGTGCCCTCGGAGAAAACCCATGCAAAGCATCGAAACGCGCACATCCTGGACAACCGCGTGTGCGGTGCTCGCCATCCTCTCCGTCATCTACGGCTCGCCGCTTATCCTCGTCGTCGCCCTGAAGCCCATCGCCGCCGACCTCGACGTGCCGCGCAGCGTCCCCGCCCTGGCCGCCGCCCTGCTCTCCTTCGGCGCCGGCCTCGGCGGCATCCTGCTCGCCTGGCTCGCCGACCGCGTCGGTGTCCGTGCCATCGTCATGTTCGGCGCGCTCGCAGTCGCCGCCGGCCTGGTGGCGGCCACCCAAGGCGGCGAATGGGGCCTGTATTTCGGCTTCGGTGTGCTGGTCGGCCTGCTCGGCAACGGCGCCTTGGGCGCGCCGCTGTTGATCTACGTCTCCCGCTGGTTCGACCGCCGGCGCGGCACCGCGCTCGCCCTCATCAGCAGCGGCCAATACGTTGCCGGCGCCATCTGGCCCACCCTGTTCGAACGCGGCATCGAGCACTGGGGCTGGCGGCAGACAAGCTGGGCCTTCGCCGGCGTGGTGCTGCTGGTCACCCTGCCGCTCGCCCTGGTCTACCTCCGCCCCGCCCCGGCCACTCCCGCCGGCGGCCCACTCGGCGGCGAACCCATCGCCGGCGCCAGCGTCCTCGGCCTGCGCCCCAACACCGTGCTCGCCCTGCTCAGCGCGGCGATCTTCCTGTGCTGCGTGCCGATGGCCCAGCCCAGCGTCCACCTCGTCAGCTTCTGCACCGACCTCGGCATCTCCGCCAGCCGCGGGGCCGCCATGCTCTCGGTGCTGCTCGGCTCCGCCTTCATCAGCCGCCAGTTCTGGGGCTGGCTCGCCGACCGCATCGGCGGCCTGCGCGCCATCCTGCTCGGCTCGGCCTGCCAGGCGATCACCTTGGCGATGTTCCTCGTCACCCAGGACGAAATGGGCCTGTTCGCCGTCTCTGCCGCCTTCGGCCTCGGCTTCGCCGGCATCGTGCCCAACTACATCCTCGCCGCCCGCGCCCTCTTCCCGAACAGCGAGGCCTCCTGGCGCATCCCGGTCATGATGTTCGGCGGCCTCCTCGGCATGGCCGCCGGCGGCTGGATGGGCGGCCTGATCTACGACGCCTACGGCTCCTACCTGCCGTCCTTCGCCATCGGCGTGCTCGCCAACATCGCCAACCTCGCCGTCATCGGCTTCCTCGTCAGCCGCCTACCAAGACGCCAGCACCGGCTAGCCATGGCCTGAACAAATGGGGGCCTGGGGCCTCAGGCCCCAGCGGGTCCAGGGCGGAGCCCTGGCCTTCCATCGCTCGCCGGCACCCCCGCCTCCGCCAACGCCGCCTGCTGCCGCGCATCCACCGTGTCGGCATCGAACCCCTCGATCAATTCCCGATACAACCGCGACCAGTTCAGCCGCGCCCGCAGCCGCACGAACACGCCCCCCAGCCCAATCGCGCTGCGGTCCATCAGCACGAACTCCCGTGGCGGCCGCACGCCCCCGGTGCGCAGCAGCCCGGCATGCACCCGCCGCGCCACCGCCTGGCCGAACTGCGGATCGTCCGACAGCGTGATCGGCCGCACCCGGTCGTCCAGCAACGGCTCGTACAGGAACCGCGCCCACTCGTTCAGCACATCCATCTTCTCGCGCGACAGGTCGATGAACCCCCAGCTGCGATAGGCCTCGGCCGCCCGGTCCATGTCCTCGTCGCGGATCGCCTCGTAAAGATCGATAACCCCGCGGGCAAACCGCGCCGGAAACACCCGGATCGCGCCGAAATCCAGCAGGTTCACCGTCCCATCCGCCCGCACCTGATAGTTGCCCAGATGCGGGTCGCCATGGATCACCCCGTAACGATAGAACGGCACGTACCACGCCCGGAACAGCGCCTCGGCGATGGCATCGCGCTCCTCCTGCGGCGGGTCCTCCTCCAGCCGCTTCATCAGCGGCCGCCCGTCCAGCCAGGTCATCGTCAGCAGCCGCTTCGTCGACAACTCCGGAACCGGCGCGGGCACGTGCACCGTCGGCACGTCGGCCAGCATGGTGTTATAAAGCCGCATCTGCGCCGCCTCGCGGCCGTAGTCCAGCTCCTCGCGCAACCGTTCGGACAACTCGGCGTAGATGTCCTCGTGCTGGATCGCCTTGTCCATCCGGTGATACACCGACATCGCCAGGCGAAGCTGCCGCAGATCGGCCTCCACCGTGCTGGTCATGTCGGGATACTGCAGCTTGCACGCCACCTCGCGCCCGTCCGGCAGCGTCGCCCGATGCACCTGCCCCAGCGACGCCGCCGCGGCCGCCTCCTGGCTGAACGCCGTGAACCGCTTCTGCCAGTCCGGCCCCAGCTCCCCCTGCATGCGCCGCCGCACGAAGGCCCAACCCATCGCCGGCGCATTGGCTTGCAGCTGCGCCAGTTCGGCGGCGTATTCCTCCGGCAGCGCGTCCGGCACGGTGGAAAGGAACTGCGCCACCTTCATCAGCGGCCCCTTCAGCCCGCCCAGGATGGTGCGCAGGTCCTCGGCATGGTCGGCCCGGTTGGTCTTGATGCCGAACGCCCGCTCGCCCACCACCCGCGCCGCGATACCCCCCACGGCGCCGGAGGTGCGGGCCATGCGACGGATCTCCCCGAAAAACGAGGACCGGTCTTCACTGCCGCTCATGTGGTCTCCTTCACTTGGTCCAACCGTGGCCCGCCCTCACGCCGGGGTGCGCTCAAGCTCGTCGATGAAGCCGGCGATCACATCCAGCCCCTTCTTCCAGAACGCCGGATCGCTGGCATCCAGCCCGAACGGCGCCAGCAACTCCTTGTGCCGCAGCGTCCCGCCGGCGCGCAGCATGTCGAGATACTTGCCCTCGAACCCTGGATGGCCCGCCTGGTACACCGCGTACAGCGCATTCACCAGGCAGTCGCCGAAGGCATAGGCATAGACATAGAACGGGCTGTGGATGAAGTGCGGCACATACGACCAGAACACCCGGTATTCCGGCGTGAACTCGAAGGCCGGTCCCAGGCTCTCCGTCTGCACCTGCATCCACAGCTCGCCGATCCTCTCGGCCACCAGCTCGCCCGACTTGCGCTCGTCATGCAGCAGCGTCTCGAACCGGTAGAACGCCACCTGCCGCACCACCGTGTTCAGCATGTCCTCCACCTTGCCCACCAGCATGATCCGCCGCCGCGCCGGGTCCGTCTCCGCGTCCAGCAGGGCGCGGAACGTCAGCATCTCGCCGAACACGCTGGCCGTCTCCGCCAGGGTCAGCGGCGTGCTCGCCATCAGGTAGCCCTGCCGCGCCGCCAGCACCTGGTGCACGCCATGGCCGAGCTCATGGGCCAGCGTCATCACGTCGCGCGTGCGGCCATGGTAGTTCAGCAGCAGGTACGGATGCACGCCCGGCACCGTGGGGTGCGCGAACGCCCCGCCGGCCTTGCCCGGCCGCAGCGCGGCATCGATCCACGGCCGCTCGAAGAACTGACCGCCCACCGAGGCAAGCTCGCGCGAGAACCCGCCATACGCCCCCAGCACCTGCTGCCGCGCCTCGTCCCACGGAATCGTCCGGTCGGCATCCTCGGGCAGCGGCGCGTTGCGGTCCCAATGCTGCAGCTTCTCCAGCCCCAGCCACTTCGCCTTCAGCGCGTAGTAGCGGTGCGACAGCCGCGCATAGTCGTCGGTCACCGCCTGCACCAGCGCGTCCACCACCGCGTCCTCGACCATGTTGGCGCGGTTGCGCACGCTGCCCGGCCGCTCGTAGTGGCGCCAGGTGTCGATGGTCTCCTTGTCCTTGGCCAGCGTATTGGTGATCAGCGAGAACAGCCGCGCATTGGCGCCGAACACCGTCCCGATCGCCCGCCCGGCCGCCTCGCGCACCGCGCGGTCCCGATCCGACAGCCTGTTCAGCGCGTCCGAGACGGTCAGCTCCTCGCCCGAAACGGGCACCTTCAGCCCGGCGATCGTCTCGTCGAACAGCCGCGACCACGCCGACCGCCCGGTCACTTCCTTGTCATGCAGCAGCTTCTCCAGTTGGTCGTCCAGCTGGTGCGGCCGGAACACCCGAAGGTCGCGCAGCCACGGCCGCCAGCGCGCCAGCGCCGGGTCGGCCAGCTTGCCCTCCATCGCCGCCTCGTCCAGCCGGTTCAGCTCCAGCGTGAAGAAGATCAGATGGCTCGATATCGCCGTCACCCGCTCGGTCATCGACTGGTAGAAGCGGCCGATGGCGGCATCGGTGCTGTCGCCGCTGAACAGCAGCTGCGCATACGACATCACCCGCCCCAGCACTTCCTCGATGCGCTCGTAGTCGGCGATGGCCGCGGCCAGGGCGCCGCCGGGCAACCCCGCCAGCCGCCCGGCATGCGCGGCCTCGAAGGCGCGGGCATCGGTGCCGGCGCGCGCGAGGTCAGCCTCCAGCGCCGGCGCATCAGGGGCAGGGTAGAGGTCGCGAAGGTCCCATGTCGGGAGGTCGCCGGCGGTTCCGTCGGGCATGCGGCGCGATCCTGTGCTGCGAGTAGTATTCCCTGCATGTAGGTGATGCACGGCGAAGGGCAAAGGGTCGCGCTTCCGGCCCCCGCCCGCGCCATCGCCACCCCCCCCTCCTCCCCGTCCCGAAAGGCGGCTGACCCTTTTCCCCTGGCGACCGCACCCCCACCTCGGATATGCCAAATCCGTGAACGGTGCGGCAGATCACAAGCCGCGCCGAAAGCCGGCAAACGGCACAACCAAGGGGGCGCGACGTGACGGCATTCCGCGAAGCTGACTATCCCGACTGGCCCAACCTGGCCGCCATGATGTTCGCCCGCGCCCGCCAGGCCCCCACCCGCCCCATGCTCCGACATTTCGCCGACGGCGCCTGGCGCAGCATCGACTGGGCCACCTTCGCCCGCCGCGCCGCCAGCACCGCCCGCAACCTGCGCGCCCAGGGCATCTCCGCCGGCGAACGCGTCCTCATCGTCGCCGAGAACCGCCCCGAATACCCCATCCTGGAAACCGCCCTGCTCGCCATCCGCGCCGTCCCCGTCCCCGCCTACACAACCTACACCTCCGAAGACTACGCCCACGTCCTGCGCGACTGCGGCGCCCGCGCGGCCATCGTCTCCACCCCCGACCTCGCCGCCCGCATCGTCGCCGCCCACCATCTCGCCGCCCACCATCTCGCCGCCCCACACCTCCCCAACGGCGCGCTCGACCTCCTCGTCACCATGTCCGACTTCACCACCCCCGCCATCCGCACCATCCGCTTCGATACGCTGGACGGCGACACCCTCCCCCCCGACGACATCGAGGCCGAAGCCGCCCTCATCCCCCCCACCGCGCTGGCCTGCCTCATCTACACCTCCGGCACCGGCGGCGACCCCAAGGGCGTCATGCTCCCCCACCGCGCCATCCTGTCGAACTGCCGCGGCGCCTACCGCCTCATCCAGACGCTCGGCCTGCAAGACGACGTCTACCTCTCCTACCTCCCCCTCTCGCACTCCTACGAACACACCGCCGGCCAGTTCTTCATGCTCTCCATCGGCGCCGAGGTCGCCTACGCCCGCGGCGTCGAAACCCTCGCCGCCGACATCGCCACCATCCGCCCCACCATCATGACCATGGTGCCCCGCGTCCTCGAAGTCATCCGCGGCCGCATCATCCAGGGCGTCCAGCGCGGCCCCGCCTGGAAACGCTTCCTCTTCGACCAGGCCCTCGCCCTCGGCCTCAAGCGCCTCGACGGCCAAACCCTCACCCTGCGCGAAAACCTGCTCGACAAACTGCTCGACCGCCTGGTCCGCGCCAAGGTCGCCGCCCGCTTCGGTGGCCGCCTGCGCATCGCCATCTCCGGCGGCGCCCGCCTCGAACCCGAAATCGGCCGCTTCTACCTCGCCCTCGGCCTGCGCCTGCTCCAAGGCTACGGCCAAACCGAAGCCGGCCCCGTCATCTCCGCCAACCTCCCCCTGCGCATCCGCACCGAAACCGTCGGCCCCCCCCTCGAAGGCGTCGAACTCCGCATCGCCCCCGACGGCGAAATCCTCGTCCGCGGCGACCTCGTCATGGACGGATACTGGGGCCGCCCCGACGAAACCGCCGCCGCCGTCCAGCACGGCTGGCTCCACACCGGCGATATCGGCGTCCTCGAACCCGACGGCTACCTGCGCATCACCGACCGAAAAAAGGACATCATCGTCCTGGCCGGCGGCGACAACATCTCCCCCGCCCGCGTCGAAGGCATGCTCGCAGCCCAACCAGCCATCGCCCAGGCCGCCGTCTTCGGCGACGGCCGCAGCGCCCTCTCAGCCCTCGTCGTCCCCCAGGAAGGCTTCGACGAACTCGCCGCCGCCAACGCCGTCGCCGAAGTCAACATGCGCCTGTCCGTCACCGAACGAATCCGCCGCCACGCCGTCGTCCCCCCCTTCACCATCGACAACGGCCAACTCACCGCCACCCAAAAGGTCAAACGCCACGTCGTCCACCAAGCCCACGCCGCAACCCTCGAAAAACTCGGCGCCTAGGCAAAGCCAAGGCGAGGGCGCCGCCCTCAACCCGCTGGGGCCGGCGGCCCCAGACCCCCATCCGCTTGTAGAAACTACGGCACTGCCTTATACCGCATCCGTGGAGATCGAGTTCGACCCCGCCAAGGAAGCGCGCAACCTCGCACAACACCAAGTGTCCCCGGCCCTCGCCGTCCACGTCCTTGCAAGCCGGATCGGCGAGATCGACGACGAGCGGCACAACGACGGGGAACAGCGTATCCTTGCCTTTGGCTATCTGGGCGCCCGCCTCCATTGCGCCGTCTATACGATGCGCGGCACCACCGTGCGCGTGATTTCCCTGCGCAAGGCCAACCGGAAGGAGATCAGCCGATGGCAACCAAGCCAAGCGTGATGGTCCGCGTCACCCCCGAAATGGTCGCCAAAGCCATGGCCGAAACCGACTGGGCCGCCATCGACGCCATGACCGACGACGACATCGCCGCCCAAATCGCCGCCAACCCCGACGCCGCCCCCATCCTAACCGACGAACAATGGGCCGCCGCCCGCGTCCGCACCATCCGCCGCCGCCTCAACCTAACCCAAACCGCCTTCGCCCGCCGCCTGCGCATCCCCCTCGGCACCATCCGCGACTGGGAACAAGGCCGCCGCCAACCCGACGCCCCCGCCCTCGCCCTCCTCCGCATCCTAGAACGCGACCCCGCCGCCGCCCTCCGCGCACTGGCCTGACACTCCCCATCAGCAAGCATGGGCGCCGCCCAAACCCGCCAGGGGCAACGCCCCTGGACCCTGACACCAAAGCAAGACACGAGAAAAATCTTCTCTCCACCCGTGAAACGGGGGAAGCCTGAGGGGGGGAAAACCAACCCCGACACCGCCCCCACCCCCAAAGCGCCCTCGTAGGGTGTCAATGCCGCAGGCATTGCACCACCTTCCCCCGTTGCTCAAACTCCCCCCGCAAGCACCGGAAACCGCCATGCCCCGCGTCCCCCGCGATCACCCAGGCGTCATCATCTCCAGCACCTTCAACGACCTGAAATCGTTGCGAACGGCGCTCCGTGCCGAACTCATCAAGGCCCGCCTGCTCCCCATCGATATGGAACACAGCGTCCTGGCGCCGGCGAGCGAGATCACCGGCAACTCGCTCGAAATGGTCGAAGACGTCACCGCCTACATCGGCATCATCAGCCTCCGCTACGGCCAAGTCCTCAAGGACCCGCCCAAACCCGCCAGGGGCACCGCCCCTGCACCCCATCCCCAAAGCAAGACCAAGAATCTTCCCGCCCCCCGTCCTCCACGAGGGGAGCCGGAGGGGGGCCAATGCCGCCCGCCCCCAACCCGCTCCAATACGCAAACGGGAAACCCCGCTTCCTTCTCTCCCCTCGCCGCCGCCCTGCGCGCGCTGCCCTGACAATCCCCCACCAGCAAGCCCAGGGCTCCGCCCTGCACCCGCCAGGGGCACCGCCCCTGGACCCCATCCCCAAAGCCCCCAAACAAACACACACCGCCGCAACGCCCAACCCACCCGGCCAACACCCCCCGTAGGGTGCCAATGCCGCAGGCATTGCACCACCTCACCAACGAACGACCCCCAAATCAACTCAGAAGCACCTTCAAGAACAGCACCGCATGCGCCATCGCCTTGAGCAGCTTCGCCACACAAGGGCTCTTCGCCCGCAACGCGGCCACCCCCTCGCGCAGGTCAAGCCCGGTGATCAGCAGATACGCAAGCGCCGCACCGACCAGCAGCGCCCCAGGCGCTAGCGCGGCAGCAGCCAGCCAGATATCGTAAACGGCGACGGAGACGAGGTGCTCAACCATGTCGATGTCCCTTCCTGGATCAACGACACCCCCACCGCGCCTGTATTCGCCGCGAATCAAAGCGCACCAACCGGAGAGTTCCTAAATCGTGCTCCCTCCCCCACCGAAAGCGGACCCGAAAGCGGTGCTTTTCGGTTTGTTCGACAAGCACTGGAACGCCGGCACCGGCCGCCCGGCCAAGCCCGTCCGCGCCTTCACCGGCTGGACCCCCAAGGACTTCGCCGACGCCCTCGCGACGGCCGGTGCCCCTACCGACACCGACACCATCAACAAGTGGCAACGCCACCTCCACGTCCCTCGTTCAACCCAATTCAACGCCATTCTCAGCGCCTTTTTCGGCACCGATCCCGACCACGCCGATCTCGCGACGATGCGCCTAGCCTGGACCGCGGCATCAACCCGCCCACCCCGCACCCGGCGAACCATCCCCGCCAATCCCGCCGACTTCCGCATCACCGGCAGACTCGAAGTCGACGGGCTCGTCGAGTTCAAAGCCCACCCGACTCCCGGCAACACCAACGACTCCTTCCGGCTCGATGCAACGCTGAGCTTCGGCATCCTGGCCTACGATCACGACGAAACGCCCGTCGAGGTGGCGCTGACCGACGCCGAAATCGTCATCACCTCCACCGCCTACCAGTTCGTCCAAGGCTCACGTGCCTGCGATCGCACCGACCACGCCTACCTCAAGCCCCGCACCGGCTGCATCGGCGTCGAAGGCCCCCTGCGCCGCAACGCCCTGTTCGGCGATCCGATCGGCACCGAGCATCTCGCCATGATGCAGCGCGTGACCGATGACGAGGGGCCGGTCACCGTCGAGGTCCGCGCCCGCGCGCTCCTCGTTCGCGTGGAATCGCAAGCCGAAGGCATCTCGGTGAACCGCAACGCCGTCATCGCCGCCGTCCTCGGCGAAGGAGAGCGCAAGGACCATCTCGGCCGCCTCGTCTTCGCCCGCGCCCGCATCCACCGCCGCGTCCCGTCGTGAAGCACCTCACCCGCAAACTGGCGCGCGTCGCCACGATCGCCACCGCCGAAACCGATAGCTTCGCGGCATTGGCCAAGCTCGCCGGCCTCGACGTCTCCCGCGCGTTTCGCGGCGCCGACCTGCGCAATGTCGATTTCAGCACTGACAACCTGGCTGGCTTCAACTTCTCAAGCGCCAAGCTTCACGGCGCCGATCTGTCCCGCGCAGCGGGACTCGATTCACTAATACTCACCAACGCCACGGCCGACGACACCACGAAATGGCCAACCTTCGGCTTCAAGCGACCAGTGGCTGCTTCGCGGCCCCCGCGAGGGTTCTCCCCCGAAGAGGTCAATCGCCGCATCCTCGCCAACGAACCCGTCCCGCCCTCCTGGCGCCCATCCGTCCGCGACCTCGATTTCTCCGTTAAATGGCAGAACCAAGGCAAACCCTACCCAACCGTTCGTCAGGCTCTCGAACGCGTTTGGGCGGAGCACCCTGGCGAGGTCCTGCGCTCCGCGATCCCACTGGCGAACTTTCCTAACCTCGCCACTCTGAACATCGCGGGCACACCCATCACCGACATCGCCCCCCTCGCCAGCCTCACCGCCCTCCAAACCCTCGACCTCTGGGCCACCCAGGTCGCCGACCTTGCCCCCCTCGCCAGCCTCACCGCCCTCCAATCCCTCGACCTCTGGGGCACCAAGGTCGCCGACCTCGCCCCCCTCGCCAGCCTCACCGCCCTCACAACCCTCAAACTCACGAGCACCCAGGTCGCCGACCTCGCCCCCCTCGCCACCCTCACCGCCCTCCACTCCCTCCCCCTCCGCGGCACCCAGGTCGCCGACCTCGCCCCCCTCGCCAGCCTCACCGCCCTCCAATCCCTCAACCTCACGCGCACCAAGGTCGCCGACCTCGCCCCCCTCG
>Ga0105055_10006137_pt1 | contig 16615 bp, 19 predicted proteins | sample BON03_FD_78090 | JGI IMG/M metagenome (GOLD analysis project Ga0105055, IMG submission 78090) | Freshwater microbial communities from Lake Bonney liftoff mats and glacier meltwater in Antarctica - BON-03 | ecosystem: Environmental > Aquatic > Freshwater > Ice > Glacier meltwater | place: Lake...
ACATCTCTCACTTCTATGCACACACACACGCACACACACACACACACACACGCGCGCGCGCGCACACACACACACACACACACTCACACACACACACACACACACACACACACACACACACACACATACACATAGACGGGACGCGAAGGCAGTATTCGGTAGTGGACGAGTCAGAGGACACAGAGGGCGACAATGACGTGCGCTTTTCAATGGCAAAACCCGTCATGGAAACGCGCACGCCCCTCTCGCGCGCGCTCAAGGCACAGGTGTGTGTATGCGTGAGTGCATGCATGCATGTGCATGTGTTTGTATGGATGTATACCCGTATTGAGTATATATACCATAGGTCGCTATGTACTGCGTGCCTGCTTGCCTGCCTGCCTGACTGCTTGACTGCCTGTGCCTGTAAGGTCGTACACCCATATAGAGTAAATTTACCATGTCAATACGTACCATGTAAGATGTATAAACCTCTGCGCACATATATTTACATTACCGGTCACACTTCAGATCTTCACCTCAAGCATCAAGGACTTGGTGCCGCACTACAGCAAAGACGTGCCCTTGCTCGAATCAGGCGTCTCGTCCGGCATGGTGGACTACGGGAAGGAAGCCTCCGACCCCCTGCGCTCCCATCTGATCGTGCTGCAGTTTTTGGCTGTGAAACTGCCGCAGAATTTCAAGCGGCTGTACTTTACCACGCGTTTCTACACCTTTGAGCCGCTGCAGACTGTGGCCGCGGCAGTCACACGCAAGGAGGGTGCTGACAAGGACGACGAGGCTGCCGTACCACTGCTTGTGGACCCGCAAGTGTCGACCTCACAAACGGCCACGGGGATCTGTTTGAGTTTCAAAGTGGATACAGACGCGGAGGGTGGGGGGGGCAATAAGGCGCAATATTTTGCAAAGTACTTGGCGGCGCGCGCGCTGCAGATTGAAGTGTGGGATGCCGACGCGCTGATCTCGATTGGCAGCGTGCAGGTTGACTTGCGGCTGCTGCTGCGGCAGGGGCGCGAGGCGGTGCAAACGGCGGGTGAGTACTCCGTGTCCGACTCGTCGCTGTCGCTGCCTGTGGATGTTGCGAGTGGAGGAGGTGTGCGACACAGTTTCGAGGGCGCGGCGGCATCTGTTGTTGCGAGCACCGTGGGCAGCGTCTTTTTGCGTCTAGTTAATGTCGGGTGTCTCTCAACGGGGCCCGGCGCCAACGATTCGGCAGGCGAGGAGGGCGCTGGCCCTTCTCCCGAGCCTGTCGCGCGCGCTTGTCATTCTGCGGGTTCAGCGCTGGGAGGCCGTGTGCTCGCGCTTACAGACGACCCCAAATCGTCGTCGGGTGCGGGGGGGGGTCGTGTGAGTGCCGAGGGGCCAACGGTGGAGGGCTCGTATCCGGCTCGAGGGCTGGCGTTGCTCTTGGCACACAAGGCAAATCTGATCAAGCAGCTGCGCCTCGACGGCGCCAAAGAGGATGCGGTTGTGGTGGATCAGCTGCAGCGCTCGATTATCAATCTGCGCTCGCTTTCGTCGTCGCTGACGGTGCGCCAAGTGGGCGGGCTCTGCTCCTACCTCGCGCAGCATGTGCCTGTAGCGCCAAACACCGTCGACATTACAAAAGTCATGTTGGCAGGTGAGGAAGCAGCGCGCAAACACTCCCAGCTCGACGACGCTGAAAAGGAAACGGTGCTTGAAAAGGCGCGAGAGCTGTTGGCTCCTGTCACGGTGCGCTATGGCTCAGCGCAAAAAGCCTGCGAAAATTTCTGCGATTCGACTGGTGTGATGCGGCTAGAGGGCTTGTCCTCATTGGTCAAGGACTTGGCAGATCTTGCACCCACGCTGCGCATGACAGACAAGCACTGTGCCTCGCTCCTCCGCCTCCTGTCTCTGGGTGGTAGTGCTACTGATGCTGTTACCCCCGCCAATTTCGCGGCCTTTTTTGCCGTGCAGCTGCTGGGTAATCTGGCGGCGCCTGCGGCGGCTGCAGCAGGGGTTGGGGTTGACGGGATGGACAAAAAGTTGGCGAGATGGAACAAGATGAAGGCGGCTCGACGGGTCGAAAAGCAAGCTGCAGGTGCTGGTGAAAAGGATCGCATAATGCAGCTCGAGGCTGCTCGCCTCTATCGCACTGTGCACCGCGATTCCAAAATCAAAGAGGTGCTCGAGAGCTCTATCACCACAGACCATACCATCGAGCCGTCTTTTGGGCAATTATCTTACTTTCAGTATACCCTTCGCAACCCTTACTCAGAAGAGCGTATTTTCGGCATCCACTTTGACGACCCGGAACTTCAACTTGTGACTGACGCAGACGAGTGGAGGCATCTCAACAAGGTGTTTGGACTAGGCGGTGTGGTCGAAGACGACATGCTCTCCCAAGATACCCAATTCTTTAATGTCTGGCTGCAGGCGCACCAGGAAGTCAAAATCCCGTTCAAACTGAGACTGCGCTCAGCGTCGCCGGTGCTGCCTTCGAGCGCTCCGGGAGGTGCTATGACAGTGTCTACAGAAGTTGCTGCTGCTGCTGACGAGGCGCCGGGAAGACGCAAGATTGCGGTGTCTTTTATGGCACGGCGCAATGGAGGCGGAGATGTCCTCGTCTACGTCCTCAATGTGCTTGTGCGCCCGCGCGCCATGGTGGTGGACCAGGTCTTCCGCTTCTACCACGGCGAAAAAGACTTCTTGAAAAAGAGGGTTCTAGTTGACTCGTTGGTGTCGGGTGGCGCTTCGGCTGCGGGGTGGCGGCAGCCTCTGGGTCTTGTCAGTGATGCAGGTGCACGCAAACATGCTTGGGCATCATCTACCTCGGTCATTGTGTCGTCGATTGCCAACGCCCACGACTCGCGGGTCGAAGAAGTCCATCTCAAATACCGCTGCGAAAATGCGGGCGACTCGGTGAGCTTTTATGTGGTGCTCTATAATGATGCCTACCATACCTCAGTCTATGAGATTTGGCAGTGCCACATCAGCACATTGCAGCGCATGGATCTCCAAGGGTTCGTTGGCGAGATTGAGCGCCAGGGATGCTGCTTTACGCTACGATCGAAACACGGCCCCAAGTCCGTGACCGCCTTCGCCTCCCACCCCGCTGAACTCGTTCTAGATTCCACGTCAACATTACAGCTAGGCGAGCAGGTAGTGGAGGTACCTTTCCAGTATCAGCCTTGTCAGGCGGGGCGGAGGGATATTCTCGTCAACTTTATTGATGCGTCTGGAGGTTCAGCAAAGCCGTTATATTCGTGGCTCATCTCAGCACGTACGATGTCTTGCCCCTTTCAGCCTTTCATGTGCACACCTTTATGACATACGGCTCTGATTCTGCACGCATGTGCCTGGTGTGTACGTACATTTATTTGAATGTATGCCTGTGCACGTGTATGCATGTAATATATGATAAAACAGGCGCCAAAGTTCCGCTGATGTCAAAACGCTACGACATCCGACTGCCTATCGGAAAGCCCTGCAACAAAAAAATTATGTACACCAACCCTTACAGCTCGGATAAGGTCTTCCGCCTCCGCACTGATCAGGTACGTGGAATTAGTTTAGGTGGGTACAAGCTTACTCTAGTCAAAAATATGTACATTATCCTTCACAACTCTGATTGGGCATTGCACCTGTGCACAGAGGGCGTGTGAATGCATGTATGTATGTATCGATGTGCGTGTGTATGTATAGACGTGGTACTGGAACATATGTCTATAACATGCACTCACGCATACTGACACATATAACACACTTGCACATACACGCACAGCCGAAGCTGCTATCATTTCGCGACAATCAGGGCGAGCTGGCTATCGCTGCCAAGGGGCAGCAGTATATAGGGCTGCGCTTTGCGTCGAGGCGAGCAGGCGGCAGCACTCAAGTCTTGGTGTTTATCAACGATGAGCATGATCGCACTGAGGAGTGTCTCTGTGTCTCCATCCAGTATCAATAACTCTGTCATGGTCGTATTACTGATTGGGAAATGTAATTTAGCCTTGGCACAAACGGCAGCGAGAGGGCGTCGAGGCCTGTTGCTCTGGGGAAAAAGATGAGTCACGTCACACGTATGTGTAGTGGAACATGAGTCATTGCACACATGAAAAGCCTCTCGTTCTATTCGTACCAGTCAGCCTAGATCTATATCCATATTTCCATTATTTATGTATCTATATTTCCCTACCTGAGATATTTTTGATGTCGGAGGGGAGGTTGAGGGGGCGCGCGCGCAAGACACAGGGTGCAACATGGAGAGGACTTGGGCGGCTTGGGTAGATGGAGGGGGAGGGGTGGTTTCACTGTGCACAAGACCAACGCTAAACTAACAACGTAGACTAACATGGAACAAATTTTTACACGCACTACATAACATAACTGGACGATGGTCATATATGTATGCATGTGCGTGTGTGTATATTTATATGAATATCGAGCTTGACACACACATATAATCCTAAAGCCCCAAGGTATGTGAAGGGGGTAAGGGGAGGGCAAAACCAACAGATTTGTTGGTTCTGTAAATTTGGCCTACTCAATAAATGAATTTTCTGAAGCAAAACTGAGATTACAACACACTACGTACAAGGGTGTGCAAGTGTGTCTCTCTATATCTCACAAATGTCATGTATTCTAGAGCACATGCTTACAGCCCGTTCCATGGAAGATGAGACTCGAAATGCAAATCGAAATCCTGAATGGTGGGAAGATTTTAGTCAACTTCAAATTCAAATTAAACCAAAATCTGGATTTGAATTTGTACCGCGAAATACAGAGGAATTCAAATTCGACCAACGGATGAAGATTGAATCTATTATTACTCATAAAGAAATAATGTAATAGTTTTGTTTGGCACTCTCAAGATACAGTCTTTTATTCTCACCGAAGTGAGTGACAGTGGTTTGCTGATGATGATCATCACATCTTCTACTTTTTTCAAAAGACAAGACATGTTAAAAGGTAAAAAAAGTTAGCCCAGATCATCAAAACCCTCAGCACGACAAATGCACTTTGTACACATATACGGTCTACATGTATACTGCGCTTTGGTCGATCTGGGTTGTTCTGGCTCTTCAGGTGTCCGTCCCACACCTGGGCTCACATCAAGTACCCAAGTAGTTTGTGTGTGTGTACGCGCGTATACAAACACACATACACACACCACCCTGACACCCGCAAAAATAGAGAAATATACAAGACAAAACCCCCTATCTCTACCCCTGCCAAAACATAGCCTCCCACGCCAGCAACAAGCGCTAACCATTGACAACCTGAAAAAAAACCCACTTCCAATCCCCCCCACACACACGCATGCAGGTGTTAAGAAACACCTGTGATACACGCACATGTGGTAGAGAGATTGTACAGTACAAATAAACAGAATGCGCCTACACGAGTGCATATGTACACCCACACGCGCGTGTATATAAAAAATGTATATGCATACATATACACTGACATACATGTATACATATGCATACATATACACATGAAAATATACACGCATACATGCACACACATATACATGTGCATGCATATGCACACCTATGCACAGATAGAAAATCTTATTAACGACGCTTCAACACGTCAAGCAATATCATAGACGCACATACGCATCCATGTACATGTGCATGCACATACACATATATATGCATATACACATATGTGCACAACCTGCAGCGAGTGTGTTTGCAGATGTGTACGTTAGTGTAAAAAAACACCTGTGTAACGTACACACTAGTGCCCAAAAGACCTGTTCCAAAGTGCATGCAACACTCACCGCAAAAAAATGCACATATATATATACTTACACACATATGCATAAGCATACATATGCACACGAATACACATGCGCATGCATGACACCGTCCACCCGCTGAAGCACTGATACTAAGACCCACAATCTGTACACAAGTATGCATACACATACATATACACATGTATATAAATGCATACTTGGCATATACATATCCATACACACATGCATATACATACATAAATACATGTCTGCACACATACACACATACACATATGTGCACACACACATACAAAATGTACATATGCACGCACGCAAGCACGCCTGGAACGACGGCACGGCGGCGACTGCGCGAGGAGCTGATCTAGACGCAGGAAGCTCCGCACGTCTCTTTCGTTCGACGCAATAAACCACATTTAGCACCTCCAATGCTAGGACTTCATTGTACGTACTTCCTGAGACACCAATACCCCTCAACCCCCCATCCCCTCTTGTCAATATACCCCAGAACAGTTTGTGGACCATGCATCTTGGGCGGACGTGGTTTTACTGTTCCACACTGATCAATACAGCAGAGTGCACCACTCTGAAGAAGTTCCGTGCAACTTCTCAATGGCCCCCTGCGTAGTTGTAGAAAGATTGGAGGGAAATCAGTGGTGCAGCAGAGCCACAGTAGGCGAGCACGCAGGACTTCAAGCCCGAGAATGACCAAAGTGCCTGTTCACAAGAAACAAGAGGTCAATGAAAAACGACAAAACCCCGCAACAGCCCATCACACAATCACGACAGCGCGGCATCCAGACAAAACCCACTCATTTGCACTGGTGCGGGGCCGATCCACCCAGTTCATGGCCACACAGGCGATCCCCCGAAACGAGATTACATTTCCGCCATTTTCGCGGGCTTTTCTAATTCGATTTGTAACGCGAGATGCCGAGAAATTTCAGTTTCTCGATTTTGACCAGTTGACTAAAATCTCTCCACCATTCAGGATTTCGATTTGCATTTCAACGAGCATTTCGAGTCTCATCTTCCATGGAACAGGTGGCAGTGGCCACAGATTCATATTTGTCAGGGGTGTTGCAGTCGGTGATGGATTCAGATGACAATCTTTTTCGGGATTTCTTCCTGGATGTGCGAGAGACACTGTGTTACCAACGGGTGGAGGACGCTCGTCCCTAAAATGTGGGCATCACGATCACACAGGGCTGAACATGTCGAGTCTTAGTTGGCCGACATAACTTTCGTTTGGGCCAGCGTTTTACCAGCATGTGGAGAGATGCGGGCTCATTTCCTGTGGCCTCCCAAGGGCGAGACCAAAATTCTGGGACCACATTTTGCGGACCCGGTACGTATTTAACTTCCTTAAAGTTGTAGTCAGCGAGGAACTCGCACAGGCAGAGAATTCGTTGCGAGAGAAATTTGTGCGTAAACAAATATTGCAGACTGCCGTGGTCGGAGAAAATTTGGAACTTGACGCCCAAAAGTAATGTACGCCATGTGGTCAGTGCCATTTGTGCCGCCAGGGCCTCCATATTGCGAGCATCATATCTGTATTGTGCTCCGGACAGTTTCCGAGACATGAATGCCACAGGGCGTGGATCGTCTTCGTCTTCCTGCCACTGTAGAAGGACTGCCCCCACCGCATTCTGACTACCATCAATGTGAACTGCAAATACGCAAGGAGGGATCGAAGTGGCGCAAAACTGGCGCTGACGTCAAGTCCTCCTTGATCTTGGCAAATGCCAATTCACATTCTAATGTCCAAAGGCGCTGCCCGTGTTTTGTATTTTTCAACAGGTCAGTGAGAGGCGCTGACGTCTCCGAGTAAAGACGCCAAAATGTCCTACAAAAATTTGCCATTCCCAAAAAGGAACGCAGGTGTTTGACCGTCTGTGGTGCGGGCCATTCCACAATAGCTTCGACCTTGGGTTCCGTTGGAGCCCATCAAGCTGCGGACAGTTGGAATCCAGGTACTCCACCTCGGACCGAAACAACTCGGTTTTCGACCCTTTGATAAGGAGCTCGTGTTCCCGGAACGTATCTAGGACCGCACTTAGTTTTGCCATGTGCTCAGCTGGGTCGTCTGCTTCTGTGTATATTAGCACATTGTCACAATACACCACGCAGTAATCATCTGCAATGTGATCAAACAACTCGTGATTCATGAGACGCTGAAAACAACTTGGCGTGTTGGTCAGGCCGAACGGGCACGTCACCCATTCATACTGTGCCCCAGCTGCACCTGGAGTAGTGAAAGCTGTCTTCTGCTGGTCACCTTCACGAATCCGCAACTGATGAAATCCCGACTGCAGGTCCAATTTGTAAAACATACGTGCACCCCTCGTCCGTGCAATCACATCCGAGGCCACTGGCGTTGGGAACCAGTCCCGCAAAGTCTGTCTATTGAGTCAGTGATAGTCAATACACAAACGCAGTTTGCCATCCTTCTTCGGAGCAAACAGGACTGGAGATGCATACAAACTCACACTCCACCGAATGATACCAGCCTTCAGAAGCGCCGCGATCTGTGGCAGGTGTTGCAGCGAGACTGGGTAAGGACGTCCCAAGACAGGACGCGCCCCAAGAGTCTCCATGATATCCATATCCAATTCGCGTCTTGGGGGCATCCGTGGCATAGTACGCGTCTCGAATACTGTTTCTTCGTAACCCCGTAACAAGGTCAAGATTTGCTCCCGTTTTTGCAAGGACAGGTGACCCAATTACGCTCGAACATCAGATGTCACAAAATCAAAGGATGATCCATCAGGTGATGCTGAGAGACCTGGGATCTCAGGATCAAGTAAGTCAACCAGGTGGGTGTCCTCAGGTAACTCCTTACCAAAATCCCCCAACATGAAAGGCCCTGGTGTACCTGATACAGTGGGCTGGCAGTGAAGTGCCTCCAGTCGTCTCTCTCGTGAGCCCATAGGTCTGTTAGCTGTACTGTCCATCGCGGAAAAGGTTGTATTTCGGAACACAGCCGGTGTGATTACAGGTTGTAGTCTGTGAAATTGATTGGTGGGTAATAGAAACCACATGGGCGGCGAGGCTCGTTTCACACCCTCGCGTATGGCCCCACACACTATTGTGTGTAGCGGTACCAGGATCCTGTGCCTGTCCATCCAATGTCTCCCTTGGTTGGTCATCTTGTGAGGCATGGCGTCGAAGGACATTCTCTGAATCCCCGTGGCAGTCTACTGCCACAACTGACCATGCGCATAATCCATAATCCCCGAATTGGCCTTGAGCCACGACTCACCCAGTATGATATCGTAATGAGATAATGGAGCAGACAGAAAATTCTCCGTGACAGGTTTACCATTCAATCCCAGGTGAAGTTAACCCTTCGCTACCAGATGAGACCAGCTGTCGGACAAGGCTACGGGTTGTTCGTTGAGTGTGGTCTGTCGGTCCAATCGACAACCCCACACGACCACCCGCAGTCGCTCCCTTCCTGTGCACGCAACATAAGCTCGGAATCAAACTGAAGAACGACGCGTGCCGTCCTCCCTTTTACTTACAAAACAAACCGTACCAAAGTGGTCCCTAATCTAAACCCCTTCTCTAGGCATGTTCCCCGCCTTTGCATGGTCACAAATTGCCTTACAACCTATGATTGAGCTCTCCACTCCTCTGCCGCGAGACACACAAACGACAACGCCAACCACCAACGTCACGCAGGACTCCATTCTCTCCCACAACGAATTTGCGCTGTGCCTGCGGTCACTTCTGCGACCCTCATCGGCCCAGTGTCCATGCGAATTTGCACCATGTATGCGAGCGCTAATCCCCTCCACGGTTCCTGCGTGCCTGCGTTCTCTTCCGTGACCCTCCTTGGCCCTGTCTCCAAGTGAATTCGAATCGTAAATGCAAGCGCTAACTCCCATCCCTGTCCCCGCAGGCTTTCGACAGTCTGGCTCCTGGCCTGGACAAACCTCCCTGCCCATAAATGGTCTCACCACCCGTGCTTTCCCCCGTCTCCTCCTGTTGACTACCCCGCCCCGTGCTCTCCCCTGTCCCATCTTGTTCAAGTTGACGACCCTGCGCGTTCTAGACTATTCTGATGACATCGTGCTCTTGTTCCACCCTCCACATTTTGTGTATCAACTACCTGCTCCTGTCCCTGACAACTCTATCAGAATTTCAATTACCGTGAGCGTGTGGATTGTCTTGTTCATGTGACACACTCCCAGAAGAGTATAAACTCGTCAATGTCCAGGTTAAGTAGCTTTCAAATGCGAACAACGCGGGTGTCTCTCCCTCGGATTATCTTTTCCCTTCTTTTTTTTAAAAAAAAATATTGTTGCTTTGCTTAGTCGTGGGAGGTGGAGGATTTCAAAGACCTTGGGACCACAGTATCCAAGAAATCTTACCATCACTTAGGACTTTCACCAATGAGGCCGAACGAACTTTGGACCTGCTCAGACATTGGAGCCTCCAGGGCACAAGCCCCTGGTTGTCAACGTAGTAGTTGTGGGTCCGTTTGAAGAGGAAGAGGAGGGGACCGGTATAGCCAGCGACGTAGTTAAGGTGAAGGGTGAGGATCTGGCCACTCCAGGTTATTATCTGAGGTCTGTTGACACGAGAAAACCCCGGGACCGTAACGATTCCCCAATATCGGGTTCATTAAAAAAAGCAATGCACACACTCACTGGCATCCGCATGGTGATTTCTTTCTCGAACACAATCTGAACTACATCCAGCCTGAACACAATACTGTAGTTGATGTATTTTCCCGGAACGGAAATTATTTGTTTCTTGAATGTTGTCCGGGTACAATTAATTATTGTCTGTATAGTAGCCGGCTGAAAACCTCGACACCACAAACGTCCAAACGTGCCGAGCGTGCGCGCTAGCATGCGCAGGAACAGGTACAAGAAAAGACACACAAAATTGTGAAAACAAATGTCGGAAAACCCGATCAATTTGTGAACAAAATGTCAATTTTTAACTTCCGGAAAAAGACAAATATGAATTCATCCGAGACGATGTAAAACTAGTTCAGTTGGTCTGAGTGCGGGACTGTTAATCCCGAGGTCGTCGGTTCGATTCCGGTAAAAACTCAAAAAATCGAGAACTCAAATCAACATGGATTTGAGCTACATGAGCTACATAGACCCTCAAGCAAGGGTACTAAATTACTTGTACACGTAATAAAAGGAATCATCAATCTAGCACAGAAAGAGGGCAAGGAAGCTGTTAGATCATTACGATCTGAGCAATCAATCCTTGCGTGATAAGTTCATGCAATGTGATTGTCATCTTCCCCCCCTCCTCCCGCTCCTCCTCTGGGCCTCAACAGCACCCCAATGTACACCTATCTTCCTACGCCCTTTTGAACCCTCCTCTTCTCACAACCAGTTTTGATGGAAACAAACAAAAAGGTCATGTCCGAAAAAAATAATAATCTATATGAACTCTGGCTGAATGCGAGTAGCGCGCGGCGACTCCGGGGTTAAAGCCCCTCCGCTTGCCACGCGCCCTGATACGAGAGATGTCACGATCTCGGTCGGTGATCCCCTCAATGGTGCGCTGTCGCCTTGTCCGACGCGGACATTCTCAGTTTAGATGTTTATTGATAGAACACGATTCTCATTATAATTCGAGTCTCTTCTGTCACGAGTTACTAGTATCGAGTTACGTCCCGGTCATCCTCGCTGACTCATGTACGGAGTAGGAGACTCATATTGAGCACCTTGTCCTATCATCCCCGCTGATGCTCATATGGAGTAAGAGTTAGTTGATCCTGTCTTTCGTTCGATACACGACACATGTTTTGACTCACACTTGTATACACATATGCATTCAACATGTACGTGTGTCGCGGTTTGTACGTAGTGTGTACACGTGTACTGTGTGCTCATGTCGCTTGTGTATTATGAATGATATGCAGTGTGTTCGTACATATTTCATTTGTCACATGTCTTCTGTTATATGGTAGGTGTGTCGTATCAATAGTGTCTCGTTGGTGATCTATGCGCCCGTAAATGTGCCAGCGAATCAGTCACCTGTCCTGGTGTCCCCACTGACCCCTGTGAGTGTGCCGTGCCCATGCTCTTCATCGGCAAATCATGCGCCTATGTGCCTGCGCCCATCTGACCATGTGTACGTACTGTAATTGTGTCTCTGACGGTCTTGCCATGCGCCATCGCAACTGCCTCTGTCGTCGTAGGTGACCGTCTGTCGCCCATCTTCAGTTGCCCTGAATTTGTGTCGAATACATATTTGGCAATATAGAAACTTGCGATGAGCAATCCCCCTGTTACTACCCATGTTTGGATTATTTGTGAATCTCACTGTTGTGTTTCGACAGAATAGTACAGTGGGTGACCATTTGCACTATCATACCTGTGATTTATATTTTCCCGCTCTTGTGTATAGACTTGTAGCCCATTTTCGCCACGTGAATCAAGTTGAGACACCCGAGTATTGTGACTACACAATTGATTACTGCGTGGACCTTCATTGACATGTCTTCTGTGTCTATCTTGTCCAAATGAGTTTGATTTGTCGAATTCTTCCCGCTAGTGTTGTTTACATGGCTACCTATGAGCCACGTGAGGGTGTTGTGCTCCTGTTGGCTCAGACTCGTTGATTTGTGTAGTCTTCCCGCTAATGCTATTTTCAGATTATTGTTCCTGACTGATGTGTTTGTTACGTTTTGTATCTCACGTGTTTGATCCACTTTGTCTGTCTCAATCTCCCTGCCATCAGCGCGTTCTAGATTCTGTGTGTTGATATCAATGCGTACTTCCCGCGCCTTGTTGCTCTATGTGAAGTTGAATTGCTGCTCCTCAATAACATGTGTGACCTCGTCCAGTTTCGAAGTCAACTCGCTGAGCTTGTTTTTAAGCTTCTCACTCTGCCCGTGAGCGAGTGCAGCTTGCGCAGTTGTCCTCTCTTGCATCTGTTTCATGATGCCCAAGAGCTCGCTGATTTCTATGAGGCAGTGTTGCCTGCCGGATGAGGTTGTGCATCCTCTGTTGGAGCGCGGCCTATCCTCAAGACATTCATCATGAAATCTCACGTCACCACGGATGGTATAGTGGAAGTACCAACCTTGAAGGTCTTCCTTTCTGAGAAGGGAGTCCAACTCTTGCAAGGCCTGCGTCCAAGCTGATATAAACTTGGGCCACATCCTGCTCGTACCCACCCCAATATCCTTCCTCTCACCCCAATCATGTAACATCAAGAGAGCTTCAATCTTGTTGCGATGTGCCACTGTACCATGTCTTTTCTTAAATTCAGCAGTCTGCTTTTGTGCGGCTATCTTGTTTTCTTTCTTTGGCCCCTGAATCTTCCCCCGACTCAAGTGAGGCTGCTTCGCTCATGCGCCTCGACGAGCCCGGCAGATCCTCTTCTGTAGAGTCAATTTGCGGACGCGCTCTGCTGCCTTCCTTGTGACTATTCCTCTTCTCCCCACTCTTGTTCGCGCGCACTTGGACGACGCTAACCGCTCTTGCCTCATGAAACCGCTCTTCAAAATCAGCAACAGCATGTTCAAGGTCAGGCAGAGCTGGAAAATTATGTGGCCAGGTATGCGTTTACACTCATTCCTGCGACTCCCGCGGCATGTGCACAAGCTAGGTCTATCTGGCGCTCAATCTCCTTAGCACTTTCCAAAAATCCTTCTAGAGTCACCCTTTCGTTTTCTGCCCCTCCACAAAATAAATTGACAGGTCCACAACAGCTTGTTGCCTCTTCTGAAGATCAGCACTTGGACAACCATCACCTTGGTGATCTGGTAGATTAAGCTGAAAGCAAGAGGTAAAGAAGAGCATTGCACTTGACCTGACAGCCTCCTATCGTTGAGTGGCTGATACAGCTGGAGATTGTATCAAGGTCACAGATTCACCCTCTTCGGCCTTTTCCAACTAAGCAGCCACTGGCTTGGGTGCCACCTGGTGGAATTGTATGCTTCCTGCTGACACACGAAATGTTCATACTAGACAGTATATGCTTGCAGGTTTTAAGAAGGTAAGAGACACAGAGCGCAGCGAGCACACCGCTATCCGCCCCTCGGTTCCTTCCCCCGTGCCCACCCTACCTTCTCACGACACTAGGAACAATCCGAGTGAAGATCTCTGTTCTGCAAAAAGAGACCTATTGGTGTACTGCAAAAAACCTCGTTTCTATTTTTTTTTGGGTTTTCGACCTACTAAAAGTCAGAAAAGAGACAACAGAATTTCCAGGTCACTTTGACGGATTTGATTTTATTGGCTTTTATTACTGGAAACAGTAGGTTAGAACCCTTGCTTGAGGGTCTATTTGCTCGAATCCCTATTGATTTGAGTTCACGGGGTTTCGGCCGGAATCGAACCGGGGACCTGCAGATAACCCAAATTATTTAAGTCCCGCGATCTTCTCCACCTGATTGATGGATGTTGCTTTTATTACTTCGTAAGAAATAGTCTAGTAGCTGTGCTGGAAGCTCTATGTGCTCGAATCTTTTCTTGAGATTCGTGAATATCGGGTTTTCCTGACATTGTTTTTTCCTGTTTTTTTTTGTGTGTGTATGCAGGGTCTTCAACAAAGCCTATCTTCCGCCCCTCGCCTGGAAGCTATGGTGACGGATGCATCACCGAAGATCCTTCGGAACCCTCTCTAGACCACTTACTTTTCAGAATCGGAAATGAATTGTTTATTAAATGGTATCCGGAAATAATCAATTCCAAATTAAGTCACGGTTGTCCGGGCATAAGTAATTCCAAAATTCATTCCGATTATTCAAATTCTGCCAAATCAAATCAACTATACTACATCGAGCCTGCATGAAAGGTCAAAGCTCCGTGAAAGGACCTGGCGCAGACAGACATATTTATTGCATTATGCTGATTCTTATTTTGCTAGTATATGCAAGTCACCGACGGTGCCTAGTCACTTGTCTTGTTTCTGCAGCAGTGCTCACATTTGTACGTTGTTATACATGTGTGAATACATGTGTGTGTAAAACATAAAAATGATAGGGTGCAAAAAATTCTCAACAGAAACGTGTAGACAGGAAAATGCTTCTATTGTTACATTTCTACTCGCACACTACATGTTACTCTTGTCGCGGTTCTACTTTTTTGCATCTTGCAATTCCCTGCCAGTGTTTACACGTTTCTATTTTTGGTTCAAGCTTTAATCACCTGTTATTTTACATGTGTGTGAACATATGAGCATATACTCCTGTTTGATTAGCACACACAAGGAGGAGCGGTAAGAATCAAGCGCAGGGAATTTGCTTCGAAACCTCTTGGTTGGAAATGCAACGCCTAGTACTATTAAACATACGTGAAAACGGCGGGAAAATGGCGAAAATGTGAATCCTATTTCGGAGTATCGACTCGTGAGCTCGCAGATTGGGCGGGCCATGAACTGGGTGGATAGGCTCCGTACCAGTGCAGATGAGCGGGTGTTGTCTGGGCGCCGCGCTGTCGTGATTGCGTGATGGGCTATTGTGGGGTTTGGTTGTTCCTCATTGACCTTTCGTTTCTCCGTGAACAGTCACCTTGTTCATTCTCGGGCTCAGGCTTGAAGTTCTGCGTGCTCATCTACTGGGGCTCTGCTGCACCGCTGCTTTCCCTCTGCAAACTGTTCTGGGGTGTGTTGGAAAGAGGGGATGGGGGGTTGAGGGGTATTGGTGTCTCCAGAAGTGGGTACAATGAAGTCCTAGCATTGGAGGTGCTAAATGTGGTTTGATTACGTCGAACGAAAGAGACGTGCAGGGTTCCCTGCGTCTGCATCAGCTCCTCGCGCGTTTGCTGCCGCGCCGTCGTTCAAGGCGTGCTTGCGTGCGTGCATATGTACATTTTGTATGTGTGTGTGTACAAATGTGTATGTGTGTATGTGTGTGGCTAGGTATCAGTGCTTCGGCGTGTGGACGGTGTCATGCAAGCACATGTGTGTTCGTGTGCATATGTATGCATATGCATATGTGTGATTGATTGATGAGTCCTGTTATTACTTGTACCAGTAATCTAGTACCCTTGCTTGAGGGTCTATGTAGCTCAAATCCATGTAGATTTGAATTCTCGATTTTTTGAGTTTTTGCCGGAATCGAACCGACGACCTCGGGATTAACAGTCCCGCGCTCTGATCAGCTGAGCTAGTTTTACATCGTCCCGGATGTATGTATATATATATGTGCATTTTTTTGCAGTGTGTGTTGCATGTACTTTGGAACATGTGTTTTGGGCACTAGTGCATGGACAGGTGTTTACGGAACATGTGTTTTGGACACTAGTACATGGACAGGTGTTTACGTTACACAGGTCTGTTTTTTACACTAACGTACACATCTGCGACACACTCGCTGTAGGTTGTGTACATATGTGTATATTTATATATATGTGTATATGCAGGCATATGTATATGGATGCGTATGTGCTTCTATGATATTGCTTGACGCGTTGAGGCGTTGTTACTAAGATTTTTTCTGTCTGTACATACGTGTGCATATGCATGTGTATGTACATGTGTTTGCATGTATGCGTGTATGTATGCGTGCATGTGTATATGTATGTATATGTATATGTATATATCTGTGCATATTTATTCTGATGAAATACATTTATATACACACGCGTGTGGGTGTACATATGCACTTGTGTAGGCGCATTCTGTTTATTTGTACTGTCCAATCTCTCTGCTACATGCGCGTGTATCACAGGTGTTTCTTAACACCTGCATGCGTGTGTGTGTGGGGGATTGGAAGTGGGGGTTTTTTTCAGCTTGTTCATGGTTAGCGCTTGTTGCTGGCGTGGGAGGCTATGTTTTGGTAGGGGTAGAGATAGGGGTTTTGTCTTGTATATTTCTCTATTTTTGCGGGTGTTAGGGTGGTGTGTGTGTGTGTGCTTGTATACGCGCGTACACACACACAAACTACTCGGGTACTTGATGTGA
>Ga0105055_10006139_pt1 | contig 16614 bp, 18 predicted proteins | sample BON03_FD_78090 | JGI IMG/M metagenome (GOLD analysis project Ga0105055, IMG submission 78090) | Freshwater microbial communities from Lake Bonney liftoff mats and glacier meltwater in Antarctica - BON-03 | ecosystem: Environmental > Aquatic > Freshwater > Ice > Glacier meltwater | place: Lake...
AAATCTTCGCGAGCGTGGGCTCCACGACTTTCTTTGCGATTGACAGCACCGGTAATCAATGCCGATGAGCATGCCAGCAGGTTTTCCAATTCCAGGCTTTCGGCCAGGTCTGAATTCCATACCATGCCACGGTCAGTTACTTTCAAATCTGCGAAGCTCTTACCGCATTCATTGATCAGGGCCTCACCCTCAAGCATTGTTTCCTCAGTGCGGAATACCGCTGCATGACGTTGCATGGTCTTTTGCATATGTAGACGCAGATCAGATGTCCTGGTATCCCCGCTCGCATGCCGAACCCGGTCAAAATGATCCACTGTTGAATCAACCGTGGATTTTGCCAGGGGTTTGTGTGGCATACCGGGTTTCAGTATTTCTCCGCAACGCAGGGCCGCTGCCCGTCCAAACACCACGATATCCAGTAGTGAGTTACAGCCAAGACGGTTAGCACCATGTACTGATACACATGCAGCTTCGCCGATGGCCATCAATCCGGGTGTTACTGCATCCGGGTCATCCGCCGTCGGGCGCAGCACTTCTGCCTTGTAATTGGTCGGGATTCCACCCATGCAATAGTGTGCAGTGGGTAACACCGGAATGGGATCGCGGGTTACATCCACGTCTGCAAAAATTTTGGATGTCTCTGCAATCCCGGGTAAGCGTTCGTTGATCACTTCTGCACCCAGGTGCTCCAGATGCAGGTGGATGTGATCTTTTTCTGAGCCAACACCACGTCCGGCATTGATCTCCATCGTCATGGCCCTGGAGACCACATCACGCGAAGCCAGGTCTTTGGCGTTGGGGGCATAACGCTCCATAAACCGTTCGCCGTCTGCATTGGTCAGAAAACCGCCTTCGCCACGTACGCCTTCGGTGATGAGCATGCCGGCGCCATAAACACCGGTGGGATGAAACTGCATGAATTCCATATCCTGTAAAGGCAGACCGGCACGTGCCACCATGCCATGTCCATCGCCCGTACAGATATGTGCTGATGTGCAGGAAAAATAGCTTCGTCCAAAACCACCCGTTGCCATTACCACCATGTGTGCCTGAAAGCGATGCAGCTTGCCATTGTTGAGGTCCCAGGCCAGCAAACCACGGCAGACACCTTCATCATCCATTAGCAGGTCAAGTGCAAAAAACTCGACAAAAAATTCAGCTTTGTGTTTCAAAGCCTGCTGGTAAAGTGTGTGCAACATGGCATGCCCGGTACGATCTGCCGCCGCTGCAGCCCTCGGTACCGGTTTCTCGCCAAAATTACTCATGTGCCCACCGAAAGGTCGCTGGTAGATTCGGCCATCCTCAGTGCGTGAAAAAGGCAGACCCGCGTGCTCCAGTTCATACACGGCCTGGGGTGCTTCCCGGCACATATACTCGATGGCATCCTGGTCACCCAGCCAGTCGGAACCCTTGACGGTGTCATACATATGCCACTGCCAGCTGTCTTCACCCAGGTTGCCCAGTGAGGCGGCAATCCCGCCCTGTGCTGCCACGGTGTGGCTGCGGGTGGGAAATACTTTACTGATACAGGCGGTACGCAAGCCCTGTTCAGCCATACCGAATGTGGCCCTAAGACCACCTCCGCCAGCACCCAGTACAACGACATCGTATTGGTGCTCGATAATTTCGTACGCTTGACTCATTATTTATTCAATCTCCAAATGTCAGGCGCAGCAGGGTAAAGACGCCGATAACCCCCAGGAAAACAGCTACGAATCCGGTTAGGATTCGTGCACTAAATTGCAGCCAACGCGCCTGGACGTAATCTTCATAGACGGCCTGCAGACCAAGATTGGCGTGATAAAGCGAGGTGACAAGAAAAATACTTAGCAGGCTGGCGTTTAAGGTTGAACTCAACCATGCCACAACCTGCGCATGACTCTGACCCGCCACTGAAATGACGGAAATGACAAACCACATAACAAGTGGGATCAGGCCAATAGCGGTCAGACGCTGTAACCACCAGTGCCCCAGGCCATCGTTATCGGAACCGAGTCCGCGGGCGCGCGATATAGGAGTGCGATATTTCATAAACCACCTCCAGGGTAATAACCACCGGCCATAACCCAAGCGAGTAAAGTAAGCACAATGCTCAGTGCTATCACAATGATGCTGCTGTTTTTAATCTGATCGACTTCAAGTAGTCGGCCTGTATCAAAGAGCAAGTGTCTGACACCGCTGACAGAATGATAAATTAACGAAAAGGACCAACCAAATAACAGGAACTGGCCGAAATAACCGCCCAGAAAATTACTCAAACTATTATAGGTCTCAACTGACTGTGCCGCGCTCGCAATCCAGCCAACCAAAAGTATGGTACCGACTGACAGGGCCATACCTGTGATCCGGTGTAACCCGGATAACACCATGGGTAACTCAAGCTTGTATATTTGCAAGTGAGGAGACAGGGGGCGCTCGTTTATAGGCATAAGAGTCTCTCTGGTTGATTGTTTGAAGATGTCAGGCAATTAGATTATTTGTTTCATGATTGTAATTTAGAGATTTGAAGCCATGCATTCAATCAAATTAGAAATCGCTGCACCGACCTTTGCGTTCCCAATCCCCAAACCGTGTTGGTTCGGGCCCTTTGGGGCCACCTACTTCAACTGGTTTCGTTTCACTGTGTATAGAAGCGTTGTCTTGGCTGGACGCAACGACGGGCATTTCAACCGACTGATCGGCTAGTTCTGGTCGTTTGTTATTTGAACTTTTGTTCACGGGTTTTGAGACTTATTTCTTACGCATAAGTTTAAACCCAAAACAAAGCTCGTGCGAGTGTAAATTTGATACTATTTCGTATGCTTGTTTGGGCCTCACCATTTGCCATGCTGGGTGCGATTATCATGATTCGCACAGGCGGCATTCCTTCAATGTTTTGTCCTGTCACCCCAGCATCGTTGCTGATAGCAGTGTCAAAAGACCCCGCAACAATTCAGTGGGATTGGGTGGGCAACCGGCTATATGAAAATCGACCGGAATGACCGCTGCAACCCCGCCATCTACGCAGGCGTAACTGCCTGTAAACAAGCCGCCATTAAGGGCGCAGACACCGGCGGTGACCACCCACTTCGGTGAGGGCATCGCTTGGTAGGTTCGTTCAAGTGCTTCGCGCATTGACTTGGTCATGGGACCGGTTACCAGCAAAACATCGGCATGTCTCGGTGATGCCACGAAGTTTATGCCAAACCGGTCGAGCGCGTAGACAGGATTATTCAGCGCGTTGATCTCCAGTTCGCAGGCATTGCATGAACCTGCGTCAACCAAACGGATCGCAAGGCTACGCCCAAGCCTTGCTCTGGATGTGTGTCTTAATTTCTCGGCAAGTGCGCTGACCTCTGCAGCATCCAGGGCGGGAGGCGGTTCGCTGACGGAGCGGCTGACCAGGTTGGTAAAAAGTATTTTGCGCATTGTGCTATCCTAAAGGTCGTGACCGGAATAAGAACAGTTAAATGACTTATTGCAAAGTGGAAAGTCAGCGACAATATTGTCCTTGATCGCCACCTCAAGCAGAGGCCATTGAAACCACGAAGGATCACGTAAATGACAGCGTACTATCCTGCCCCGCCCGTCAATGTCTACCCATACCAGGATATCACCGCGAAATCCTTCTCCGATCGCGAGCCCTTCACCACCACCGACAATTGCCCGGTCATCGATATCCTGGCAGAGGCTTGAGCTGTTTGGCAGTTGCCTGATGATTTGCTCGAGCAGGGCAAATGACTGGTCGATTTCGTCAAAGCGAATCCAGACACGGGCGTTCACATCACCCTTTTCACGAACGGGTATGGCAAATTCCAACTTGTCATAGGGTGCGTAACACAGGTTCCTGCGCGTATCGAAATCCCGTCCCGAAGCCCTGCCAATAAAACCACCGGTCGCAAATTGTCGGACCAACTCGTGATCGACAATACCCGCGCCGACGGTGCGGTCCTCAAGGGAGGTTGTGTTGTCATACAATTCAACCAGGGGTGGCAATTGGGTACGAATGTACTCGATCATTTGACCCACTTGGTGCCTGGCATTGTCATCTATATCGACACTGACGCCGCCCGGGACGATTCGGTCCATCATCAAACGATGGCCAAAAACCTCGTCCGAAACACGCAGAACCTGTTCACGCAATACCCCGCATTGTGCATGCATTAACGTGAATGCGACATCATTGCAGATGGCTCCGACATCTCCGAGATGATTGGCAAGACGTTCCAGTTCTGCCATCAATGCACGTAGCCAGACTGCACGTTCCGGCACCGTTACACCCAAGGCTGCTTCGACCGCACGTGCGAAGGTCCATGCATAAGCGACCGTGCTATCCCCGGAAACGCGTCCGGCCAGCTTGGCGGCAGTTGCCAAATCGGCTCCGGCCATCAGTTTCTCGGTACCCTTGTGGGTATACGCAAAGCGTTCTTCCAGGCGCACCACGAGCTCACCATTGACTGAGAACCTGAAGTGTCCCGGTTCGATAATCCCTGCATGAACGGGTCCCACGGGCATCTGATGCAGGCTCTCACCTTCCGCCGCCAGAAACTCGTAGGAGAGGCCATCCGTTGGACCATCTACAGGTAACCCCAGGGGGTGCGTTTGTCCCCAGCGACCATGGTCGAGCCAGGGCCGAGAATCGATCAGGCCTTCCGCCTTCAGGCCGAATAAATCCTGAATCGAACGTTCCAGTCGGATCGCAGGTGAATGAAACTGGCCGATAGAGGGAAACCGGCCATCAGGGCAAGGCAGCGAGAGCACCCCCACATCGGTAGCAGCCACGTTGCATAGTGCCAAATGCACCGCAGTGGCATCAGCCCACAGACCTAACATTGACAGAGAGCCTTCAACCAGCTGCTGTGCTGCCATGCGCCAGGTTTCAATATCCACGATGCTGCGGGGCCAGGGCCGATGCCGGTCCACGATTTTTCCAGAAATTAGCAATGCGTTAAGTGTTGGCATCTTTGGTATTTCCTTGCGCTAACCCAGCAACGAAGCCACATGTTGAAACCACACCACGATGGGTTCCGGAATATAGAACCCGGCCATCAATACCAGCGACAGATGCAGGATCATGGGAAAATAGGAAGCTTCCACCGGACCCAGGCCACCACTGGGTTTACCGAAAGCCATGCCGCCGAGTTTGCCAAGCAAAGCACCCAGTGCAAGTAACAATCCGAAAACCAGCGGCAGCGCCAGCCAGGGCGTCTTTACAAAAGTAGATGTAACGACCAGGAACTCGCTCATAAACACACCCATTGGTGGCAAACCGGCAATGGCAACGACACCCAGTACCAATCCCCAGCCGAGCACGGGGTGGCTCACAGTCAAGCCTCGAATTTCATCTATTTTCTGTGTTCTTTTAACCTGGGCTATCTGGCCAACTGCAAAGAAAATAGCTGATTTCGTCAGGCTGTGCATCGTCATGTGCAATAGGCCGGCGAAATTTGCCAGTGGTCCGCCAATACCAAACGCAAAAGTAATGATGCCCATGTGTTCAATCGATGAATAGGCGAACAATCGTTTGATATCCCTGCGTTGGTACAACATGAAGGCGGCAAAAACCAGTGACGTGAGACCCATTGCGATCATCATGGGCCCCGGTGCAATGGCCTCTCCATTGGCCACCATCAGGAGTTTGAAGCGCAACACCGCATACAGGGCCACATTCAATAACAGACCCGATAATACGGCAGATATGGGTGTCGGGCCTTCCGCATGGGCATCAGGCAGCCAGGCGTGTACCGGCACCAGGCCGACTTTTGTTCCATAACCCAGCATCAGGAATACGAAGGCGATATTAAGCAGGGCCGGGTCGACCGCACTCATCCTGTTTATCAATAGGGTCCAGGTCATGGCATCAAGACCCTGGCCGACAACGGGTACCGCCGCGACATAAAATAAAATGGTGCCGAACAAAGCAAGTGCGATACCCACGCTTCCCAATATGAAATATTTCCAGGCCGCCTCGAGCGCCTCCGGCGTCCGGTAAATACCCACCATCAGGACAGTGGTCAGAGTCGCCATTTCAACCGCCACCCACATGAGCCCAATGTTATTGGATATCAATGCCAGATTCATCGCAAACATCATGATCTGGTAGGTGGCGTGGTAAAACCGCACATAAATGCTGTTCAGCTTGCCGGTATCAAGCTCGTGAGCGATATAACTCGCGCTGAATATACTGGTTGTAAGCCCCACCAACGCGTTAAGAATAACAAACACGATGCTCAGGTCATCAACGAATAACAGTCTTCCCGCCAGCGGTCGTTCAACAGCTAACGACACCGCAAAGATAAACGTCAGAAAACAGGCTAGGACATTCAACCTCGCAGTGCTTTTGTAACCCGGCAGTGCGGCCAATATGACCGCCGCTACCAGCGGCACGATCAGTATCGCAATCAAAGCGTCAAAAGGCAGCTGAGTCATCTCCTTTCACCCCGGAAACTGTCGAGCACATGCACATCGACCGTGTCAAAACGTTCACGTATCCGGAACAGGAAAATACCAATCACCATGAACGCAACCAGCACTGAAAATGCAACACTGATCTCCACCACCAGTGGCATTCCATTGGCACCTGCCGCGGCAAGAATCAGGCCGTTTTCTATGGACATCAGACCCACCACCTGGCCGACCGCATTGCGTCGGGTTACCATCATCAATAACCCCAGCAATATGATGGAAAGTGCAAAGGCGAGGTCCTGCCTGGCCAGGGGGTCCGCAGCATCGGTCACCGGCAGCATCAACGCCATTGACAACGCCACCAGGCCGATGCCGACCAGCATGGTCGCCCCAATACCAACGGTTGTCTCCACCGTCCGGTGGATGCCCAGACGTTGAACAATCCGGTGAAGCGCTGTTGGAATGATGATCGCTTTCAGAACAAGTGCGATGACGGCTGTTACGTAGAGGTGGGGCGAATGATTTACATAAGCCTCCCAGGCAACAGACAGGGAAAGCACAAAAGCGTGCAGTGCAAATATATTCAGCAAGCCGTACATGCGGTCCTGGTATAACAACATGAAACTTACCAATAACATGCCACCGGCAAGGATGTGCGCGACGTCATAGCTTAATGCTTCATTGATCATAAGCTTCGCGTCACAAACATAAGCAAGGCGGCGAGCAGGGCCATCATCAGCGCCGTGCCGATAAATTGCGGGACTCGAAACACCCGCATCTTGGCAATGCTCGTTTCAAAGGTGGCCAACAGGCAACCGCTTAACACGAGCTTGAAAACATAGAAAACAAGACCTGTTAAAAGATCTATTGGCGCAGCATTGGCATCTGCAAGACCCCATGGAAAGAAAATACTGGAAATCAGGGAGACATACAAAAGCAGATTTAACGACGACGCAATTTCAATCACGGCCAGATGACGGCCTGAATATTCAAGAATCATGGCTTCATGAATCATGGTCACCTCAAGGTGGGTCGAAGGATTATCCACGGGCAGGCGGGAATTCTCCGCGACGGCAACAATAATCAATGCCACCAGCGCCAGGCCAAGGGAAACCCGCAGTCCGACTTCCGGCGACAACATAAAAGTGGATACGGTTGACAGCTGTGTCGATCCGGCAATCATGGCAACGGTAAAAACGACCATGATCAAAGCGGGTTCGGCGAGCGAAGCAATCATGACCTCACGGCTTGATCCGAGCCCGCCAAAACTCGTACCAATATCCAGGCCTGCCAGGGCCAGAAAAAACCGTGCGCTACCCAATAACGCAACAATCACGATCAAATCGGCGGCCCAACTGAAGATCAAACCGGTAGCAAAAGTTGGAACCAGTGAAGCCGCTACCCAGGTTGTAGCAAATATCCAGTATGGCGCGATCCGAAACAGCCAGGAAGCGTTGTCCGCCAGAACCGCCTCTTTACGCATCAAACGAAACAGGTCCCGATAAGGTTGAATAATGGATGGTCCCCGGCGGCGTAGCAAGCGGGCCTTGACCCTGCGCACCAAGCCGGTAAGCAAGGGTGCCAGCAGCAATACCACCAGCATTTGAATGCCCTGGATGAAAAGATCAAACATCATCGCAATAACGCCACTAGCGTGAGCATGAATACCAGCGATGCGAGTACCAGGGCAAGATACTTTCTGATCGTTAAAAACTGGGATTGATTGAGCCATTTACTGGTTTTGGCAACTACACCTTCAATCGGTGCATAAATTTTTTCCCAGATAAAGTCACGCATTTGCAGTGTCATCCGGGCCGGCAGGGTGCTGCCTTGCGGCGGCATGTGAATCTCTTCACGGACCTGGAACAGGGTGGATCCGAATACACTGCGGATAGGCTGAGCAAAACTTCCAGCCGTATACTGGGTATTGGTATCCGTATTCGGAAATCCGCAGTCCCATGCAGGTGACCTGCGGGTTTTATGTGATGCAATGCGGTGAATCACAAATGCTGAGAGTGATGCCGAGGTGATAATAAATGCCATGACAAGCAGGCCATTATAGGAACTAAGTGACTGCTTGATGGGCACGATGGTCATCCACCTCTCCGCTGACTGCAAGGGCATACTGCCATCGACCAACAAGCGGGTAAGGGGCGCAATCGTGTCAATGACATAACCCGGGAATATACCGGCCAACAGGCACAACAGAACCAAGATCAGCATCGCACTGAGCGATAACCGGTCGACCTCACTGGCCAAGCTGGCGGCGGATGAGCGCGCACGACCTAAAAACGTAATTCCAAAGGCCTTCACAAAGCAAGCGGCTGCCAGGGCAGCAGACAGTGCGAGCAAAGCACCCACTGCAGGCACCAGCAGTCTTAAGCTCCATTGTGGCAACTCGGTGCTGGCCAGGATTGCCTGAAAAGTGAGCCATTCGGAGACAAACCCATTCAAAGGGGGTAGTGCAGATATCGCCACGGAACCGACCAGAAAGGCAAACGCCGTGACAGGCATGCGATGGATCAGCCCACCCAATCGCTCCATATCCCTCTCGCCTGTGGCGGTCAAAACGGCACCGGCACCCAAAAACAAAAGGCTCTTGAACAAAGAATGGTTCAATACATGAAAAAGGGCTGCCGTGAGTGCCAGCGCGGCGAGGGCCGGCACGCCGTTGGCCTCAAACGCCAGCGCCAGGCCGAGGCCGATAAAAATAATGCCGATATTTTCTACCGTATGATAAGCCAGCAGACGTTTCAGATCGTGTTGCATCAGGGCATATAGCACACCAATCACAGCGGTTAAGCCACCAATGACAAGCACCACCACACTCCACCACCATTCTGGCGAGCCCAGCAAATCAAAGACAATGCGGATAAAACCGTAGACCGCCACCTTGGTCATGACCCCACTCATCAGGGCCGAGACATGGCTTGGTGCCGCCGGGTGGGCAAGTGGCAACCAGACATGCAATGGCACAATACCTGCCTTGGATCCTGCACCCAGCAGGGTGAGGCCAAGTACAACACCGGCCAAACCCGGCGAGAGTTCCTGCACCCGCATCGAGGCAAACCCGAAGTCACCATTGGGACCTGCCATGAGGCCGAACGCCAGCAGCAAAGACAGGGTGCCGAACCCCGCCATGAGCAGGTACACGTAACCGGCACGTACGTTCCCTGCCTGCCGGTGATGGGACACAACCAGCGCCCAGGACATCAATGACATGAATTCCCAGCTGAGCAGGAAAGTAAAGGCATCATCCGCCAGCACAACCAGGTTCATTGCAGCGAGAAACGCGACAAAAAACGGCAGGATGCGTCCCGGCACCTTTTCATGTTGGCCATAACCAATACCATAGAGGCTTGTGACAGCGCCACCAAGATTGACTACCACCAGGAAAAATAATGACAGGGCATCCAGACGAAAATGAGCACCCAGCCAGGGTATCCCCAGAGGTAGTTGCAAACCAGTGGCAACAATAGGTTGGTGTAAAAGCTGAAAAAATACCGCCACCAGAATGATCGTTGAGGCGATGAAACTCGTAACGTATACCAAGCGTGAGACAAACGAAAACCGCCGCAATAGTATGCTGACTGGCACCAGTGCCAGTAATATGCCAAGGCATCCGAATAACACGTATATGGGCGTCATAACGTATCAGGCAACTACGGTAACCAAACCAGTGAATACACCCAGGTTGTTGACTACAAATTCCCGGCTCATGCTCTTAACCGGACACCACGACCACCAACCTGGCTTACACTATCATTGCCTATAACTTCTATACCGGCATTTTCCAGTGCCTCGACGACTTTCATCAGGGAACCCACGTTGCCCCTGATGACATCCGCACTTGCTTCCATTCGCTGAATGGTGGGGACCGAAAGACCAGAGAATTCTGCCAACTGGCATTGATTGATGCCAAGCAAGGCACGGGCCGCTTTCAATTGAGCTGCTGTAATCATGTTTTAAACATCAGATAATTTGTATTAAACCGCAATAAGAATGTAAAAACTATTATAATTGATATATTTAGGAAAAGAAAGAGCACAAGAAAAATTGTAGACAAAAGCCGCTAAGGACCCGATACGGCAGGGTACGCTACGAGTTGAAAGCACACTGGCGCAACGGCACGACCCATGTAATTTTTAAGCCGCTGGACTTTATTGCTCGGCTGGCGGCACTGGTGCCTAAACCTCGAGTGAATCTAACCCGGTTTCATGGTGTATTCGCACCAACAGTAAATACCGCGCACTGGCAACACCGGCCAGACGGGGTAAACTTAAAAAGGCCCACTCAGCCGATGAGGCCGGATGTATCTAATTGTTGAAGGACTACTTGGCCGACTCCGGCTATAGGCAATCGTAGCAGGTGACTATCCGGTACTAGCTGCATAGCGGTCATTGGATTCAATGACAGACACTGCCAGTTAGACCGGATGTCGACAAATACACGATTCACAACACACAAAAACCGTACCGCCATAATGAAGAAACTCGAACCCGGCAATGAAAGGCGGCCTCGGCACTCTGCCCTAACTTCGACGATAAAAGCCCCGTACGGACGTTACTACGGCCTCCTACAGTATTATTCCGTTGACGATATTCTGCCCGTATCAAGGCGCTGTGTCTGTAGGAAATCCACCCGGATCAGTGTCAGAATATTGCTTCCGTTTTTAGGTGTGATGGTGCAGACCCGCAAAAACAAAAGCCCCGACACTTAGGACGGGGCTTAAGGACTACCCGTTAATAGGGTAAATCATAGGGTTTTAATTCCTGTCTTTAACTTTACTATATTTCACAGTAAGTTAGAGCATATAGTGGCTGGGGGTGAGGGATTTGAACCCCCGTTGGCGGAGTCAGAGTCCGCAGTCCTACCGCTAGACGAACCCCCAAATAGTATTCCTGTTCTGGCGATTCGTGCCCTAGTGCTTCGTTATTCAGCGAGCCGCCTTTGCGAATCAAGACGCATCCGCAACCTGGGTTGCGATTGATGCCGTCTGTATTAGCGTTTGGAGTACTGTGTAGCCTTACGTGCTTTGTGCAAGCCGACTTTCTTACGCTCAACTTCACGTGCATCGCGAGTTACGTAACCTGCTTTACGCAGTGTCGGACGCAATTCAGCGTCGTATTCCATTAGGGCGCGGGTCAGGCCGAGGCGAATAGCGCCAGCTTGTCCGGAGATACCGCCGCCGGCTACAGTGGCGCGAATATCGAAATCACCCAGGATTTCCAGCTTTTCGAGAGGCTGACGAACTATCATGCAGGCAGTCTCGCGACCAAAAAATTCGTCGATAGGGCGCTTGTTGATGGTGATTTCACCGCTGCCCTTGCTCAGGAAAACACGTGCTTTGGAAGACTTGCGTCGGCCGGTGCCGTAGTACGTTTCAGTTGCCATTCTTATATCCGTTTGTTTGTCTGTGACTTACAGCTCGAGCTGAGTCGGTTGCTGAGCGGCGTGCGGGTGATCCGCGCCTGCATAAACGTGCAGTTTGCGGAAAGTAGCGCGACCCAGTGGGTTCCTGGGCAACATGCCCTTAACGGCTTTCTGAATGACTCGCTCAGGGTGCTCTTCAAGCAACTTGCCCAGATTGATTGACTTCAGGTTGCCGATGTAACCAGTGTGGTGATAATAAATCTTATCTTCCAGTTTTTTGCCGGTTACTTTGATTTTTTCAGCATTGACTACAATCATGTAGTCGCCAGTGTCCATGTTCGGAGTGAACGTAGGCTTATGCTTGCCGCGCAGACGGTGAGCCAGCTCAGTGGCCAATCTGCCCAGTGTTTTATCAGTCGCATCGACTACGAACCATTCGCGCTTAATCGTGCTTGGTGTTGCTGTAAAAGTCTTCATTTCAACATTTCTCTATAAATAACGCGTGTCATCGGGTGAAGGGCGGGAATTCTACTGGCTTATGGCCCTTTATTCAACTACCTGAGCACTTATTTTTCAGGTTTCTGCCATAACCCGCCCCAGAGCTTGATTTTGAATCCGTCGTTGGGTCATGGCTATCCAGCATTAACCGGACTACCGGTTTGCCGTTAACTATATGACTATCAATGATTTCGTCGAGATCTTCTTCATCAATATAGGTGTACCAGATGCCTTCGGGATAGACCACACAAACCGGCCCTTCTTCGCAGCGATCAAGGCAACCTGATGTATTGACGCGGACTTTACCCTGACCTGCCAGACCGAGCTCTTTCACCCGGCTCTTGGCGTAGTCACGCAACGTCGAAGATCCACAACGATTGCAGGACGGACGCTCGGCGTCCGGCCCACGATCATTGGTGCAGAAAAACAGGTGCTGGCGGTAGTAGTCGCTCATTGCCAATCAGTTTAACTTATTTAAAGTTGTACACCAGATTCACTGTGGTGGTGGTGTCGGTATTTTCCGATTTTCCAGGTGGCAACTGAGTATTGTTACGCACCTCAAAACCCAGCTTAACCGCAAACTGCTGGGTCATGGAAACCGCCAGCCCGGTATTGAACTGGGTAAAGGTATTGTCTTTACCGGTTTCAACCAAAATACGGTTGGTCCACAAAGTGGTTGGCCAGATCTGCCAGGAGTCTTCAAGTAAAAATCTGGCGATTGCGTCATTTTCTTTGACGTCCGTTGTGCTGGCAACCGATTGGCGATAACCAACACCGATTTCACCCTTAAGGAAGTGATTTTCGCTCTTCATCAGTTCACGACCGTAACCGGCAGAGATAGATTGTTGAGGATCATAGGCACCGAACTTGTCTGCGTCATAGCGATAAACGCCAAACATATAGCTCTTTTTAGACAGTTCCCGGTTACTCTGCAATTCTGCGGTAAAACGTTCGGAATCCTTCTGCCCATTCTTAGAGGAGCTAATGGCAGACGCTGCAAAACGGTGTTGCCATTTATCGGTGCGATAAATGAGTTGCGCCTTTAAATTCATCGCAAAAGTATCAGAGTTGCCGCTGGTGCTTACCAAGCCAAACTCACCTGAACCCATCCAACCCAACTTCTCTTGTTCATCCGGGGCCTTCGGGTCTTGAGAATAAGCGTTGCCAGCGAAAATTAAACCGACTGCCAGCGTGATTTTCAGCAAGTGTTTCATGTCCTGCCCTCCGAGGCCTGCAAAATTAAGCGCGTATTATATAGATTGATGCAGTAAAAATCCCGCTTTCTGCAACGTTCGTTCAAACATCGCTGTACAATCAACACACCAGGGCTTCTGCGTATCAGGATTTCAACACTATGTCGCGTCACTTCACGCCGCTCGATCGGTTTTTAATAAACGTGGATTCCGCTTTACGTACTGCCACCGGGCAGGTCAACGAAGCGAGCCGCGAGAATCCGGCAGGTGATACACCCGAAGTTGTCATGAATGAACAAGATCATGCGCACGTCGCTGGCCTGATGCGAATAAATCATGCAGGCGAGGTTTGTGCGCAGGCGTTATATGCAGGGCAAGCGGCCACCGCCAGAAACCCGCAAGTCCAGGCTGATATGCAACTTGCTGCGGATGATGAAATAGATCACTTGAGTTGGTGCAAGCAACGCCTGAATGAATTGGACAGTCAGCCCAGCCGACTGGATCCATTGTGGTATGCAGGTTCATTTGCCATCGGCGCTGCTGCCGGATTGGCAGGCGATGGCTGGAGTCTGGGGTTTGTTAAAGAAACCGAGAACCAGGTGGAAGCTCATCTGCAAGGCCATATCGAAAAGCTACCGCCCGAAGATGCGCGCAGCCGGGCTATTTTGAATCAAATGAAAGTGGATGAAGCGCGGCACGCTCAAATGGCGGTAGATTCCGGCGCGTTTAATTTGCCCGACCCCGTGCGCGGCCTGATGAAACTGACGGCAGGAATAATGAAAGCTGTCGCTTATCGGTTTTAGGGTCTGGACCCCATAATTCTAGTTTTCGCCCACTTCCTCGCGAACTGCTTTCAAAGTCAGACCGCCACTGACCGACTTTGACTCATCTTCGCCAGCCGCGAAACGCTGTATGTTCCAACCATCCATAACGGTAGCCGGTGGCATTGGAAATTCCTGTTTGCGGTAATCCAGATCACCAGAGAATGAAATATAACTCGTTGCCTCAGGATCGTCGGGTTCCGGACTGACAAACTTGAACACCATTTCGAACCGACGGTGCTCTTCGACAGTTTGCCAACCGGTTCCTGTAACGCTCCATGGCGCTGCAAACGTTCCTGAGGCGAACCCGGTATTGAGGTTGAAGTCAATTTTGGGTTCTTCGGCATCCCATTGCTGAGAGTCTTCAACCGCGTGAGGACCTTCAGGCTGAGAACGATTGAGCAAAGCATCTGTGAGTTGCAGCATTAACATAGGTGCCTGAGCCAATTGTGCGATGTTGCTGCCTTGCCCTTCAAACCCGCGCGAAAGCAAGGTTTGGCCATCGATCATCAACAATTCGCCGGTTTCGGTGCTATCCGGGGCTACTTGCTCTACCTGCATCAGCAGGTCGCCGCAATCACAGCGTTGAAAATGGTAGGTAGCGTGATAACCCGTGCCACCGAAATCCACGTTCATATCGGTGATCGCCGCATCGCGCCACATCGTGTTTTTATCGACTTGTGCATAGACTGGCGGGGAGATAATCACACACACGGCCGCCAGTAATACTGCGACCAGCAGCGACCATGATTTCACTGACAACTGTTCAAAGCTGTTTTTCAAAGATCTCATTTCAAAAGAACATCCTTCGCAAAGCTTCACCGGGGTCCGGTTCGCACATAAATGCTTCACCAACCAAAAATGCATTAATGCCGGCCGCCTGCATTCGCTGAACATCCTGTACGCTCTTGATGCCACTTTCAGTGACCAATATTTGTTCAGCCGGTAGCATCTTTTTAAGGCGCTCACTGGTGGCCAGCATTGTCTCAAATGTATTCAGATTCCTATTATTAACCCCGATTAACTGATGATCAAGTTGCAAAGCTTGTTCCATTTCTTCTTCATTGTGAACTTCAATCAGGGCATCGAGCCCTACTTCTTTGCTCACAGCCAGCAAATCTGCCATATGCGATGGTTCAAGCGCGGCGGCGATCAACAAAATACAATCGGCGCCCAGCACGCGTGATTGCAGTATCTGCCAGGGATCAATCATGAAATCCTTACGCAATACCGGCAAGTTGCAGGCATTTCGTGCTAACTGCAGGTACTCATCCTTACCTTGAAAGTAATCCCGGTCAGTTAACACCGACAGACAGGCTGCGCCCGCCTTTTCATAAGATTGGGCAATCTGGTCCGGGTAAAAATCTTCACGGATGACGCCCGCGCTGGGGGAAGCCTTTTTGACTTCAGCGATGATAGCCGGCCCGGTTGCCAGTTTTGCACGAAGCTGCTTTTCGAAACCCCGGGTGGGTGTGCAGTCACGAAGTTGCGCGGTCAGCCCTGCAGTCGAGATGTTGGCTTTACCCGCAATCACTTCGCGGGACTTGGTTTGCAGGATATCGTGCAATATAGAAGGAACAGCCATATTTATCTACTCGGGGTTATCTACTCGGGGTTATTTACTCTGGATTATTTACGCTGAAACTCTTGCGTCATATACACAAGTTCTCGCAACTTGGTCATGGCAGCGCCATTGGCGAGATTTACGTTGGCCAGTGCAACACCCTCATTGATCGTATCCGCAACGCCTGCCACATACAGGGCGGCGCCCGCATTCAGCGAGATCAGATGCGCGGCGCACTGTGACCTGGGGTCACTATCCCCTGACAAGGCAGCCTTGATCAAATCCAGAGACTCATCAACGCTATCCACCACCAGCTCATCCATGGACTCACATTTCAGCCCGAAATCCTCCGGCTGAACCTCATACTCGCTGATCTGACCATTCTTGAGCTCAACAATATGGGTGCGGGCAGCCAAACTGATTTCATCCATACCGTCGTTGGAATTGACCACCAATATGTGCTCTGAGCCGAGCCTTTGCAGTACTTCGGCTACCGGGCGGCACAATTTGCGGTCGTACACACCAATCAGCTGCTGTTTCAGGCCAGCCGGATTGGCCATTGGGCCCAACACGTTGAACAAAGTTCTTAAATGCAATTCATTACGGGCAACCGTTACGTGCCGCATCGCGCTGTGGTGCATCAGGGCAAACATAAAGCCGACACCGATTTTATTGACGCATTCTGCGACTTGGCCGGGACTGATATCCAGCCGGACACCTGCCCTTTCGAGCACGTCAGCACTACCCGAACTGGACGACACTGAGCGATTACCATGTTTGG
>Ga0105055_10006140_pt1 | contig 16611 bp, 20 predicted proteins | sample BON03_FD_78090 | JGI IMG/M metagenome (GOLD analysis project Ga0105055, IMG submission 78090) | Freshwater microbial communities from Lake Bonney liftoff mats and glacier meltwater in Antarctica - BON-03 | ecosystem: Environmental > Aquatic > Freshwater > Ice > Glacier meltwater | place: Lake...
ATGGTATGAATTAGAACCTGAAATTTTTAAAGAAAAACCAATCGATTTTGAAAATAAATTAATAAATTTACAAAAATAACACAAGGAATTAAACAACAACCTTGTGAAACTTAACAAGTAGATACTATTATGTATTGGATATTTGATGATATAAATAAAATCCTTATTGATGAAAAAGGTGAAAAATTTAGACAAATTAAAACAGCTAAAAATTAAAAAAAGGCTTTAAAAGCTCTTTTATTTTAGTGTTTATTTTAGTTCCAAAAGCGGTATTTCAAATGCTTTATTAAACCCTTTAAAAGTCTCAAATGTTTTTAAAATTTGCTATTTTTATTAAATTTAACGTGACAGAAGCTTCAGAAAAAAGAATCTAACCTACCTATTTACAGACCAAGCATAACTAAATCTTCCTGATTTAAACCTACTTGTTTAGCAACATCTTTATTGTGTGTTTTTATCTTACCACTCAAAGTAAACAACAAGTAGATTGTCCAAATTCCTAACCCACCTATAGTTAAGTAAAACAGAATTTGTTTTCCCATTTGACCCGCACTCCCGTAAAACCAACCTAGGAATAAAAATAGAATCCATATTTTTCCAGATTCCATTTTTCTTTCGTTGTAAAAACTTAATTTTTCATTTCTGTTGTAATCACTCATAATTTAATAATTTTTAATTTAGTCAAAGAACTAAATGTTCTGTGACAACTAAAGTCAATTCATTGTCAGGTTTAGCATTTTGACTTACCTTGTCTCAAAAATTAAAGAAATGTTTAACCAGCATAAAATTTACAGGGTATTGCAACTCATTACACTGCTACAAAACAAGCCTGCAAAATCAGTTCGTTTTATGGCTGATTTTTTGGAATGTACAGAAAGAACTGCCTATCGCTACATAGATTTACTAAAGCAATTAGGGTTTAATGTTGAAAAAGACGAACACAATAAGTTTTATATAAGTACCGAAAATCACACGCAAACAGATGGTTTTACCAATGAAGAAGCCTCTTTTCTAATAGAAATGGTTAAAACCGTAGGAAAAGAAAATCTTTTAAAAGATACGGTGCTGCAAAAAATCTACTTAAAATCTGAAATTGCACAACAAGGAAATTTGCTGTTTAAAGCCCATTTAAGCAAACTAGTCGAAAAACTAAACCAAGCAATTACGGGTCATAAAAAAGTGATTTTAAAGCAATACCATTCTGTTAATTCTAATAAAATTTCAGATAGATTAGTGGAGCCTGTTCAATTTACAGAAAGTTATACCGCTATTTGTGCTTTTGAAGTAGATAGCCAAATAACAAAATACTTTAATTTAGAACGTATTATTGATGTGGAAGTATTGGAAACCGACCAAGAATTTCAAAGTTTACACTTAATAGAAAAAATCGATGTTTTTGGATTTACAGAACGTAATGGCGAAAAATTTGAGATACGATTAGAGCTTTCGCTAAGAGCTTACATTCTTTTTAAAGAAGCAAATGGAGCACTAGAAAAACACGTGACTAAAAACAGGACAAACGAAAAATATCTGCTAACCATTGAAGTAAATAATCCAAAACCAATTATAAGTTTAATTACAGGCTTTGCAGCTGAAATTAAAGTTATTGGCTCAAACGCCTTTATTTCGTACTTAAAAAAAGAAAAATCTTTTAAAATTTAGTTTAAAGTGATATATTTGGAAACCAAGTAATTTAATATGACAGCCGAACAACTCAAACAATTAGAATCCCGTCTTTGGAAAACCGCAGACGACTTGCGTGCGAATAGTAAACTAACCGCTTCCGAATATAGTTTCCCTGTATTAGGGTTAATATTCCTTCGCCAAGCCTTTAATAGATATGTAAATGCCAAGATTGAAATTGAAAAGCATTTGCCTGTTCACCCTGTGCGAGGAACTAGACCTATCGAAAAAAATGATTTCCTAACTGCTAAAGCGATATTCTTGCCTGAACAAGCACAATGGGAAACAATTGCTAATTTGCCTGATAGTGCCGATTTAGGCGAATATATAAATGATGCGATGCGAGGCATTGAAAGCGAATATGAGGCACTTGCAGGTGTTCTGCCTAAAGATTATAACCTATTTGATAAAGACTTGTTACAACGCCTTATTCGGGTGTTTAATGATGAATCGTTGAGCGATGTTAAAGGAGATGTTTTTGGACGTATTTATGAATTCTTCTTAAATAAGTTTGCCATGATTGGCGCACAAGAAGGTGGCGAATTTTTTACGCCTCCATCATTAGTAAATACTATTGTAAAAATCATTGAACCCAATCACGGAATTGTTGCCGATATGGCGGTAGGTTCAGCAGGTATGTTTGTGCAAACTGCGCATTTTATTGAAGATGAAGAAGGCGCTGACCCATCTAACAAAGTTACTTTCTACGGACAGGAAAAAGCGGATACCAACACCCGATTAGCCAAAATGAATATGGCAATTCACGGATTAGAAGGAAGTATCTTGCAAGGAAATACCTTTTATGAAGACAAGCACGAACTAGTAGGAAAGTGCGATTTTATTATGGCAAATCCGCCTTTTAACGTAGATGGTATAGATAAAAGTAAAGCCAGCGTTAAGGAAGACAAACGACTGCCTTTTGGTTTACCAAAAAACGACAACGGAAATTACCTTTGGATTCAATATTTCTATTCGTGTTTAAATGAAAATGGTAGAGCAGGTTTTGTAATGGCTTCTTCAGCTTCGGATGCTGGACATTCTGAAAAAGACATTCGACAAAAATTAGTAGAAACAGGCGCAGTAGATGTAATGGTTTCTATTGGAACAAAATTCTTTTATACCCGTTCTTTGCCATGTACCTTATGGTTTTTTGACCGTGCAAAAGAAACAGACACCATTAGAGCTGATAAAACGTTGATGCTCGATTTGCGTGATGTATACCGCAAAGTATCGTCTAATTTACACGATTTCACACCTGAACAGTTGAGTAATATTCAAGCTATTGTAGGCTTGTATCGTGGCAAACGGGAAGTGTTTGATAAAACAATAGTGCATTATTTTGAAACCATCAACGAACATTTAAAAGAGCTGACCGCCAAAGCTAAAAATTTAGCCGATGATTATACCATTGGTTTGAAACCTACTTTTGAAAATTCGTTGCCAAAAGAATGGGCTACTAAATGGAAAGCAACCATAGACCAAGACGACATTGCCTTTACCGAACAAGTTGCGGATGAATTAGCCAAAACGCATTTGAAATATGACACTACAAAACCATTAGCAACATTAGACAAAACCTTTACCGAACATCTAAAAAAAGCAAAACGGGGTTATAACAATTTCTTAAAAGCCATTAACTCCTTTGTAAAAGAAGCGGGTAAAGAAGCTGATTTACGTAAAAACAACCATTGGAAAACCGATGTTTTAGAAAAACTGAAACAAATGGAAATGGACTTTGCAGAATACAGCCATTCTATTGACCAAATTTTATATTTCAATAAAGAGGCTCATTGGCTCATTAGCCGTTTCCCGAATAGCGAATATGCCGATGTAGCAGGTTTGTGTAAAGTAGTAGATAAAACCGAAATTGCCACTAATGATTACAGCCTTACCGCAGGAAGGTATGTAGGTGTTGCTCCACAAATAGATGAGGGTTTTGATTACGAAGAACGTATGGGCGAGATTAAAGTAGAACTAAGTAGCTTGAACGAAGAAGCCGTTGGTTTAGCCGAGCAAATACAGTTAAATCTTAATGAAATGGGATTATGAGTTGGGAATTAAAAAATCTATCGGATTTGACATTGATGATTAAAAGGGGTATTGCACCAAAATATGTTGAACAAGGAGGTGTAACTATTTTGAATCAAAAATGTATTAGAAACGGAGTTGTTTCTTATGAATTTTCCAGATTATGTAGTGTAGAAAAAAAAATATCAGATGAAAAAACAATAAAACAAGGTGATGTATTAGTAAACTCAACAGGGGCGGGTACATTAGGTAGAACAGGTTTTGTGAAAGAAATTCAAAATACTGCAACCGTTGACACACACGTTACCATAGTAAGAGGAAATGAAAATCTAATTTACAATAAATTTTTAGCATTACAATTGTCTTTGAAAGAGCCCGAAATTGAATCAATGGGCAAGGGAGCAACAAATCAAACAGAATTATCTGCAAGTGATTTGGGAAGATTAAAAATCAATCTCCCACCACTCCCAACCCAAAAACGCATTGCATCCATACTTTCTGCTTATGATGATTCCATAGAAAACAACCTAAAACGCATCAAACTATTAGAAGAAACAGCGCAAAACATTTACAAAGAATGGTTTGTACACTTTCGTTTTCCTAATTATGAGCACACGGCTTTTGATGCAGAAAGTGGATTACCCGTTGGGTGGAGAAAAGGGAAAGTTTCCGATTTATGCAATGTTAAATCAGGTTGTGCTTTTAAAAGTAAAGATTGGCAATCAGAAGGAAATCCTGTAATGAAAATTAAAAATATTACTAACAATACAGTTGATATTAATGGTTGCGATTATGTTGATGATGAAGTTGCAAAAAATGCCGAGAAATTTGAGTTATTTGAAGGTGATGTTTTAATTGCAATGACAGGTGCAACAGTTGGAAAAGTTGGTTTAATACCCAAAATTGACAAAAGAATTTACATCAATCAACGTGTTGGTTTATTTAGACCAAATTCTGAAACTACAAATAATGTTGGTTTAATATTCACATTTTTTATGACTGATGATGGACTAAAACAAATTCTAAATTTTGCAGGTGGAGCAGCTCAACCAAATATTAGTTCAAGTCAAATATCTAATGTAGAATTAAATATTGCAACAGTTGATATTTTAGCCAAATTTAATGATGTAATTCAGTCTTTGTTGATACAAATTCAAACGCTGTATTCTCAAAACCAAAAACTCAAAGAAGCCCGAGATATATTGTTGCCAAGATTGATGAATAGAACTATTGAGGTGTAAATTTTCAGTCTAAAGGCTGATAAAAAATACAAGATTTAAGGGTATAGACTTAAAATTAATTTGTTTTTCAAGGATATAACCTTAAATTTTAAACGTATAAGTTTAAATTATATTTGTTTTATCAAGTTATAGCTTTAAAATAAATTTGTTTTTATCAAGTTATAGCTTTAAATTTGTTTGTAATTTTAAACCTTTAGCTTGATGAAAAATACAAAACAATACTTATTAATCAATCAAACCGACAAGAAATTAGAGAATTTTCGATTGCTTCAATCGGTTGTGATACCTTCTAAAGGTTGGGTTCACACCTTAAGAACGGCATTAAAAATGTCATTACGCCAATTAGGAAATAAGATGGATTTTTCGGCACAAAATATAAAGCAAATTGAAGAACGAGAAGTAAATGGCACACTTTCGTTAAACTCTTTGCAAGAAGTAGCCAGAGCATTAGATATGCAATTGGTGTATGGTTTTGTTTCTAAACACGAATCATTGGAACAAATGATAGAAAAACAGGCAAAGGAATTGGCAACAGAAATTGTAATGCGCACCAACAATACAATGGCGCTGGAAGACCAACAAAATTCTAAGGAACGCATTGCACAAGCTATTGCTCAAAAAACGGCAGAAATAAAAGACGAAATGCCAAAGTATTTATGGGATTAAGTATTGATTATATTGATGGACAAACGCCATTAACAGAAGAGGAACAAGAAGGACTTAAAATACCTTCTATCACTACTCGTGAAGAATTAGACGAATTTGAGCAACTTAATATTGAAAAGGCAATTCAGTGGACTTTTGGCAAGAAACTAAAAGCAGAACAAGTGTTTACAGAGAAATTCATCAAGGATTTGCACAAACGAATGTATGGCGAAGTTTGGAAATGGGCAGGAGCATATAGAACATCTGAAAAGAATATTGGTTGTAAAAGTTATATGGTAGCTATTGAATTAAAACAGTTGTTAGATGATGCCTTGTTTTGGGTGACTAACAAAACCTATAATGAAGAAGAAATAGCCATCAGGTTCAAACATCGTTTGGTAAGTATTCATTGTTTTGCTAACGGAAACGGAAGACATTCTCGCCTAATGTCAGATTTGATAATGGAGAAATTATACAATAAAACATTTTTTTCGTGGGGAAGTACTAATTTAGTAAAAGCCACCGCAACAAGAAGTAATTATATAAAAGCAGTAAAAAATGCAGACCAACAAGACATTCTGCCTTTGATTGCTTTTGCAAAATCATAACGTATGGGAAACGCATATTCAGAGGATGGACTAATAGAACAAACTTGTATTGATATATTCAAAAATCAATTGCATTGGGAAGTTGCTAATGTTTTTAAAGGAGAAAACTTTGGTGTAAATGGCACAATAGGCAGGGAAAGCGAAGCAGACATCATCTTGAAAAATAGGTTTTATGACGCAGTTACTTTACTGAATCCTAATCTTCCAAAACAGGCGTATGATTTGGCTTTTGAAACGATTAATAGTGATGATTCCACAAAGGGTTTAGCCGAAATCAATCACGAAAAACACAACTACCTCAAAGAAGGTATTCCTGTAACGTATAAAAATGAAAAAGGCGAAATCATCAAAAATAAAAAAATCAGAGTTTTTGATTTTGATACTGCCGAAAACAATAACTTTTTAGCCGTACAGCAATTATGGGTAGAAGGAAAATCAAAAAGAAGAAAACGACCTGATATTGTTGGTTTTGTCAATGGTATTCCGTTATTGTTCATAGAATTGAAAGCGCACCACCGAAAAATAAAAGTGGCTTATGAAACCAATTTCAACGATTATAAAAAGACCATTCCGAGAATGTTCCATTGCAACGCTTTTATTATTTTAAGTAATGGCTTTGAAAGTAAAATTGGAGCAATAACTTCTAAATATGAACACTTCCACGATTGGAAACGTATCACCGAAGAGCAGGAAGGCATTATTAGTTTAGATACCATATTGAAGGGTGTTTGCGAGAAAACAAGAATGATGGATTTGTTTGAGAACTTTGTGCTGTTTGATAGTTCAGTAGGTTCAATCGTAAAACTAATTGCTCGTAATCATCAATTCATAGGCGTAAACAAAGCCGTTGACCATTTTGTTTCAGTGCAAGAACAAGCCAAAAAAGGTTTGGTTACCAAAGAAGATGCTCAAAAATTAGGGGTGTTTTGGCACACACAGGGTAGCGGAAAGAGTTATTCTATGGTTTTCCTATGTCAGAAGATATTAAGGGCTTTGGGCGGTGGTTACACTTTTGTATTGGTTACCGATAGAAATGAGTTAGACACCCAAATTTACAACACGTTTACAGGCGTTGGTGCAGTACAAAATGCGAACGTAAAAGCCACAAGTGGTCAAAATTTAAAAGATTTATTAAAAACTGACCAACGGTATATTTTCTCTTTAATTCACAAATTCAACTTTGAAGAAGTAATTACCAATAGAGATAATATTATTGTAATTAGTGATGAAGCGCATAGAACGCAGGGCGGTTCGCTAGCAATGAATTTACGACAAGCGTTACCTAATGCTTCGTTTATTGGATTTACAGGAACGCCACTTTTTAAAGACGATGAATTAACCAGAAGAATTTTTGGTGAGTACGTTTCTAAATACGATTTCAAACGTTCTATTGAAGATGGCGCAACCGTGCCTTTGTATTATGAAAATCGGGGTGAAAAGTTGCGTTTAGACAATCCACAAATCAACGACCAAATCAGAGAAGCCATTGAGCAAGAAGATTTGGACAGCGACCAACAAGAAAAACTAAAAAGACTTTTTGCAAGAGAATATCCAATTCTTACAGCCCAAAAGCGATTAAGAGCTATTGCCAAAGATGTAGTGCAACATTTTAATACCAGAGGCTATAAAGGCAAGGCGATGTTTGTGGCGATGGACAAAGTTACTGCCGTTAAAATGTATGATTTAATTACAGAAGAATGGCAAAAGTATGTAGAGGAGAAACAAAAACAAATTGCTAAAATAGAAGATTTACAAGAGCAATTGAGCGAGCAACGAGAACTGGAATGGACAAAGGAAACCGAAATTTCAGTTATTGTAAGTGGCGAACAAAACGAGATAGACAAGTTTGAAGCGTGGGGATTAGACATAGAACCGCACCGCTTAAAAATGAATACGCGTGACCTAGAAAAGGAGTTTAAAGAAGAAAATCATCCGTTTAGATTGGCAATCGTTTGTGCCATGTGGATTACAGGTTTTGATGTAAAAAGTTTATCGACTTTGTACTTAGATAAGCCAATGAAATCGCATACCTTGATGCAAACTATTGCAAGAGCAAATAGAGTGCACGAAGGCAAAAATAACGGTTTAATTGTAGATTATATTGAAACGTATAAAGCCTTACTCGAAGCATTAGCGATTTATGGAGATAGCGATAGTAAAGGTGGTACAGGTAATGATGATGTTCCTGTAAAACCATTAGAAGATTTAATTGCCGATTTAGATGAAACAGTGATGGCAACTGAATTGTTTTTGCAAGACGAATGCAAATTTGCTTTGGATAGCATTGTTCACGCAGAAGATACTGTATATCGAATCAAGTACATACAAGATGGATATAATGCGATTTGTATCAACGATGAATGCCGAAATAAGTTTGGTATTTTGGCAAGAGAAGTTTTTAAGAAATACAAGGCATTAATGCCTGATAACGCCATTTATGAATATAAAGAAAGGCGAGATGCTATCAATGCGATTTACTCGATGTTGAATGATAAAATTGATGAAGCAGATATTACACATATTGTTTCCAGAGTTCAGTATGTGGTCAATGAATCCATTGAAAGCCTGAATATGGTTTTGGAACAAGCGGAAGGTTACGGTCAAAAAATCGACATCAGCAGTCTTGATTTTAAGAAAATTGAAGAAGAGTTTTTAAAGATTAAAGACCATAAAAACATTGCTGTTCAGTCTTTGAAAGACCGTGTGAATAAGAAACTTAATAGAATGGTGGATGAAAATCCTACTCGTATAGATTATTACGAACGCTATCAAGAAATTATTGAGAACTACAATAATGGGAAGGAATATCAAACTGTTAAAGAATTGTTTGACCAATTAATTGTTTTTCTTGGGGATTTATCAGAGGAAGAAAAACGCTCGGAAAGAGAGCATTTAGAAGAAGATGAATTGACGGTATTTGATTATCTCAATAAAGGGAAATCAATGACTGATAAAGAAAAAGTTGAGGTTAAAGATACCGCCCGAAAACTATTAGACCGACTTAAAAGTACTGAATTTCAGGTAGAATATTGGGTAGAGAAAATTCAAACTTCATCAGCTGTCAAAAAAGCTATTGGCGATTACTTGTATGAGAAGTTGCCTTCTCCAACTTACAGTGATGGAGATGTTATGATTAAGACAGAAATTTTATTTAATTATTTCAAAGGCAGATATGCCGATTATGGTAGGGTTGCTTAAATATTAGCTATGGAAATTCTTTTAAATCTTCTTACGTTTCGTCTGAAATCAGTATATGACAAAACAAATTCATATTACCTAATTGTTAAAGAGTTTAAAGAAAAACTTCCGAGACCACAGAACAGAGCAAAAAGTTTATCAAAACAAGAACTTGATAGTCATCCAATTTTAAAGTACGCTCCGTCTCTAAATGTTATCAATTGCATTGATGTTTCAACACATAAAACCACAATTAGTGAAGCTGATTTAGATTTGTTTTATGGCAAAATTGTAAGTTTTGATTATAAAGGTGTTGTATTTAAAAATCATTATAAAGAATTTACCCGCAGTTTATTGCGATTAAATCCTGAAGGCTTTAATAAAAACTTTGATTTAATATTATTACAAAAATTACTTCAAGATGATGCAATGCCCCCACTTAAACCTTTTGAGGTTTTAGTACACCATTTGAAGTTTAAATACAAAATCACATCAAAACCTTATGTTTGGTTTTTAATAAAAAGAATTAAAAACAGAGCTCAAAATAAATTTAGAAAATAAAATAAAAACTAAAAATATGTTTGGATTTAAAGGAAAATACGGATTTTCATTTTCGCTAAATAGACTACTTGGGATAAGTGGATTAAAAAGCAGTGTTGCTCGAAAAACAGGAATACCAACCACAAAATCAGGTATAGAACGTAAGATAGGAAGAACAATAATTAAAGCGATTTTTGGTAAGTAAACTATTTTAACCATTTAAAATTAATCGTTAAAATAGTTGTTTTTCTTTCCTATTTTCTTTGAAATTAGCTGACCAAAATTAAATAAATTGTATTCACTAACTTGAACAAGTTCAGTCAATCTTTCCAGCTCTAATTTGTTGTTTTTATTCCGTATTACAAAAATGGGTATATTTTTTTCAAGAGCGGCTGCACATTCTCTATACGAGCCTTTGCCAATAAATCCTTCATTTTCAGAAACGAAAACACAATCTACCTTCTTAATTATATTTTGGTAGTTTCTAGGGTTTTCTAATTTTCCAATATGATGGTTTGGGCAGATGATATGACCCTCTACTTTTGTTTTTAAGAAGTTGTATTCCTGTTTTTCTTTATCGGAATTGTAGCTTAAAATGCCGTGAGAATAGTACGCTAAAGTTATTGGATTTTTCATTTTATATGTTTTTTAGTGATTGGTTAATTTTATTTATTTTGGTTAAGGTATTTGGATGTAATTCGGTAATTTTTGCAACTTCAGAGAGCTTATAACCTTTTTCTATTAGGTCAACAGCTTTCTTGTTAATTGGTTTGTTTAAAAAGGCAAGGTTTGATAGAGATGAGCCTTTCTTTCTGCCTTCGTAAATTCCTCTAGCTTTTGCAATGACTATTCCTTCTCGTTGTCGTTCTTTGATAAGATTTCGTTCCATTTCGGCAACCACGCCAAGAATCGAAATAATCATTTTTGAAATTGGATTTTCTTTTCCATCTTCATCTAAAGTTTTAATCCCTTGTTGTATAAAGTTGATACAAATGCCTTTGTCGTTAAAGTAACTAATTGTATTTAGTATGTCGATAAGGTTTCTGCCAAGTCGGTCTATTTGGTGAACTGAAATTTTAGTCACTTGATTTTTTAAAAACATTTTTTCAATTCGTTTTCCACCTTCTCTTTCAAAAAAGGGAATAGCACCTGAACATTTATCTTCAATTACAAAATCGTAATCTTTGGCATTTTGCATTTGCCTGTCGTTCTTTTGTTCAAAAGTTGAAATTCTTGTATAAAGTATGTTCATTTTATCACATTTTTAGATTAGTAGTGGGGGTGACCCTTTTTTTATTAGAAATTGTTTGATTATGATGCTAAAAAGGTTCTTAGCAACAACATCATCCTATCCCAATTTCAGGTGTACCCTATAATTAAGTGTATATTGATTAAATACCTTTTTTTAAAAGTCGTCCATTAATTTTTTATGCATAAATTAGTATTCTTTAATAAAATTATTTTACTCCTTGCTTTAATGTTTCTTTAAGTTCAATAATATTTTTTATTGAAAAATTGAAAACTTTTGATAAAAAACCTATTGCTAAAATACCTCCTACAGTAACGAAACCATATACTGTATATTTAATTAATTTTCTGTCTGAAATGTGCCTTTGTATTTCTTTGTTAATATCAAAAGCAAGATTAATTTTCTTTTGTTGTTCTTTCATTATATTTATATTTTGTTGTTATTAAAATTGTTGTTAATCCAAACAATAATGCAAGTAAAAGAATTTCAAAATTATTGCTTGTTTTTTTTTCTATTGTAACACCATATTCATTTATTAGAATTGGTTTAGAATTCAATAGGTCTTCTTTAAACAGGTCGTTTATCTTCATGTCTTTTTATTAATATTTTTTCGTTTGTAATAAAGGTTAGTTTGTAATTGTATAGTAAAAAACTCCTAATTCCTTCATCTTCTTCAATTCCTGTCGATAATGAGAAATCATACCGAAGTCTTGAAAGAATTTTCTTTTCCACTTCCATGAAATCTCTATACCCAATTAGTTTACCAAGAAGCTTATAATTGTTAAACATCAACCTATTGATTTTGTTGACTTCTTCATATAACATTCTATACTTTTTGTTATGGTAATTACAACGGGATTTGTTGTTTTCAAATTTTTGATTATTCCTTTTAGGAGTAAACCAATTTCCTGTGTATTTACATTGTTTAATTATCATATTTTAAAACGTTTTAAATAAGTATTAAAGAAATTTTCTACTTTTACCAAACACTCGTTTTCTTTTGCCGATAAAGTATATTTTCTTTTTTTTTAAATAAGTCCTTAATCTATTCTTATCTTTTACAAAAGAGCTATGTATTTTTTTACCATTAAATTTCAATTTAAGTTCTTTTGGAAGTTGCTTTTCTTTATTATCAATAAAATGTTTAGCAATTACTAAGTGGAAATGCATCGTTTCATTTTCTTTACCTTTATCCACTAACCATATATATCCCCAAACATCATTTTTTAGTTTTAAAATGTTTCGTTTTACTATTCTGTTTATGTCTGATATTTTATTCGTTATACTGAAATCAAAACCTACTTCAATTAAAGTAAAATCTTTATAAGAGGCATATTTATCAAAAAAGAGGTCAATTTTACTATCTCTTTTGTATTTCATAATTTGCACATCGTTCTTTATGAATTTTTGTCCTGAATTCCAATTTAAAAATTGCTTTGTATATTTTGGATTTCTTTCATAATTGGTATAATTAACTTCTATTACTTGAGAAGACCTCTTGGATATTGACTCCGTAAAGTGATGTATTACCATTTTAAATGAATTTAGGTTTAATAGAATTGATGTTTTCTTCTGTAACTGTATCAGCATAAATTAGAACGCCTCGACCTAACTTAAAACCACGGATTCTTCCATTGGATAAAAGTCTGGATACGGTTTTTGTTGATTTACGTAAGTAATTTGCTGTTTCTTTTTTTGTCCAAAGTATTCGACTTGAATTTTGATTTTCCATGATTTTGATTTTATTTGGTTTAGTGCTTTTTACACATTACAAACTTCGGAAAATCCTGAAAAATAAAAGGGTAACTATTTTGATGTCAAAAATAAATCGTCCCGTTTTTATATAAAAAAAAGTGTTATATTTGCGACATTTTTTTAAAAGCACGGAAGGCTTCAATAACCTCGTAATCCTTAATGGAATTTTCATTAAGATTCTTAAAAAAAAATTTTGCAGTAAAATTTTTAAAAAAATAAATTGATAAACTATTTTTTTTTGTTGAAGATAATTTTTCTGAAAAAATAATGTTGTTCTCGAAAATTGAATTTAATCGTCTTTTCTGATTTACTAGGCTCGACATAAAAATTAAATCATTTTCTTTTATTTTTCTATCTTCTTCACTTTGTACTGCAAAAGACTCCAAATAGCTATTTGTGAAATTTTTTTGAGCTATAGCCCTATCCATAGGAATTTTTTCTTTTTTAACGATGTATTTATAGTATTTTTTTGAGTCTTTTTTAATATCGAAATGTGATTCTATTTTATTATTAAAAGAAGATAAAATATGCTTGCTTATGTTGATGAAAATATATTGAAAAGTAAACAAAATTAGTTCAGAAATTATTAAATCAATGTTTACTTTTTCAACACAAGTTTGGCTTTCTAATTCAGAAAGTCTTTCTTTTATTGAATTTAAGTCTATTCGGATATTAATAATATCATATACTAAATACTGATTTTTAATGCTTTTGGATACTGTTTCTCTGTTTGAAAAACTATTTTTTTTTGAAAATATTAAAGAAGGAAGTGAAGCAATCAAATATCCTAATAAATCCTGTTCTTTTTTGTTTTTTAAATGCTCGAGAAAGACTTTATAGAAGTTTTCTTGATTTGCAATAAAAGATATCTTTTCTTGAAAATTTTCCGATTCAAAAAGTGTCACATCAATTGGATATAAATAAATTGGAAATGTAGATTTATCGTAGTACATTGTTGATAGTTATGAAAATGGACACAAAATGGACACACAAAGATAATAAAAAAACCCGAAACCTTGTATATCAAGTGTTTCGGGTTGTTAAAAGTGACCTCGACTGGATTCAAACCAGTAACCTTCTCAGCCGTAATGAGATGCGCTATTCAGTTGCGCCACGAGGCCGTTACAAACGCTTAATTATAAGTTGTTCTATGAACTTGTTTGCGGGTGCAAATATAGTTATATTTGTCTAATATACAAATCTAATATATAAAAAAATAAATTAAAATGCACATTGAAAGCTATATACGTGATATTCAAGATTTTCCAAAACCTGGAATAAATTTTAAAGATATTACCCCATTATTAATTAATCCAGAAGCGACTAAACATTGCTTAGATTTATTATTAAGCTCTTTAGATGGTAAAAAAATTGACAAAGTAATAGGAGTAGAGAGCCGCGGATTCTTTTTTGGAACTCTTATAGCGCAAAAGCTTAATGTAGGCTTTATACCCGTTCGTAAGCCTAATAAACTTCCTTTTGAAACTATTTCTGCTTCTTATGATTTAGAATATGGCTCAGATGTTTTAGAAATGCATGTAGATGCTATACAAAAAGGGGATAGAGTTTTAATTCACGATGATGTTTTAGCAACTGGTGGAACTGCAAAGGCAGTTTGTGAATTAGTTGAGCAACTAGGAGGTGAAGTAGTGCAATGCAACTTTTTAATGGAACTTACTTTTTTAAATGGAAGAGAAAAACTTCCAGCAAAAGAAATTTTTACAGTATTAAAATATTAATCTAAAGATTTTATAGTTATATAATATCTATAAGCTAAAACAGCTTGTTGCCATTTTTTTGCCTTTGTAACGTCTAATCGTTGCTTTGTAAAACTTGGTAATATTAGTTTATTTAATTTTGCTAAAAATATATACATTCTTTATTTTTTTGTAAATATAAATAAAATAAAACCACAAATCTTTACTTTAACGTTAAGTGATTTGTGGTTTTAAATTTATCTAAAATTTTGCACCGTTATTCTTTGTTTTTTTCTTCGATAGCGTTTTTTCTCAATTTAATTTCTTTTTTCTTCGATTATTTTTCTTCTTTCCTCAATAAGTATTTTTCTTTTTTCAAAACGCTCCTCTAGCTCTTCTTTACTAGGTTTAGAATTTTGTTGTCCTTTTAATTCAATTTCTTTTTTCTTTTCTTCGATTATTTTTCTTCTTTCCTCAATAAGTATTTTTCTTTTTTCAAAACGCTCCTCTAGCTCTTCTATACTAGGTTTAGAATTTTGTTGTCCTTTTAATTCAACTTCTTTTTTCTTATTTAGCTCACTGCTTTTTTTGTGTAGCAGCGATTTATAAATTGGACTATTTTTTTGAAAATATTCTTTAGTTTCTATTGAAATTATCCCATACTTAACTTTTTCGCCATACTTTTTCAATTCGGCAGCATTTGCATTTTTTGTAATTGAAGTTGCCAAGATTTCACTCGGATTAATTTTATTTAAATCTTCATAATTAATTTCATTTCCATTAAAAATAAGTAAAGCTTTTTTAGCATCTACATTTTTGTCTTCTTTAATTCTTGAAATATTATCGTCAGATGAACTTGTCTCAAAACTTACACCCCAACCGTCTTCTTTTTTCTCAACTTCAGTAATCTTTTTTGACTCTGAAACTTTTGCAGCATCATTATAACTACCAACTACAGTTTTTAACTTAATTGTTTCCACTTCAAAATACACTTTATTTTTATCCGCTTTTTGATTGTATTTTTTTTCAAAAGCTTTAGGAGTCAGTTCATTCATTTCGCCAAGCTCTTCATTCATTGGAAATTTAACTTTTTCTGTGGCTCCTTTGATTTTTCCATTGATGATTAAAATAACGTCTTGTCCGTTTTTTTTCATATTGTCTAAACTCCAATATTTTTTGTCAGAATCAAATCCATTAATTTGAATGGTGTCCATATCATCATAATCAACTAACACTTCTACTGCTGTTAACTCTTCGACATCTTCAAAACCAAATGTTTTTTCGTCCTTATTATCTCTATCAACATAAATTTTAATGTCGTTAATCGGTTTTGTAGATTTACGTTCAAAAACACGAACGTAAGTTCTACCTGAATCGAAAACTAATTTGATACCAATAATTTCATTATTTTTATTTCGTTTTACATTCGAAATAATTAGCTTATGATTTTCTCCTGAAAATGTTTTTTCTAATTCTTTTAACTCTTTATCCGTGGTATTTTTGGATAGAATAGAAGAATAACTTGTAGAAACAACATAACTTATTTTTTCGGGTTTACTTTCTTTTTCCTGTGCAATAGTTTCAATTTGAAAAAGAAACATAAAGGTTCCTAATAATGGAAATACAACGCCATATTTCCATACATTCTTTTTTTGTGATTGATTTTTGTTTAACATAACGATTCGTTTTTTGATTAAGGATTGATAAAATTGATTGGTGATGGATAATTGATTATTGTAAGCCACTACTTTTAATAGGGTTTTTTGATATTGATAGGCTTTATTTGTAAGTGAAGACGTTTTATTATCGGCTATGAATTCTAAGTTCTCTACAATTGCTTTTCGATACAGCCAAGAAATAGGGTTTATCTGTCCAGTTTCACAACGTTATTGTTTTTAATATCAAGTCTAAACTTCTTTGTTTCGCTAAGCTTCACAAAGAAGTTTAGACTTGATATTGGTTAGAACGCTTCCTTGCCTATTTTTGTA
>Ga0105055_10006143_pt1 | contig 16606 bp, 7 predicted proteins | sample BON03_FD_78090 | JGI IMG/M metagenome (GOLD analysis project Ga0105055, IMG submission 78090) | Freshwater microbial communities from Lake Bonney liftoff mats and glacier meltwater in Antarctica - BON-03 | ecosystem: Environmental > Aquatic > Freshwater > Ice > Glacier meltwater | place: Lake...
CAACACGGCTTATCCTCCGGGCATGTTGCTAAATGGCCACTTTCAGATAGTAGGTTAGGGATGTTGCATTGTAACCCTCCAATAGTGTCTTGTGTCCAACTATTAGATAGGAACCTTCTGAAATCAATCGAATATCTAGATTTGCAAAACGTATCAGTCAGACCACAATAGCCTCTTTGAAGATTGCAGCAGGGACGAAGATCCAATGTACCATCTCCCCATACGACTGGTACTGGCGGACATTGGGCAGACTCGCCATTTTTCAAAGGATATGCGTCACCACATCGCCCGTCGCTTCGGTGCTTGATGTAAGAAGCAGATTCAAGAAGTGGTTTCGAACGAGAAAGGTAAAATTGATACACGGTAGAAAGGATGTTGTCAATATATATCACTTGATAGGCTTTCCCTTGTTGATTCAAAACCGTGTCTGATCGAACTAAAGAGGCACCTTTACACCCGCACGCACCGTCCACAAGCAACTTGCTACTGATGACGCATTCACTTTGACTTTCAGAAAATTGAGCCACGAAATCTAGTTCTAATGACTCGGTTTCAAACACCATCAGTAACGAAGAATTGTCAAGTTTGGGCACTAGTTGAATGTCCAACTGATTCGTCAGTGGTACTTGGACGTAAGTCAACTCCGTATGGTACTTTTCGTAAATGACCACCACCGTATAAAAGCCAGGCACCACATTATCAATGGCGAACGTGCTTGAAATCGTGCTTGCCTGGTTGTCAATGCTGCAATCAGGTTGACCCTTAGCTGCGTTTGCTGATGCCGAAACTGTTGTTGTCTGTCGGAATATTTCGTCATCATCATTCCAAGTTTCAATCCTACCTCGAATGAGTAAAACTAAGGCTCCGTCGACTCCATTCAAACTTGCAATGTTTGAAACCGTTCCTGATATACTTATCACTGGTTCTTCGTCTTCTTGTAATTGTTGAACACTTCTTTGTATGTTTTGAACTTGTTGCTGATTCGCATTGGGAATACACAAACTGAATTTGAAACTAGGAATAAACGGAACAATGTTGTTTCGGCAATATCCTTTGGCCCATCGTCGATAGTAGTCCTTCGTGTAGCTATTACTTGCATCTGCTAGTGGCATGCATCCAGTCGGGAAACCTCGAATACTGGGAGTGTGGCGATTATATCCAGCCCAATTCCATTTGTTACTTTCTGAAACTAAATCATCGATGGTTTCGTACAGTTCAAACTGTTCATTAATCAGATGCAATCCATTCAGATCAGAAAAATCGTCGATCATAATACCATACGCGGAGTAGTTTGCCGGAAAGGTGCTACCAATGTATTTGTAGTACAGAGTTGTATACGGAGAGGGATCATCTGAGGCAGGAACAAATTCATACTTCCAAAGTTTATTAACCTTGAAAATACGATTGATGGTAGCAGCACCAAAATCAACACCCACAGAACATCCTTCCTGTTGGAATACAACCACCCACTCTCCGTCGGCACACGCATCACTATCAGTTACTGATGATGTTTTCAGCTCATCAAAGTATGCACATATGGTACGATGAGTTTTACAGGCATTAGGCTGATTGCAGATAGTACTAAAGTCTACCCATGAGCCGGGAATCGTCACACAAGCTCTTGAGGTTTCAATACTTCTAGTAGTTATTGATTTGCTGCAATCATATCCTTCAAACCCGATATCACAAACACATAATCCAATCTTATCAATAGGACAAGAAAGATCAGTGGCGGCGCAACATGTCCCTCGATCACTGCAGGTTCGGTTCGAACATACATCCATTTGAAAATCAGTACCATAAAAAGAATCGCCAATATTGTTGTTCGCTTGCAACGTGTGTTGAAATTCCTGGATCTGTTGATTAGATGTTGTTTTTAACGACGGTGAAATAGAAATCCTAAATCGTCCATAAAATGAAATCTCAGTGTAGCTGCTCAAACACACGCTGTTTGCAAAAAGAGGCATAAGACGATTCCCAAACTCGGATGGACTTGTCTGAAGAGCATCAAACAAGAGGGCCGATTCATAATCGTCAATATGAATTTGGGTCACAAGAGTCGTGCTAGTCTCAACCGTAGTAGTGCATTCTGGTATCGTTCCACATCTAATTGAAGTATACTCGAAGGCCATGTCTTCATCACTGCAAATTGATGCGGGAACCTCTAGTCGCTCTTCCCATGTCACCTGGAAGTTTTTAATTCCAGCGAAATATTTCGAGTCCGATGGAAAATGGGGTTCAAGGAGCATGTTTTTAATTCGTTGATACAATTTTTCAAATTCGAAAAACGTGTCATGACTATTCCACGATACGACGGCAATAGGTTCAAAAATCATTTTTGAACCTATTGCCGTACTTGATGGCATTACTTCAGCACATGGAGTCGGGTCCGGGGCACAGTAAAGATATTTGTTAAATGTTTCTGAAACATCAGGCATGGCGTAATTATACATCCTCAGTGACTTTATATCACCAATGAAATTATGGCGGGATTCACCTGGAAGGCCGCCCAATGTAAATTGTTTTCTCTGAATGCTACTACTTTGGGTCAGTGTGAATTTTGTTCCCACAACACCATCAATCACAAGAAAGCTTTCATGCTGTCCAAATACTGCAATAAGTTGATGATATTCACACATGGTTGGAGTTTCTAATGTGGAATCATATATCTCGCCTACACCTTGACCTATTCCACCATACCTGCTATCTGAAAGTAAAATAGATCTTTCAAACGCCGGATCTCCGAGACCCAAAAGATAATTATCATTCGATTTACCGCGCATTTGAAACCAAATTTCAATTGTAAGGTCCGGAAATGCTACTGGGCTTATATCGATATTCTCAAAGTATACCAACTGTGAACCGTTAAAGTAAACAGAATCTGTGGTGGCATTGTAATGTACTGGTACATTGTTTCCATTACCTGTTTTCTCGATCCATAATTTATGTTGAGCATCAAAAACAGAATCATAAGCGAGTATAGCACCATTGTTTTCAGCGCAGTACTCGGCAACAGATGAAGGGCTCGATGTTGGTGTTAACGATGGGGCTCTAGTTGGTGACACAGTCGTTGGCGAAACGGTAGGGTTTACAGAAGGTGCTATGGTATGATTAGTTGGGGCGGCGGTTGGACTGGTGGATGGAGATGCTGATGGAGAATTCGAAGGCGTTGACGATGGAGAATTTGAAGGCGTTGACGAAGGGGACTTGGAAGGAGTTTTTGTTGGTGCACTTGTTGGCATGGTGGGAGATTTAGTCGGAGTCACCGTTGGTGCTCTTGAAGGGGATAATGTTGGCAAAGTAGGACTCAAAGAAGGACTCGAACTCGGACTTGATGAAGGTGAAGCAGTTGGTGAATCGGTAGGACTACGGGAAGGGTTTGAAGTTGGATTGGCAGTTGGGGAAATGGTTGGGGAAGCAGTTGTGGGGGCTTTCGTAGGATTTGAAGTCGGATTCAATGTAGGAGAAACTGTCGGTGATTCAGTTGGTGTTTTAGTTGGAGAAGCTGTTGGAGATTCAGTTGGTTTCTTAGTAGGACTCTCTGTTGGATTTTTCGAAGGGTAAGCTGATGGCGAGGACGATGGTGAGGACGATGGTGAGGACGACGGAGAGGATGAAGGAGAAGAAGATGGCGACACACTCGGAGATGAAGACGGTGAATCGGTCGGAACTCTAGTTGGCATAGTAGGGCTCGTGGTCGGACTGATAGATGGCTCGTATGTTGGTGGTTCGGAAGGACTTGTGGGATTGGAAGTCGGGTTTTTGGTGGTTGGTTTAGGTGTGGTTGGGTTACGAGTAGGCGATATGGTAGGAGTCCATGTGACAGGTGACAAAGTAGGAGCAAACGACGAACTACAACCGGCGTACACGGAAACCCAATTCCCATCTTGATACCGCCGAATGGAAAGACGTTGTAACGCAGCGGAACCAGGATCATAATGAAAATCCGAGGCGAATAGCTTATTCGCATCCTGATTCGTAACTTCATGAGGAAGGGTTGTCTGACACACCGAAACTCCATTGTAATGAACTTTCATCGATCGTCCATCGATTTCAACCAAAACATGCAATTCAACTTGATGCTCTAAAAGCACTGAAGGATCGCATCCTTGGTTTCCATCCACTGTTGTGTCTACTCTGATATGTAAACGAGGGTCTGTGGGCCATGACGGCTGCAACCATACTGCAAAGACCCGGTCATAATTGAGTCCACGCCCAACATGAAGAATGTTGCCCCAATCTTTAAGCGGAGTTTCAAAATCAGGGTAGATATCAAATTCCACTTGATACTTGGTTCCCAAATAAAGGTCAGTAGCCAGAACTTTTCCGAATTTTGGTAGTGATGCTTCAGCTTGAGTACAGTGAGTTGTGCATGTAGAAGGGAATTTGAAAACATATGTAGCAGAGGGGGCTGAAGTCAGGATGGAACATGCATCAAGTGACAAAGAATCTTCAAACAGATATACAGGTCTGTCCATGGCATATGTGTAGGAAACTTCATCTGCATCTGTTGTCAGCACAAATACTCCTTCGGCATTAGCATCCGTGGTAACTGAATTAGATGTATAAATTTGATATCCACAAAAATCAAGAGTGGCCGTGAAAGCTCCTGTAGAGGTCGATGTAAGTTGCTCACCATCAAAATCTTCCATAAGTGATTTTTCACATTCAAACGATAGTTTTGAAATATCTTCGAGTTTCACGGTTTTCAGCATAAACTCATTTGCTTGTATCACAAATGTATCTGTGTCGTCCCTTACCACGGTTAGTACTCCATCGCATTTAGCTGCGACTGTGACGAACGAACATCCCCCGCAAGGGACCGTTGGGAAAGAATGAACAATAGGTTCTTCTGGGACAACAGAGCTCGCTGAATACACATACTGTCGTTGCGGTGTATCTACATCAGGATTCCATTTGTAGATTTCTAGATCTTGAAGTACGCCAGTGGCAGGAGGATATTTTAAATCGGAAACATACAACGAGCCAGTTATTCCTTTTGGCATGGAGACTAACGGAGTTTCACATACTATTTCTTTGTCATAGTATACACGCATCGTTTTCCCTTCAACCAATACATCCACACGAACCTTTTGATTCAGCACCAGTTCTTTAATCGGATCACAACCTTGGTTAGCGGCAGTGACTGTGTCCACCCTAAAGTGCAATCGCGAATTTGAATCAGGATATTGCCAAACTGCAAACGACCTTGATGAGCCCCAATTGGCATCGTCAATGGCTCCCACTCTGAATAGATTCGACCATTCCCTTTGAACACCTGATGGAGTATAATAGAAATGTCCAGCAAAATGAGTCCCCAAGTTGATATTGTTTCTTACAGCTGCAGAAGACTCGAGAAGACTTGAAATTGTTTCTTCAGAACATAAACTGTCAAACGAGAAGAAATTGAAGGCAAATACCATCGTATTCCATACGTGGTTATCCCATATCATAATTGCATTTTGTTCCAACATTGCGTCATTTATCCACCAAGGTGACCCATCGTACTTTTTATAGATAATGTCAGCAACATATTCCGAATTATTTTTGATGGCTTTTTTCAAATAAAACTCGAAGCTATTTGATTGAGTGAAATCACTTCGAATACTCGTGGAGATTTTTTTGCCGCATATATCTATTGTTGCAACGAAACCACCGATATATCCAACATCCTCACATTCGAATTCAAGTTCCGTAGTTGAGTCAAACTCAATCGTTTTCTGAAATGGCACTCTCCAATCCTTATGCCAAAATAGTCTGCCTTGATCTTCGAATTTCAAGTAGTTATCACAATGCAGATTGATCGTTGCTTTTGTGCATCCACATGGAATAGTATCAAGTGCTACAGAAGGCGATGAAGTAATCGGAGCTTTTGTGGGAGCTATCGTAGTAGGTGATACAGTCGGAGAGACAGTAGGCGAGACCGTTTTCGTCGTATCACATAGCTCATAAAAGTCACCAGATTCACAGTATTCAGGATTACAACTGTTTTCCATACACCAATCAGATGACTTTGCATTTGAAATTGGCGCAGTTGTTATGGAACTACCCCAGTCGACTTCATACCATTCTTTCTCGTTTTCTGGTTCGCTGTGAATGAATGAACCACAATGAGTAATCACTCCTGTAAGAAAGTCCTCTTTATACTGAGATCCAGTTACGTGGTACTTTCCTCCGCAATAAAATATAAACCTATTGGAATCCGGTTCTGAACGAATCCAAATCGGTCTACCATGTAAAACTTCACTTGGGGACATCTCATATACTCCTGCACATGTTGCGTATGTTACTCCACGCATTTCCGCCGCTGCCACAACACCAGGTTTTGGAATACATGGTTCTGGACACGAATTAGCAGCTGATAGTGGAAGACATTTTTCCCAAATCCTATCCATGCACAGAAAGTTCGATAGAGCAGAAGCCCCATCTTCAAAAGACCCACACTTGCAAGCAGGGGTTGCTTTTCTGATAAGCCCAAACTCACGATTAAACGTGTCTTGAAGTGACATCTTACCTTCATAAGGATAGTACCCGGCCTTATCAATATAGTATCGAATTTTCCATTCTCGCTTTTGAAAATAAACAATGCTTTTCGAAAAGTATCCATCTGAATCAGATCGAGCAAAGTGAGTTCTAGACTGCATGAAACATTGACCTCCAGTATTCCAACAGGACTGCTCCTTCACAAAATCGCAGTAATTCTCTGCATATACACTTATCGTCGCATCATTTATTGCCTGACCGGATTCAGAGTCAAAAACTCGGCCACCGATTGTATACACACCTTCCGGTATCCTTGTTCCATACTCCATCGGTTTGGCACTTACGCCTAGACACCAGAAAGAACTCAAATCTTGCTCATACTCTTTATGGAATCCTACGCCATCAATGTGCATCTCAAGGCAGTAAGTTAGCACGATTTTAAATGTGCACGAACCTTCAGTGATTCGCGCCGATGTTTGGTACTCGTCTTTGAAAGCATACACGCAACCTGTTCCTGAATGGTACACCAACATAGATCCTGGTTCATCCAAGTACAGATTTATTGCGCCGGGAGGACATCGACTATCCCACCAAAGTTTGCGACTGCCAACCGTTACCAAACGACGACTGGAATTTTCAACAGTATCACTAAAATATGGTTGCTGTTCTGGGTCTGGAATCAGATACGTCGTTTCGTCATTTGGTTGACTTGTCATCTCAGAGGATCCAATTATCCTTTCCACTTGAAGAGTGGCAACTTGTGGTCGTTCTTGACAGGTGTTATTCATTAAAACGAATCCAGAAACATCTTGTCTTTCTTGCTCGTTCACAAACACACTTGCAAGTACCAAACAATAGTCCATTTCTGGATCACAATCAGAATCTAATCTGCATCCTTGTTGGATAGCACAATTCTTCGCACATGATCCACCGCAATCAATATCTGTCTCGTCTCCATCATGAATGTTATTCCCACAAGACACGCATACTCCTGATCTACATAGAGAACTATCACAGTCGTTGTTTTCAAAACAGACTTTGCCGTCTGCACACGTATCACCAATCCCTTGGCACACACTTCCACCACAATCGACATCAGCTTCATGTGCATCTTTGACTCCGTTGGAACATTCATCAAATACATCCAATCTACTCTCTCCATTAGCTTCATAGATTGTGATACACACCCCAGTGATACAGTCACCTGTAGAACAAGACCCACTGCATTTACTGGAACTGCATTGGGAGTCATGTTGACACACATTGCCTAAATTACATCGCTTCTGGCAAGTGGGACCCCCGCAATCAACATCCGTTTCGTCTCCGTCTTGAATTCCATTGAAGCACGAAAAGCAAAAGGAGCCATCACATGTTTTACTAGAGCAGTGCTCAGCGGAAGCACATGTTTTACCATCAGCACATCGTCCAGTACTACTAGAGTTGATATACAGTCGAGCATACGTCTCGCATATAGGGGACCCACAATCAACATCCCCCTCATCCTGGTTCTTAACATTGTCGTAACAGCTTGTACAGCGCCCATCCACACAATTGGAAGTGGCACAGTCAAGATTGGTGGAGCACTTGCTGTTCAGCGAACATCTCATTTGACCATATTGATTGTTTTCCAGGAAAAGCAAAATGCAATCGCGGCCTCCACAATCTACATCCGTTTCAGAATAATCCCGCACTTTATTGGTGCACTTTTCCAACACTGTTTGTCTCCTACAAACTAAATCTGTTTGATCGCATCTATTATCAGATCCGCAATCATTGGAAACCACACACGTTTGTTCTATCCGGCACGGTTCACAATAGAAACCACCGCAGTCGATGTCAGTCTCATTGCCGTCCATTTTACCATTGCTGCATCTTGCTCTCAGATCACCCAAGCTACTCTCAGTAGAGGATATGGCTGCTGCTATATCTGCCGAAGATAACTGCGGGGCTGCACCATTGAAAACTCCTACGAATACAGCCACAGCTGCAACTATGAACGACAGCGTGAAAAGTAACAATTTGTTAGCTCGTTTTCGTGCACTCTCCCGAACATTATCGGGAAGAGATTTCTGATGGTCCGTCAGCCATTTATCAGCGAAAATACCAACAGCTAAACAGAGAACTAATTGTAGATTCCCTATCAGCATGATGGATGTATGCTGCGACAAGTGATTGTATAAAACTTGGCAACATCCTTCTTGCAAACATCCTTCAAAGAAACTGCGATTCGGGGATTCCAAAGTGTATTCCCATGCAAAGGCTACTTGCTCCGGTTTAGGACATCTGGCGCTAGTACCAACACCTGTGACGCTGTACTCAAATGTATTCGTGCTTGGATTGTATATTTCTACTTGGGCCCCTAAACTAGGACCGGTATATTTTGAGCATTGTACTGTTGAATTCCACCATTCATAGGACATCACTTGCAAAATCGAACGACAATTATCGGTGATAATACCTGACATGTCCAATATGCATAACGCAATAAAGACTCCGAAAAAGCTGACAAATAAACATACCAACACCACCATATGCAATTTAACCAGTATTGGACTATTCACTTGGGCACTAGCAAATCCCACGATACTTGCTATGATCAAAACAATGCATAGTCCCACAAAAGCATACACAACCCCATTCAAAGAAGAACTGAGACTGACAAGAAACTGCGCATACTCCAGCAAAGAAAAAGAAACAAATATTCCAAGAATTCCAATCCCGATCAAAACTGAAGAAAAAGCTTCCAAAAAGGTGTGCGCCATTTCATACATGGAGACTATTCTAGATGTATCTCGTAGTGCAGTGACACTCACTAGGGATATCAACAAGGCCACTACAGCACCAATTTTTGCAAATAGCTCCGTGTTCCCATAAGCTCCATTGTTCAAAAACGATTCCGGATCTGCTAGAACTGCGAGACACATGGGCAGTAGAACCATGTTGAATATCAGGATAACGTAAAAGTATATCTCCAGCAAACGCTGTCCTACTGTACCGAGCCCATCGTCATCCAGAATGATATCGTATTTCACGCGCCGAGTGCCGTATATTCCCAGCAAACACGAAGTTAGCAACAGACATCCACACAATGCAAAGATCTTTCCAACAGTCGACCCCTCTCCAGAGAACCAGCTCACGCATCCACATGCTAATAAACTTGCGGAAAGGAACGCAATAATACCGATTTTGACAACAAGATAAGAGTGCGTGGACGTTTCCGTTATTTGCTCCTTCAACAGCTCCACTGGACTCTTCACAGGTCTCACATTCACATGTTCCATATGCTGAACGTTCTCCAGGAAATGAAGAACTTCGTTCTCCGCGGCAACGGAGACTTTTTTCGTAGCTTTTACGATCGGCATCAGCGCTCTTGTCACTCTTTTACGCATCTTGTGTAACGTACGAAATTTAACGTTGTCCCACAAAAAAAAACGGCAAAAATAAAAATTTCCGATGCCGGGAATTGAACCCGGAGCTCCTGCGTGAAAGGCAGAAATGTTAACCATTACACTACATCGGAATAGAAGGTGAAAATCGTTTGACGTATATTTTCTTAACTTTTCATTTTAACGGGTACCATACATCGCGTCATTATGAACGAAAAATTTGATTTTCTGATTTCATGTTTGTTAATTAAAGAATTTGATTTGATTGAATTTCATTTCTGCTGAGTTCATTGCAATGGCAGAATTCTGCTGGAACCTTCGAATAGTATCGAGATTCATTTGCTTTCGAAGATCCGACTTGTAGGAGTCTTTTAACATCTTCATTTGAGCTCTTTCGGCCAATTCCAACTTTGAATGTTCAACAAATAGTTTTTTTGCTTCCATCAATTGCTTCTCACGCTCTTTCGCTTCTTCCTTGAATTTTTGTTCTCTTTCTCGAACTTGCAAGTCGAGGTCGCGATATAGTTGGACTTCAGCTTGCAGTTTTTGCATATTTTGTGCCTTTACTTTCTCCTGTTCTTTCAACTCTAGTTGCTGTTGGAATTTTTGGATTCTTTCATTTTCTTGGTGTAGTTTTTGATTTTGGGATTCTTGTGCTCCCAGGCCGATTTGTTGTAAACGTTGCTGCTTAGCTTGTAATTTATTCAACCCTTCGATTCTATTTTTTTCCTGATTTTCTAGCATTTTGCGTTGTTCGAGATCCATTCTTATATCATCTTTTGCGCTTTTTACACGCACTTCATATTCAGCTTTCTTTTGCTCTTTATATGCAGCTAGAGCCTTTTTATTTTCTTCTTTCCTGCTGAGTTTCTCCTTTTTGAATTCTAATACTTCCAGTGCCGCTGCTTCAGCCGCACGATTGACTTCGCGTCTTTCTCTCTCAAATGCACGAACGCGTTTCAAATATGAAGCTTGAGATAATTTTTGCTGACTTGTTATCATTTGCTCCTTCAATTGAAGGTTAGCTGCTTTCTCTTCCACCTTTTTCTTGTGTTGTGCTCGTTCGTATTCTTCGCGAGCCTCAACAGCTTTTTTGGTTTCGGATAGTGCACACAAACGTTCCTGCACTCGCACAGATTCCCGAATTGTAATTTGTTTCTCCAGATCCTTCTGTACTTGGTCTCTTTTCTTCAAATTCGCAAGCTTTCCTTCATAGTTCTGTCGATCGAACTCGGTAAGATCTTGGTTCATCATATCCATCCACAATTTATTGTCAGGTTGCAATCTACTCTGTTTTCTTTTTTCTGCCAGTGTCTTAGAAGCTTTCATATTCATCTGACTGACTTGAACTCCGTATTTAAAACCTGACGACAGCGATTCGGTTTTAGACGCATTCCCAGTCAATGCCAATCTGTTCTTCTCTTTTTCAGCATTAGCCTTGAAGCTAGGTTGCTGGTACCGTAATTGCTCTTCCTCCCGTTTTTTCCTATTGTATGAGCGATTCGCCGCCTGACTTGCAAGTCGTGAAATCATTCAATCTGCAATAAAATAACGGATAAAAATATTTTGTCAAGAATTGGTGTAGCAATTCACTCTCGATGGAGGATGGGAAGTAGGACCATAAGCTGATGAATCAAACAAGACCAAGTTACCTATCTATCGTGTGTTACACATACTCCATATTGGCTTTCCTCTCTACATTATGAATGACAGCGCAAACAGATGCGAGTCTTTTGTTTCGACGAGCTTGACAGTGGTACGAATAGAGCCAATATATAGTTTCTATGTTCTAGACTAGATTAAGTTCTGCATTAACCACCACCAAGGATAATTTATTCCAAAATATCAAACTCAATGGGTAACTAACTGGTAGTAACGGGATATTCTATTTAAAGTTAAAAACATTCCGATCTAATTTTTTTGAAATACTATTCCTGAATGCTTCATCGTGCAGTTCGGAGCATTGGGGCGGCGACAAAGCCGAGAGGGATTTCTAGCAAGGTTTCTTTTGGACCAGCTCCGCCATCTTCCTTAGCCTCTCCTTCATCCTTGGCATCCGCTTGACCACCTTTGTAAATGCCGTGACCGTTTGCACCTAATAGACCACCTTTGTAAATGCCGTGACCGTTTGCACCTAATAGACCACCTTTGTAAATGCCGTGACCGTTTGCACCTAATAGACCACCTTTATAAATGCCATGACCACCTTGGCCTAAAACAGCCGCCTCTGCCCCAGACCATACCATCACAGTTGCGAACAAAGAGAGAGAAAATTTCATTTCGGTTTTGAAAATAGGCTACTCGTCTTTTTGTACATACCTGGTAATGTATAAAAAAGCGGTACGAGGATTGAAATATGAATTTATATTCGGAGCATCAATAATATAAGAATAAAAGTATTTCGTATACAAATATAAAGATAATACTCTTGATCTGCTCTGATACCGTATACTTTCAAAAGCGTTCTTTTCAAAATTCGTTTGGGGACGACTTTTCGAGCCTATCAGAGTATTTAAAGAAAGGCGAAAGACTCCATCTCTTGTGATATGCATACTTTGCTATATTTTAAAAAGGTACAACATTTTATATAAGGCTACTTCATGGAAGCCGTTTGCAGGGGGCATCGCTGTCGAGAGATGCGTCGGATGCGGCTCAATATGAATTCAGTAATCTCTCACAATGTTGTAACCACGCTAATAGCCTTCGAGCTCTTTTATTTCAACAAGATACTCCTATTTTTAAGAAATTAGCAATTGATGGCTTCTATCTACTTCATGCAGTATTTTAAAATAATTGATTCGAGTTGTATTTAAAAACAATGCGATCTTATCTTAGTACCTTGGAATAATTAATTATTATTTACGGTCTCATTATATAACTATTGGATCTTTGCATTTGTGGCCTCGACATCGCAAAGTTATTCTGTTGGGTGATGTTGCGGGGACCTCCATTGGACCCAATGCTATTCGTTAGGCTGGCGGCGCTGTTGTTTCTTGACAGAGATATTGATGGTGGACGAACACCATATCCTTGCACTGGAGAACCAGGCGAGAAAGCCCCATTCAAACTAGCTTCATAGTATTGTTGTTGCTGCTGTTGGATGGATCTCTCATGCTCCTGTATATGCTGTTCCCTCCAATTTATGCTATTTTCTTTCCAAACTGAACACATTTCTCCTACGTATCGGGCATCAAGCATGAAGTGCAGAATCGCATCGGTGCAAGTAGGTTGCTCTTCTTCTGCTTGAAGACACTTTTGAATACTCAAATCTGGGTCTTCCTCAAGAGAGTAACCAAGAACAGGGAAGAAATATGGAGCTACACCGAAGCTTTGACGAAACCCAGCGAGCTCGTCGCGAACTTCATCCAAGTTGCTTATATTGGTCAGTACCATGTCGTAACGGTCTAACTTATCTCTCTTGAAAACTCCAATAGCATCGCTGATGCTCTGCACCATGGTTGCTTCTATGTTGCAGTCCTTGGCAATGTACATGATCAACCTTTGATATGCAAAGTTAGGCTCGACTACTAGAATGGAGCAGATGGGAAACGCGTCCGTTTGAGGCGCTGAAGTACCGGATTTTAGTGGTTGACCAGATGAGTCTACAACCTTGGAAGAAATTAGTTTTTCAGCTCCTGTTGCGATTGGAAACATGTCAGGATGTTCTTCCATGTAAGGTTTAATGATTTTGAATCGGGTCCACCATACCAGAAACCCAAACATGTTCTTAGCTAGGAGATCGCCTATTGCATGACCAATTTGATCTCCAGGGCCAGAGATGACATTGAATATAGAAGGACCGAGACAGTACAGCAACGGAAAGATAGTCCAAGTGGCCATAAACCACCAGAATGCATAACTCATATATGTTCCCAAATGTTCCGGAAATGCTTCGCGACATTGCTTTTTCCAAACGGATACATCGTAGATGAGCCAGAAGGCAATGGACCATGCAATGGCAAAGAAGACATACTTGAGAAGTTCATCTTCTTGAGTGGCCGCTAGCACTCCTAACACCATCAGAGCTATATCTTTAAGCACTTGATACACAACTCTGTCATGATGGAGAACAGGACCGGTCAGATCGAACAGAGTAAGATACCCCATGAGAATTGCCGGACACGCTTTTGTCAAGTTTAGTTTGCAACCATCAAATTCTACCCGTTGAGATGAACTTACCTGCTATCCAGAACAACCATCTTCCAATGGGTAAAAAAACAACTTCGTAGTTTTGGACAGTAGGGACATAAACGAATTGGGAGTCGGTGAAAACACTGCTAGCATACACAGTGCCGGTGAGCAGTTGAACATAGATGGGGAGGATGTTGCAACAGCCTTTGGTGTATTGAAACACGTAAAAACCAACGAGGCCGAAGCTAGAGAGCGCGACTACAGTTTGCACGAAGACTACACCACCATCACTTTCAGGCGGATCGGAGTAACTGATGTTGTACATTGATTTCGGTTATGGTTGCAACTTAAAAATTTGGAATCTGTTATGCATACCTATCCGTTTTTATCCGATAATCTGTTATTATAGTATTTATTGACGAGTTCTTAGTTCCATTTTTGAAGCTCAAACCAGATAATTTCCAAGTGGTTACTCCTATAGATAGCCATATGTACCTTAGTCAACGCACAAACAACTAATATTTTAACGGACAAATAGAATGCATTTTCGATGTTGACAATAAATGGCCGAAACTTCGAAACTTCTCCTGGTTTTTAAATCAACTTTCTGAATGGGAATGTAGTGCAACGAATGAATATATGAAGCCGAGTTTATTTTATTGCCCGCATCTCTAGCTAGGGACGATTCTAGTTATACACAAAAATGGGGGAATAACAGATCTGTGATGCCCTTAGAAGTTCTGGGCCACGCGCGCGCTACACTGACAAACTCAACAAGTTTTAAATTGAAGGCCGCCTCGGGTGTATTGAACCGCTCCGACATCAGAAATAAAGGATGCGAATCATCCTACTTGGCGAATGACTCCTGGAAATCTCGTCCGATTTCAAAATTGGAAACGATTGATTCTGTAATAGTGTCGCTTCAAGAGAAAGACCCATCTTTGAAGCGGTCATTGTGATGGTTTCTCATTAGACTGAATATGCAAAAAACAACGATAGTAGTGCAGCAAGAGTGGGGCTAATCAATTGCTTGTCATTAACTATTTCCATAGTTTTCTGAAGAATAGTTTTCTTGTAAGATTACCGACGATGATACAAAGAATTGTTTTCTTGGTAAGATTGTCGACGATGGTATGATTCACCATTGCTCTATTCTACTTTCTTCTCAAAAATGTTTTAGCCACTGGTTTTGGAACTTCGTTTAACTTGTACATGCCACTAATAAATCAATTTGAATAATTGTCTCGTGTTTAAAAGAGAATTGAACATATCCGAGACCTTTGTGTCAAATTTACACATTCAGCAACGAAGCCTGGCTCAGAGAAAATGAGAAAAACTGCCTTGATCTTGCAATTCGTCAAAACCACTATTATGGGAAATACTTAGTAGATTGGAAGAACGCCGACAGGGTAGCTACACCGTCAGCAACTCCAACTTGAATTGTATTGATACTCAAACCATGGGTTTGAATTATAGAGTAGACACTTGAATTGAACAGGTTATTATTTTATGAATCACAGATTCAAATACAAGATAGTTTTGATCTAGTTTATTCTACACTACAGAAACGAATCATTATTTTAAATTGATATTGAGACAGTCAACAGCCTAGCAATAGACTATGACGAAAAAGAGAAACACCGAATTTGATGGAAAGACTGAGTTTGAACGATTCATGGAAGACATGAGCATTCGAACGGGTAGACCATGAAGTATTTTTTAGCACTACTAAATTGTCTTTTGGATGTTTCGTGTGTTGCGCCCAGCGGTAAGAACGAACGTGTTATTCACCAGAGGATTCGCTAAGAAAAAGAAACCGTCTGTAGAAACTATTTCAAATGAAGTGGCAGTTGTTGATATGAAAGAAGGTGAGAAGAAGATGATGGGCTTTCTGGATGTCTTTAAAAGCGAGCTCGCTAAGATTAGGACAGGACGCCCTGACCCAGCCATGATCGACCATCTAAAGGTAGAGGCCTATGGAGACCATGTAGGTATTTCTACTGTCGCACAAATTAGTGTGAAGTCGTCAAAGATGTTAGTTATCAGCCCATACGATAACAAGGTACGTGTTTTCAAAGACGATTCATCATGCTGATTCTTTGTCTTAGCTTGCAGGAGATATTCTTAAAAGTGTTCAAACAGCAGGTTTGAATTTGAATCCGAGTATGTTGAATGATTCAATTCAGGTCCCTATCCCTATGGTTACCAAAGAGTCCAGAGAATTAGGAGTGAAGCATGCAAGAGATTTGAAGGAAAGAACCAAGATTTCCATCAAAGGGGTGAGGAAAGATTTCACACAGAAATTAAATACCATGAAAAAAGAAAAAACAGCTTCGGAAGATGAAGTGTTTCGTTATTTCAAGCAGCTTGATGACATCACTGAAAAAACAAATTCACTCGTTGATGAAACCTGTGATTTACGTGAAAAAGAAATAACCGCATCCTAATTGCTCCCTTTTATAATGATTCAAAAATTGAATCTCTTTTTTAAGTATGTTTTACTGCTTGTTGCTTAAAGTGACATGGATTCGTATTTTACTTGCCAGATTTTCCTCGTTGAGTTTTATATTTGTGTTGGTCGTCGCGTTTTCGTTGCCTTTCTTTGA
>Ga0105055_10006154_pt1 | contig 16587 bp, 8 predicted proteins | sample BON03_FD_78090 | JGI IMG/M metagenome (GOLD analysis project Ga0105055, IMG submission 78090) | Freshwater microbial communities from Lake Bonney liftoff mats and glacier meltwater in Antarctica - BON-03 | ecosystem: Environmental > Aquatic > Freshwater > Ice > Glacier meltwater | place: Lake...
CATTTGATGGCTTTTATCCACTACTAGTAGTTTTAAAAAAATCGATTTTTGTTGTTGTTTAAAAAAAAAAAAAATGTTGTTTTAAAAAAAAAATGTAAAAATACACACACTCAATACACGTGGTTTATTATGGCTGACTTTACCGGCGATGAAATGGTTGCTTCACGAGATGCGCGGTTGGAGAAAGAAAACGAAGCTCTGAAAGAAAAGGTCGAAGCTCTCGAAGCTCAGGTTCCAAAACAGAAGTCCAGTGCATGGGACATGTTCAGCAGATTAACTAAGGGACAGAAAGATTCAACCATGAACAATGCATTGAAGAAATCTCACAAGATCAAAGATGATAAAAAAGATATCACGGAGTTTTTAGAATTGGCTAAATTAGGAGAATCTTCACAGATTGAAAAGTTGATTGAAAAAGGCGTTCCAGTTGATGCCGTTGCGAATTGGGAAGATGGTTTTCAAGAAACTGCGTTAATGGTGGCAGCAAAATGGGGTCAAACACACACTGTTGAAGTTCTCATAGCAAATAGAGCGGACATAGATAAGCGCGATGAGGTAAGTTTATACTTTATTCAAGTTGATGTCAAATTGAACTATATGTTGTTGCAGAACGGTGAAACGGCTTTGTACAAAGCGACTGAATTCGGCAGAAAAGAGACTGTGAAGGCGCTTGTTCACAGGGGTTCGAGGCTCAATGGACCCACAAACAGGATTAAAAAAACGCCTTTAATGAGCGCCGCTACTATTGGTCACACCGACATTGCCGTGTTTCTAATCGAAGAAGGAGCACAACATAAATTGGTGAATTCGGTACGTTCTTTATTATTAAGTGTGGAAATTTTTATTGATTGTTCATTATAGAATGGACAAACTGCCATACAATGTGCGAGGATGGCTGGTAAGGATGAAACAGCGACAGCAATGGAAATTGCAATCGAACACAGAAGAAAATCAAAACGGGTTGATCCGAATAACCTTTAATGAAATTTGCATTTAATTTAATTCGTACTGAACAAGTTAGACTTGAATGAGATCCGACAGCTTTGGAAACTAATCTGAAACATTCCAAAAAATCGCCCAATCTAAAGTTATACCGGTACAGCTTGTCTGAAGAATCCTTTGAAAGTAGTTTTAACTTTAAAAAACAGAGTGTAGAGAATAAGGAGCAAGAGGAATAAATATACCGCTTAATTGTTGTGGTATTCTTGAAAGATAGTGGCGAGGAATTGCTCTTCGACTCCAAGTTGGGCACTCAAACGTTTTAAGTTTGTAACAGACATATAAAAATCTGCATGTTGTAAAGAGTGAGAGCGAGTATTCAGCCCCGAGGATGCAATGACCGAGGACAAATGCTCGTGCATTGAAGCAACAATTGATTTTAAATCGTCCCTGTTATATCGAGATATCTCACAAACTCTCTCAATCATATCATGAAAGACATTGTCTACAACCAAATGATGGTATTTGCTAATCCAAGAATGAGACAACAACTCCGAAACCGAGGCTCTCTCTTCGTGCTTGAATTTCAAGCAATGCTCAATAAAATTCTTGAAATCAGAGGAGAAATCAGAAAGTAGAGCTGGGGATGAATCCAAACCTTTCAGATGCTCCAACAATTCAAAAAAGCTCATGGTTCCAAATGGATTCGTGCCATTTGCCACACTAATCAAAGTTATTCCTAACGCCCATACATCGGAAGAATAAGAATATTTTGATCCAGCTAATCTCTCGGGACTCATGTATGAAATAGTCCCCACGAAAGTGTCCGCTAGCATGTCCACATCAGAACTCTCACTTGACTTCGCCATCAGCTCCCTGGCAATTCCGAAATCTGATATCTTCGCTCCTTTTGTTCTGTCTATTAATACATTTGCTGGCTTAATATCTCTGTGGATCCTGCGAGATGAATGAAGCGCGTCGAGTCCACGAAGTATTCCAGTTGCGAGAGCAGCCAGTAGGTATTCGTCTTGTGCGTCGAATCGTCCTTTGGTTTTCATAAGATCTTCACATGATCCTCCATCCATCAACTCCAATACCAGATTAACAGCTCGATCTTCCGGTACATAAAAAGCGCCTTTCAAGTCCAGGATATGATTTTGCGAATGAGGCAAGTCGAATGCAGCAATCTCTTTTAAAAGAAGACCTAAATTACACTTGTTGTATACTTTAACCGATTTGATTGCAACCAATTCAAGAGTCCCCAAACGCAACGAGCGAAACACACGACCACTAGCCCCGCGTCCTATCTCATTCAAATAAACGACATCTTTTCGAGTGAGATCCGCTTTAGCTACTTGAGGCGAGGAGCTCATTGGGATATAGTCCTCTTGTTGAAACATCAAACGGCCTCTCAATGTCCGATCGATGTCGTCTGCTGATGATTCAGGAGTGGAAGGAGACTCCAAAGTGGCAGCACGCGGCGAAAGAATATTAAAAAATGTTTCTCCAATGAATATTCCGGGGTTGCGAGTATAGGAGCTCTCTTCTACCACCTTAAACATCACCTTTCTATCAACTGTGTCCATATCCACTGATTGTCCAGTATTATCTCGAGCTAATACATCGACTGCGGCAAAGGTCTCCATAGATCCACCAGTAGAATCAAACACAACATCATATGTACCATCTTGGTTGTTACGAGTAACTCGACCAGGAATAAATGTACCATTCGCAAATACTTCGACAAGATGACCTGACGTGAATACTTTATCCGGTGCTTGTAGCTCTTGCACGAACCAAGCCAACTCAACCAGGATTGGTTCAAACATAGGTCTCGCATGTGGATCAGTATCCCAAGCGCGTATAAGCAACTTCCGAATTCTTGCAGCAATCAAGGGGCCTAGTTTAGGACGGTACCCGTGAGAAACTACTTGATTGACAAATTTCTCCAACGACCAATTTGTGGGCAGAGGCAATTTCAAATGGAACAATTCATAACTAACCATAGCCCAACTATATACATCAACAGCAAAACTCATTAAAGACACCTGGCCTCGCAGAACTTCAGGTGCCATATACATAGGAGTTCCACGAAAAGCTGTTGGCGTGTCATCCCCACCGCATACTTTAGATATGCCAAAATCGCATATTTTCAACTTTCCAGAGGCATCTAAGAGCAGATTGGCCGGTTTTATATCAAAGTGAACTATTTTCATACTGTGCAAATATGCACATCCTTTCGCTATCTCTTCTGTTAATCGCAACGCTTGTTTTGTTTTCAAACCATCTACATTGTCTAGAAAATCCCGAAGACTGCAAGATGCTAGTTCGGTGATGATAATGTATCTCGGTGGTGGCGGTAATTCTAAAACAGTAGCACCGTAGAAATCTACCACGTGAGGATGCCTCAGCTGCTTCAAAGACTCGATCTCCATTAAAAAGTTATCTTTATCTTGAGTTGCGTCGGTTGTAGAGACGAACTCTTTAATAGCAACATCGGCTCCACAATAGTATCCAGAATAGATCTTAGAATGGGATCCAAATGCCACTACTGGACCCAGAATCAACTGGCTCAGGTTAAATACTAATTCCGTTGCTAAATCGGTTTGAGGTTCAACCGGAGTTTCGATGATAAGTGGTAGTTCTTCAAGCTTTGACTTGCGTCTATGAACCAAACAAGCTATAACAATTAAAGCTCCTGCTAGTAAAACACCCAGTACGATTGACACAGCAATCAACTCGGGCATCAATAACAATTCATTAGCAGTGAAGAAAAAAAAGCCGATCAAATGACGCCATCACCCAAAATGCATTCCATGCACGCTATGCGGAGCGGTCCCTTCTGTTTTTTAGTTGACGAAATGCAAAGAGAAGCGAACTGTCTTATATCGAGTTATTTGCATCATGTCCAAGCAATACCATCATGATTCCAAAATATAGTGAGAAACTACTTTTGAATTTTGATTCAGTTACCGGTACCTGACTACTTGGTGAAATATATCTTCATAAACCTGGAAATTGAATTAGAACTCTGAGAAGAAATTGAATCTGAAATTCACAATTCCCTTGACAATAGAAAAACAATATTCTTAGTTAGCTTTCTTGCACCATGAGATACGCACTAAACATATCCTTCATGAAGTTTCAAGCAACTCGTTTTTGTATCTACCGCCAGCACCGTAAGCTAAGCTAGGTGTGCACTATTTCAAACAATGTATCTCTGTATCCTTTCTTTATTGATCAATTCTATCACTCGACAATCTTAATCGTTTATCTCTTATAATGGGTCGAACCAAAAACATATTACCTAATAAGTATTTGTTTTCTTGGACGAGACAATATCAGCAGATGCTTCTTTGAGCGCTAACAAAAACCCTCCCAGTTTATTCAGTTCATCATCACAAGTGTCTCCCGCTTCTTCGTTTTCTTCGAGTAGCACTGGCGGAGGTGGTGGTGCCTGTACGACCACGGCATTTTCGACCTTCCTCTCTCTAATTCGATGTTTATCTAATTGTAGTATATCTACATCGGATCCATATATATAAGATACTGCCGCATGAAACTGGAATGCCAAATATCCAAGAGCACTTGGTAAAGGGAAACAAAAGAACGCCCGAATGTAACGCAGGTTTGCCAATACATCGGCTTTGAATCCTGTTGGAATATGAACAAGTATTTCCACGAATGAATCCAATATAGTATCAGCGTTCATCATTGTCTGGATATCTTTTTCTAAAAAGCTTTTTAAATACTCGATTTTGCTGAGTGGTGATCTTTCCTTGTTGAGACCTCTGAAGAACAATGCGCTAGTGCCTTCCAAGTCTCGTTGATTGTTGTTTTCAAATGTTTTTGCTCGACTTGTAAATTCAGATTCTTCTTGAATAAATTGTTTCGCTACCTGGGGAAATACCATATCGTGAATACCGGTGAAAAAGTACGACTCCAAAGCTCGTCGGAGCACGAGTTTCATTTCCATATTTTCATTGACGAGTCCAAATTTAACTGGATTCTCTTTAACAATCATAGATATACAATTGTCAACTGCTATGGACACTTTCCTAAGAAAATCTTTGGTTCCTACTGCATTCGGCACTAGAACATAACGGTGTCTAATGGTCAAGGTTTCATTTTCCAAGTACCGCAACGATTTTCCAATGCTAGCTTCAGTATTCAGAACAAACATCCAATCTCTCACAGAACGATCTTTACTGAATAAAGACGCGTCGTAACGCTGTTTGTTGGGTATAGTTGAAAAGAGTGAGTCATCGATGGGACTGCTGATGCTACACGCCTTATAAGAACCTTTAGCACCATAAAAAGTCTCCTCAGATAAAATTCGAGCATTCCTTCCACATGATTCAATGTTACCGTTGTGTATTGTAACCGAATTGCCGGCTAGATCAACCAATTCCCCTTTTAAATACGGAGATGGAACAATAACATGACGTTCCACAAATTGAAGAGATAGAGCTGATGTGGCACTTGGAGGAATGAGAAGAACCCATCGCTCGTCGCATGCTCGCCTGTTGAAATCAGGAAATGCATCTCGAATTGCAACAAATGCCGAGTTATTCATCAGCTCCTCATCCTCCATCTATAGGCGATGAGGTCCCCGCACAAACCTCGATTGATTTTTCATTTTTGTATCTTGACAATTTGTGACACATGAAACGATCATCGGGTGCGACGAGCTCTACTGCTGCTTTGGACAAGTTAGGTTTGTTGAATTCAAACGAAGATGCAAGAGCTATTGCCTTTGTGTTGGTGGGTGGCTCATCTTCTTATGCGCTAAAGCGAGTTATTCCGGCCATTTTCAGGTTGTTCTGCTCGAGCCTCATCAGCACCAAATTTCTTCTTTTTGGTGTTGGGGGGGCTCATGATACAGAATCATATCGTCAAGCTGTTGAGCATCATTTAGGACCCGGTGATAAAGATACGTTTCTTCGTCATTGCTTCTTTGTTCAAGGGGAAGTTTCGAATTGGGAAACAGGTGATCGTTTGAAAAAGCGTCTATCTGGCATCAGTAGAATCGTGGTGTATTTTGCTGATAGAAATTTCCTAACCTGTGAATGTATTCAAGTTTATTCTGATTCACTGGCCACTCAAACGGACGACGGGTATTTAAGGTGCGTCGTCGAGAAATACAGACCATTGCAACTGAAGGACGTTGTGAAATTAGATCAGTTTTTGGTTTCAAATTTCAAAGGTGAAAAGAATGTTTACCGCTTGGATCATTTTGTTGCTAAAGAAATGGTTCAAAATATCTTGACCATGAGATTTGCGAATCGATTCCTAGAGCCCTCTTGGAACAACCACCATATCCAGGCGGTGACTATTTCCTGTCGAGAAGTTGAGACCATTTCGAATTCCGAGTTTGATGGTATCGGAATCATTCGAGATATAATTGTGGATCATTTACTCAACATTATGTCGCTGCTGGCGATGGAAACTCCGGTGAGTCTGGACGATGCAGATTGTATTCGAGATGAATGCACCAAGGTACTTCGATCAATAAGACCTGTGAAAGATCTAGTATTGGGGCAATACAGCGGGTATAATAAAGAAGGGTCTACAACTCCTACATTCGCCAGTTGTGTGCTCTACATCGACAATCCAAGATGGTATGGTGTACCATTCATTTTAAAAGCTGGTAAAGGAATGTATGAGAAACGGACGGATATTCGAATTCAATTCAAAAAGCCTCACAACAATTTGTTCACCCCTTTGCAAGGTGCTGGACCATTGAATGAATTAATTATCAGAGTTCAACCGAATGCCGATATCTATATGAAGATATTACGCAAAGACTCGGGTATGGGACTTTCTATTGTTCAAACGAAACTTGATATATTTTCAAGAGGAGGTGATGTTACAGATTCATTCGTTAATTCTTATGTTCCTGATTCATATGAATCGTTGGTTCACGATGTGATTGCAGGTGATAAGACAAAATTCATGAGAAATGATGAGCTCGAGTATCAGTGGAAGATATTTGATTCAATACTTGAACTTTCGAAACACTTCACTCTCATACAATATCCTATAGGATCACGTGGGCCTAAAGAGTACTATGATATGCTGCAGAAAGTTGGCTTCGTCAGTCAGCATAAGCTACAAAGTGAAAAACTAGGACCGAAATCCATTTCCAGAATGCAAAAATTGATCAATTCATTTTCTATCTCCATCTATCAAATGGAGGAAATCATCCAGAGTTTCAGAAGAGAGATGCTTCGTGGCTTAGCAGGTGAACCAAGTTCAATCGCCATGCTCCCTACTTATGTTTGCAGTATTCCAAAATACTCTGAAAAAGGTGTGTATTACGCGTTGGATCTTGGAGGTACCAATTTCAGAGTGAGTCGATTCGTGTTGGATGGCAGAGGAGGTATTGAGCAAACGGAAGAAAGGAAATTCACAGTACCTGATGATGCTATGACCGGTGACTCCGTTCAGCTGTTTGATTTCCTGGCCAAGTGTATTTCCACAGTGTCGGTCGATGAGCCAAGAAAGTATGGTTTTACTTTTTCGTTTCCTGCACAACAAGATGCTTTAAATAGCGGTCGTTTATTGCTATGGACCAAGAATTTTACGGCTACAGGAGTGGTTGGTGAAGATGTTGTAGACCTGCTCAAACAAGCAATGGATAGAATTGGTTTTCAAGGTGACATTATGGCTCTTGTAAACGATACCACTGGTACTCTCGTTTCCGGTGCTTTTGATGATCCTCAAACAATGATTGGAATCATTTTAGGCACTGGAACAAATGGTGCTTATCGTGAGAAAGTAGAAAACATTCGTAAACTTCCATCAGAGGTGACTAGTCTAGGTGGTGAAATGCTGATTAATATGGAATGGGGAAATTTCGGATCTACTATACCGATATTACCGTCCACTGATATTGACAGAGCTATCGACGAATATTCCAGGAATAAAGGAAGGGCCATTTTCGAAAAGATGATTTCTGGGCTTTATTTGGGGGAAATTTGCCGACTGTGTTGCTTGGAATTGTATGAAGTTGGTGAATTATGGCAGGAAGCTCAAGTTAACTCAGTCCTTATTCGAACTCCATATTCGTTTGATACAAGGCTGTTGTCAAGTATCGAGTACGATATGTCTGTTGAACTGAAGATTGTCGAAAGGACTCTCAGCCAATATGGGGTTGCGGGATCATCGATAAAGGATAGATTGATGATGAAGGAGATTTGCGGAATGATTATTCAAAGGGCGGCACGTTTGACTGCATGCGCCATTGCCTCTACTGTTGCGCAGATTAATCCTACGAGTGATTGTACTGTCTGTTTTGATGGTAGTGTGTACGAGCACCATCCGAGTTTCCGGCAGCGACTTTTGCAAGCACTGGGAGAGGTGAATTGCGATGTGAATCTTTCATCTGCGAAAGATGGTTCTGGTAAAGGTGCTGCCTTAATTGCTTGTGGAGCTTCTCCATGTTATATTTATCGGTATTTTAAAAAAGTTATATAATAGATTAATTGAAAACTAAGGAATCCAAGCCTGTAGTGAAACGCTTGACTGCTTCAAGTATATCCTCCATGGATGCAGCATAAGAGAATCGAACCCCATAGCAACCACCGAATGCATCACCAGGAGGCAATGCGAGCCCATGTTCTTCTATGAGGTACTTACACAGATCTGTAGAACTATTTACGATGAAACCTGTGGTAGGTGATACCGCATTCTTTCCCAAGTAAAACGATACATCTGGGAATACATAAAACGCTCCTTTTGGTATCGGACATAGCACATTTGGGATGGCTTGCAATGCGGATACCATAGCATTGCGTTTCAATTCAAGTCCATGATATAATGGACTTAAAACAGATTCAGGAACTTTGGTAAGTGCAGCCAGACCAGCATACTGGGATATTGAACTGGCACATGAGTTTACTTGGGATTGAAGCTTCGTGGCGGCGGCAATAACTGTTCTATTCGCTCCTGCGAGATATCCTAATCTGAATCCAGTCATTGCATATCCTTTAGCGAATCCATTCACGATCAAAGTTCTTTCTCTCATTCCTGGAATGGAAGCAAATGATACGTGATGTATTCCATCGTACACCAATCGTTCATAGATTTCATCAGCAAGCACAATCACATGGGAGAATTGAGGCTTCCTTAAGACCACTGCCAATGCTTCCAACTGCTCTCCTGTGTATGCACATCCTGTTGGATTGCATGGATTGCATAATATCAACATTCTAGTCTTTGGAGTCAGCACGCTTTCGAGTTCTGTGGGAGATAGGATAAAGTCAGCGCTGGGGGATCGTTCGATAAACACTGGGAGTGCATCTGCAATCCGGACAATGTCTGGATACGACACCCAATATGGGGCAGGTATAATCACCTCGTCTCCCTTTTCACATAGAGCCAACACCGCACAGAAGATTGCCTGTTTGCCACCGTGAGTAATGAGAATCTCAGTGTTCGGATCAAAGGTGATATTCTTTCTTTCTTCGTAATCACGAGATATTGCTTGCCGCAATTCAAATGTTCCTTGTACAGCAGTGTATCTGGTATGGCCATTTTCAGCAGCTTCAGTTACTGCGTCCAGAATAGGACGAGGGGGGCTGAAATCGGGTTCGCCAACAGTTAAAGTGGTAATGATATCCGCCCCTTCACGTTTTAACTCAAGAGCTCGAGCGTGAGTTTCAGATGTCTTGGAAGGTGATATTCTGCCTAATAATGAGCTGAGGCCTCTCTCCGTAGTAGTAGTAGTAGTCGCGCCGCTGACTAACTGATCAGTAATCGAGGTCATGGATCTTTTGAACTGATCAAGTTGGGCAGAGCTATTGGGATTGCATTGATAAAGAGCTTGGAATAGGTCAAAGGAATCTTTGCATGTGTTATCGACTAGATCTAGCAGAGTCTCAAACCCTTTGGTGTTTATCGGGGTGCTACGAAGGTTTAAGTTGGCTAATAATCTTCCGGTAAAGTGGGTTACAAATTGAGATCCAGCAGCCGCTTCGTCGTGGATTTCACATGACATTTCCACCATACGACAACCTGCAGATCTGAATATATCAAGAAATCGTTCGCATCGTTGGCCTGATGAATGAAGTCGGACTTTCTCGTACACACAAGGTAAACCTCTCCATGAATATTTACCACTTTCAGGCCCAAACATCGGATGCGTGCAAAGAATATCCACATTTGGCGGTAGGAGAACTTGCATCACATGCTTCGGTAGCATCTTGACCGACAATACATCTATAACCAAAACGTTGCTTAAATACTTTAGAGGAATGGTACGCAAGACGCTCTCGAAAGAAAGAATGGAAACACTGATTACAAGGCAATCGATGCCTTTTGAAAACAATGTATCGACCGAGTCACAGAATTCAACATTCATGTTTGCACACAGATTGAAGTAATCGGATCTGGATGTCGCAAACACTTTGTGTGACTTGGCAAATTGTTTGGCCAAAAATTGGCCGAAATTCCCAAATCCAAGAATGCCGATTTTAAGCTGCTCTTCTGGGACTGGAGTGGGAATAGATGGGATATCGTTGAAGTCAAGCATCGTAATACCACTTGGAATACCAACGGATGCTGCAACGAAGTCACATAATACGCCAGATGTTGGGTAACATCCAAGAACTCTAAGGTAAGGCGACACCTCTGACAACTGACGCACGGCATTTTGAAGTTTTGAATCCATTAAAGAACCCAAGCAATCCAAGTAGAAAATAAAACTGAATCTGTTTTGCTTTTCTTCCTCTTTGTTGAATTCCGCGTCAAGTCTCAATCGAGATAGTATGTGAGTGTCATCACCTGACAATATTTGACTATCATCACCAGAAAGGTCATCGAAAAAATGATGCCCTCGAAGTTTCAATTTATCAGGCCGGGATTCAAGTTTCGTGAAATCAACTCCACGAAAGGAAAAGGCCGACAGTGCTTTTACTAAGGCACCCGGGTCATTTATCAACGAGAAAACCAAAGAAGTCTTCATCTCAACAGCAGGATTTTCACGAGGCAAACCAATGGGTAAATACTTGCGCGACAAAAGAAGAAATCTGGTAAAATTGTTTTCATCGTCCTCAATGCCTTCTTCCAGTATTGTCAACCCATAATACTCTGCCGCCAATCTCGATGCAATAGCCCCAACTGTTCTCGTTTGTTGTGTGACAATCATCTCGGCACTTCCCGCTGTGTCAAAGGCAGCTTCTCCGACAACGCCCAATCGATGAATGTAGTCATCGCATTGCGCTAGTGCTTGGGGATGGCTCCATATCTTCGTAATGTCACTTTGCTTCACCCCTGGCAACACCATAAGACAATGCTGAACTCTGAAGTCCAACTCAGCAACAATGAAATGATTGTATCTCAATTGCAGATCATAGTTTGCATGAATAGAGCCACCTTGGTTGTTCTCGATAGGGACTAATGCGAATGTCGCGGTCCCATCATTCACAGCTTGAAAGCACTTTTCAAAAGAATCCAAACCGACTGTTTTCACTCCTTCAGTTCCCAGCAGTTTAAACGCGGCTTGTTCTGAATAAGCTCCATGCACCCCTTGAAAGACAACATCTATCATGATTTGTTCGTACGTCGAAATCAACAAACCAAATGAAATACCGGTATTACCCATTTTGATACACAGTGAGTTCAAACGACTTTTTAAACACAACAAAAATCGATTTTTTTAAAGCACTACTTTTTTTGACATTATAAAAGGATTGATGCTTGCTCGCCAAGTCGTTACTCACTTTGTGTTGAAATTGGAACAGAAATTAGCAGATTTGAAAAGATATCAATTTGATGATCGTGTGTTGCAGCGATAGAGTAATTTAATTGTGTGGTGGTACTTTTGGATTGGTTGTAGATCAACTTATTAACTGCATATTATCGCTTCATATGATGTTGCATTTTATTCGTATGAACAATAGCTCTAGTGAGATCAATTCATTCATGATCATCTCCTAAACCTCTTGTGCGCAATTATAAGCCTACTTTATGTCAGCATGAATATAATTGCGTTTGACATGAATTTGGTAGTTTCCAAAAGCGTATACTATGTTTTATGTACATAGCTTCTGGACACCATGTCGATGGAGAATACATATTTCAAATACAATAAGTTATAAATACATATTTCAAATACAGTAAGTTATAAACTGACCCAAGGAATCTATTCCGATTGAAGCTTCGAAGATTTCCCCAAAAGTTTTCAAGGACGCCTATCTAGATCCAATTTACTGCACTGACATCACAAATACTTGAGGGAAAGAACTCTTGACCTACATGTGTATCCAAATTGATGTCATGGGTCATTCTATTTTTCAAATACACAACACTAGTTCTTCAACTAACTGACGAGTTGCTAAATGTTTATTCCGATTTCAGCTTCAAGCAAACTCACAAAACTGTTTACTAACTCGGTTTACGTGATAAAGATCTATTTCTGGTCGAATGCGATATTTTAGCTTTTCATAGACTGATGAGAGCCTTTATAAGCTAATTTCATTTTGATTCCTTGAGTCGATTGTATTTCCAATAGTTTTCGCACTTGTTACAGTAGAGTGCCGCTAGCTACTAAGCTCAAATCAAATGGTTGAAAATACCAGTATTACATATATATGTATTGGATCAATTAACTTAACTGCATATTTCATCCTGATGAAAGAAGAATGCAATGTGTCCTGGGGTTCTAGGACGAAAGTAATAAGAAAATATTTGAACTCGTAATGCAAATATAGTGCCGAGATGTAAAACAATAACTAGGCTGACCTAGTATTCAGCAAAGTGCACATCAACACTGAAACGGAGGTTCCGCCGGATAGCTTGGATTAGCTTCAACACTCTAGCGCGTGTAAGTGGGAAAAATGCCTCAGCAAAGCTTCAACATTCAAATATTTGGTATGAATTTGAACACATAAGTACATACTCATTCATTTTAACAAATGGAACTAAGAATACTAAACTTTCCTTCTGCAAACGTATCACTCCTGACCCAATCGGTGCTCTAAGTGTTACGACCGTGGGGTACTGTTGGGCTTTGTTAACTTAGATCAAACTGTTTAGTTATTAAGACTATGAAACACAACAGATCAAACAAACTGTTTAGTTATTAAGACTATGAAACACAACAGATCAAACAAACTGTTTAGTTGTTAAGACTATGAAACACAACAGATCAAACAAACTGTTTAGTTATTAAGTCTATGAAACACAACAGATCAAACAAACTGTTTAGTTATTAAGACTATGAAACACAACAGATCAAACAAACTATTTAGTTATTAAGACTATGAAAAACAACAGATCAAATGATACCTGGCCTGATGTTATTGCTCCAAGTTCATGAATGTATTGGCTATTGTGAAGCTATCTCGGATGTATTAAGATGACTCCAAGGCCATCGGTTTGCATCCTGGGAGCTGGAAATTTGAAAGAATATCATGCTGGCGCTCTTTTGACTAGAAAGTTCGCTCTTGCATCTCTGAAATGACCTCGCATACTTCTCAAAGACATAGATCTACAATCGACCTCATTATTCAATAACAACATTTAAAAAGAAGGCACCCCTTGATTCACTGATGTTAATATTTTTGGTTCTTTTTCAAAATTTCCTTACCACCAAAAATTTGACGGGAGGTGTTTCGTGGAAGCTTGTCATTTAAGACAAGTTTCGCGAATGGATCGATGTTGAAACAAAATATTCATTATCCTCTTCACATAATTTAAGTGGCAAACTTAAAGCACGTGCTCATTTCAATAACAGAAGTCGTCAATACTTTTGTGACATCAATTGCGCATCCGAAGTTGGAAAGTATATAGTGAATCTGAGGCACCCACCCTTCTTCTTCGCTTTCACCAATCAATCTGGAAGCATCACCTGTCAAATTTTATAATACTACAACTGCACTTTTTGATGGTACCTACCTCAATTGTAACGCAGTTTTACCTTCAAGTCAACCAATTGTTAGGACCAGTTAGTTAGGTATCAAACCACCCTAGAAAAAAATGGATCTATAGTTTTACATACCGGTATCATAGCAGAGAATACGTTTTCTATGTTTTCAAGTTGTGATTCTTATTAGTACACAACCTCGTGAGTTTACGATTACATGGAGAACTCACCACAGTTTCAAAGATCAATGCGCCGCACTAGTCAAGGATCAGCCAGCTCCAGTCTTCAAAGAAACAGAAGCAGTTATGCTTACGATAAAGTTATTGATACTCCTCTCCATGAAGCCTGTGAAAATTTGATTTTGTTGCGACACTTTTTCGACCGTATAGATCCATCAGTGATCCGTAAGACATTGGAGGATTTGCGAAATGAAGGCCTCCCATTTTTTAGTGTCCCTACATCGCCGTCTAGAAGTACTAATTTGGGGGATGAGAAAACAAGAAGCAAGTCTTGGCATTCGTCGATATCTTCTGTGAGCTCCAACGGATCTAAAACACCTTCAACTTTAAAATCAGGCGAAGATGACTTTGACGAGTTTGCTTTTTATTCTCCAGGTGAGAGTATTGATCAGGTACTCGAAGCACTTCTTGACCCAGAACACCTCATGACCCCTGTTCTTCGACGAGACTCAGACAATGATCAAGCAGATGGATGGTTGTCAGAACTGGGAAGCAATAACCATAATTTTCAATCTCAAATGTTAAAAGAACGACGCACATCTCGTTTCAGTAGTGATGAGTTATCTTCTATTGTTGCCACCAATAATGGAATTTTGATCAGATCAAAATCAGTTGCAAACATGACTGCAATAGGAGAACATCCATCTTTACCTGAACCATCTCCTGATTTTGTTGATATTTGGATATATCAAAACATTGAATGTTGGAACTTTGATATATTTAAATTTGAACAGGAGACTGGAGGTCGTCCGTTGTACGCGTTGCTTTGGGTAGTATTTTCAAAACACAATTACTTTGAGGACTTCAATATATGTAGAACCAAGTTTAAACGATTTGCAAAAGAAGTGGAAAATGGATATTTGTCTAATCCGTATCACAACAGTTCGCACGCTGCAGATGTGGTTTTATCAGCCCATCATTTACTTTATGATTTGGACCTAGGTGAAAATCTTTCCTCTTTGGATTTGTTTAGTTCTATTATTGCATGCGCTATTCACGATATGAGACATCCTGGAAGAACCAATGCGTTCCTTATTAAGAGCCGACATAGATTAAGCATGTTGTATAACGACCAAAGTGTACTTGAGCAATTTCATGTTGCTGAAGCATTTAGTTTGTTAAGCAACCCAGAAATGGATATTCTTGAGTGCTTTAGTGAAACAGAATGGGAAACATTTCGACGTATAACTATCAAGTCAGTTCTTGCTACAGATTTAAAGGAACATTTTGAAACAGTCGCAAGACTTCAAAATTTCAAATCAAATAAGGAGAGATTCATGGATAGGGCCAATCAGGATTTTATTCTTTCTGTAGTAATCAAAATTGCTGATATCGGTCATTCTGGGAAAGACTTTGAGTTGCACAGAGAATGGGCTCGATGAATTCAAGAGGAGTTTTTTCTTCAAGGGGATGAAGAATCAGCTTTGGGAATGTCGGTATCTCAATATAGTGACAGAGAAAATCCAGATAGTGAAAGAAACCAACGCTCATTTTTTAAATATATTGCACTACCGCTGTTCAATGAATTTAGAGAAGTGTTTCCTCCTTTTGTAAAGATTGCCAGACAGGCAAGAAAGAACGACAGTATGTGGGGACACAAATTTATTGAAATAGCCGCAAAAACCAAGAAAGAGTCAGCTGACCAGAAAGATAAATAGCTGCAAACGAACCATAACTTTTAAATTATAACACCCGACTGCCTTGGTACATTACTTAAATCTATTTCATTTATTTCATTTCCGTATCTATCATGGGCGTGAAAAGCTTGATGAACCACGTGAATTGCGGATGCGAAACAAAAAATATTTCGAACTTTGTCGATCCAAGCAACGACTGGCTCATCATTAATGGCGGAATGCTCTTTAAACATCTATTCTGTGGAAATGCCCCTGTACAGCTGTGGGAATCACCAACAGCTGAAAGCACTACATTTGTTACTTTATGCTTAAAGAGCTTGAGCACGTTTTGGGTTAATTGCAAGCAAATTGTTTTAGTTCTTGATGGTAACACAGACTTGATAGGTTTGAAAGATGAAGAACATCTTGAGCGGAAGAAGAGGCGGGATGAGGCAGTGCTGAAAGCTTACACCATTGGATATTTCAAATTCCATAAAACAGGCAAGAGCTTAATGAAACAACTGATGGCTCTGTTGAAGGACAAAACATCTCCATCGTGTACTAATCTTTCACAACACGAATGCACTCAATACAAGGTGGGTTTGCTATCTCAAAATCTCATCAAGTCCGATGGAAAGAGATGTTTTACTCCTGTGAATTCGTTCATCCATAAATGGCCGAATTCAGATCCAATGAAGGCGCTTCAGTTGATCATGTTGGTACTTCCTGCTTCTCTGAATTTACAAAACTGTTGTTTGGCATCTTCATTGAATCGAGAGTTCTCTTAAGCTATCAAATGTTTTTGTAAGTGGAATGTGGATTCATTGAAAAGAGTGGCAGAGGAAGCACGCAAGCTGGGTATTCGAGTTGTACAATCTGTATTTGAAGCTGATGCTCAAGTAGTATGGGTGCAACGACTCATTCA
>Ga0105055_10006155_pt1 | contig 16583 bp, 19 predicted proteins | sample BON03_FD_78090 | JGI IMG/M metagenome (GOLD analysis project Ga0105055, IMG submission 78090) | Freshwater microbial communities from Lake Bonney liftoff mats and glacier meltwater in Antarctica - BON-03 | ecosystem: Environmental > Aquatic > Freshwater > Ice > Glacier meltwater | place: Lake...
AAGGCCACCATCGTATTAAACGGCAAGCGCGCTTCGCACAGTTTGGCGCTCGATTTTCAGAATGTGACAAACACGAAGAACATTTTCAGTCAGAATTTCAATTCTGATACGGGGCAGTTAGAAACCAAATACCAGCTCGGGTTTTTGCCCTTGGTGTATTATCGGGTGGAGTTTTGAACAACAAACCTGTGTTAAGAAAACTCATTCATCAACCAGATTAATGGTGTGGATATTAACTTGCGCCACTTAAGTGAATTTCATGCGAAGCAGAAGGGACTTTATCCGCATCAGCGGTTTTATAGGAATAGGGTTTGTAGGTCTAAAACTTTACGCCTGTGGCGAAAGGGCTGCAATAGGAGAGGCAGTAGCTGAATCAATCTTAGGTTATGGCCCATTGGTTAAAGATCCGCTAGGTGTGCTCGATCTTCCAGAAGGATTCTCTTACAAGGTAATCTCTACCCAAGGCGACAAGATGGATGATGGCCTTTTGGTTCCTGGTAAGCAGGATGCCATGGGAACCTTTAAGGGCGAAAACGGAAAAGTTATCATCGTTCGTAATCACGAAATTGTTCCTACAGATAAAGAACTTGGTGCTTTTGGCCGCGACAATATGAATCTCGGAGACATACCGAAAGAGGACTTCTACGAGTTCGGCAATGGCGAATTCCCTGGACTTGGAGGCACCACAACCTTGGTTTTCAATGAAGAAACGCAAGAGGTTGAAAAGGAATTTCTAAGCCTTGCAGGAACGTATAGAAACTGTGCTGGCGGTGTTATGCCTTGGGGCAGTTGGATTACTTGCGAAGAAGATGTGACGAAAATTGGTGAGTTTGAAGGAAACGTTGAGAAAGAACATGGTTACATTTTCGAAGTTCCTGCCAGTTCAGAAGTAAAGCGGAGTGCTCCGAAACCAATAAAAGAAGCAGGTAGATTTAACCACGAGGCCGTAGCCTACGACCCAAAAGGCGGCATCTTATACATGACAGAAGATAGATCTGACGGATTGCTGTATCGCTTCATCCCCAATACGAAAAACAATCTTCATTCAGGAGGTAAATTGCAGGCATTGGTCATCAAGAATGGTCCAAAATTCGATACTCGTAACTGGCCAGAAAGTGCTGGGCCAGATATTCTTCAAAACATACCCATGGCATTAGATTGGGTTGATTTAGATGATGTAGAATCCCCGTTGGATGATCTTCGTTTGAGAGGCCACGCAAAAGGTGCTGCCCTTTTTGCACGTGGAGAAGGAATGTGGTACGATGAAGGTGTTATTTACTTTGCTTGCACCAATGGTGGAGATTTGATGAAAGGACAAGTTTTTAAACTTACCCCAGGTGCCGATGGAGGCAAATTAGAGCTCTTTATTGAGCCGAATAACGTGGACATCATGAAGTATTGCGACAACCTTACCGTTGCTCCTTGGGGCGATGTGATGATTTGCGAGGATGATGAAGATGCCTATCTACGAGGCGTGAGTCCTGATGGGAAAATCTTCACATTTGGCCATAGCACCAAGCACCAATCGGAGTTTACGGGTATCTGCTTCTCGCCAACTGGCAATACCATGTTTGTAAACATTCAACATGCTGGACTGACCTTGGCCATTGTGGGCCCTTGGAAAACAGCATAGACAGGGGAGTAACCTAAACTCGAAGAGAACTGTTGGAGAATAAATGGCTACTAACAGCCATTGTAAATTCACTTTTCTGGCAACTAAGACCTAAAACGTAGCCCTCAACTGCACTGTAAAATTCCGTATTTGCTCGACCTTACTGGGTCGATACGAGTAGATTTCGTTGGTTATATTATTTACAATGAACCCCACCCTCAACTGTTCTAGCACTTGATACGATGCACGTAAATTGAAAACAAGATCGCCTTTCACATTTGCATCGGTGTAGCGCTGCGTGGCTCCAAATTCACCAGATATGAAGTCTACTGCTGTCCTTTCTGTTAGCGGAATGTTTTCTGGGTAGCTGCCATAAACAATTGAAATACCGAACGAAATCTTGCGGTAATCTAGCTGAATGTCGCCTTTCACCAAGTGTCGAGGTCTGAGCATCATAACCTTGTTCACATCGGGATTGTCTGCATCTATTCGGTTAACCATGTAGTGGAAAAACTCTTCTAAGTATTGGCCAGCTCCGTAGCTACGGGCAGAATCAAGATTAACAGGATAATTATACGTGTACCCTATTAGTGAGGCAATTCCTAGCGGACCAATTTTTCCTCTAGTTGCCAAACCCAGCTCAAATCCAGTTACCAAAGAATTGCTAACATTCTGAGGATAAAGCCCTAAGAAGTAGCTATCTGGAAGATTGGCAAATAGCTCAGGTGCGCTACCTCGCGTTACAAACCCGTACTGCACCAAGTCTCTATATTGCTGATAGAAATAAGAGAAATCAATGTAAGCCTGCCAATCGCTTAATGCTACCAATTGCTTCAACCCCAGCTCGGCACTCAATCCTTTTTCTGCAATAAGCGCACTGTTTGGAATAATCCGAACCTGAGGGTTCAAATCTTCATCCAGATAACGCTCGGCAATTGTAGGTAATCTGTACGACTGACCGAAAGATGCTCGGATAAACGAACCTTTACCGAAACGGTAGTTGATTCCTGATCGGAAAACAGGAGAACTTGACTCGGTAAAATCATCAATACCTATTACCTCATATCGTAATCCGGCAACCGCACTTAAACGCTCGGTTTTAAACTCTCCTTGGGCAAAAACAGCCCCAGAATAAGAAATCCTCAATCCCTTGTACAGATTACTCCTAGATAAACCGAGGTTAAATGGCGCACCGGTTGTAATTGACCATTTTTTCCATAGTTTTTGAAACATATAGTTTAAAATAATCTGATGCGATTTGGCGTGAGGCGTAGTCACAGGGTTGGTTGAAATACGCATGATGTACATGTACCGCGATTCCAACGTATGCTTAAACCCTTTTTCGTTTAAATAATGGAAATGTGGGTCAATATTCATACGGAAATATCGATCGCTGTTTGGGACCGCAGACCGCAATGCTCCTTCGTTTGGATTAGATGCAAGAAAGAACCTGCCAGAATGCTCGTATACGAATACGCCATTCAGGCCATAATTCATTCCCGGTCGGGTTTTACTGTGAATACGTGTCTTGAAATTCAGGCCACCCCTTAACTCATCTGCAAATTGGAGGAAGCTTTTGTGATGAAGGAAGTTTCCTCCTACAATAAGGTCAAGGTTGTTGATTTTGCGCGAATGATTGAAGTTGATGCCTGAGGCACCACGAACCTCTCCATCATCCCACCACTTGAGTGTATCGTCCGGAAATTGAATAACCGTATCTACCAAAACCCCGGCAGAATCGACCTGACGAGTAAATGTGTCGTTACCATAAATATTCGGTGGATTGTCGTACACTTTCTGAAATGCCGTAACGGTTGTAACCGGCTTTGCGCTCTTGGGCCAAGCGGTAATCACATTCACCACTCCATTAAGAGCCGAACTGCCATAAACCACGCTCGAAGCTCCTTTTATCACTTCAATCTGCTCCACATTTTCCAGTGGAACTTGACGCAGTTGAGGTTCGCCAAGATCGGCACTCATCATAGATACACCATCCTGCATAACTGCTGTACGGGTTCCAACACCGTAAGACCAGCTACTGCCACCCCTAATACTCACTTGGCTGTCTTGAATGGTAACTCCAGGTGTTTTGTCGATTGCCTCGCCCAAATCTGTAGCATTGGTATTTTGTATGAGTGCCTTGCTCACCACCTCCATGCTCACGGTTTCCTGAGCTATACTTTTCTGATATTGACTTGCTGAAACAACCACGATATCAAGCTGCTCCGATTTTATTTCCAAGCTGATGTTCTTGGTCAAAGGAGCACCAGGTGTCAGGTCAACCTCCTTTATCTTAGGACTATAACCAATAAATGAGTAGGTCAAAGAATAAATTCCTTTCGCAAGCTTCAGCGCGTACTTTCCGTCAAGGTCTGTGGTTACTCCTTTGCCGCCCTTGGCAACAACACTGGCTCCAACGAGTGCTTCTCCAGTTTCCTGATCTGTAATTATTCCGCTTACGACAACATCTTGGGCAAAAACAGAGGCTGTAAAAAGAAGAAGTACGGCAATTGCAAGTAAAAATCTATGCATAAATTGGTTTTAGTGGGGCGGGTAAAAATAAGAAAGTTGATCATCTTTAGCCGATTCTAACAACTATGTACTTTTCGAATTTCATAAGCTTCCAAAATGTTCTAGTAGGAGTTGCGCTTTTCCTGCACACTACTTCTGCTGCGCAACCATTACCACATTCAAAAGAAACGCTTGCCGTTGAATCAAAAAAATTCACATCTTCCGTTTCCGAACAAAAAGAGCTGATAGGCGGCCATTTGCAAGGCGTTCAATTGCACAACGAAACCCTTTTCGTTTCAGGAAGCTCCAAAGAGTTCGGGTACTTAGGACTGTTCCAAAAGTTGGGAAATGAATTTCGATTTATTGGATTGAAAAGGTTGGCAACGGACCCACTCAATCATGCAGGAGGTTTCCAAATAGTGGAGAATTGGTTGGCGATTGGGTTGGAAGACCCAGTTGGAAAGCGAGAATCTATTGTTCAGTTGATTGATGTTTCAAGTTTTGAGAAACTGCAACAACCACCTGCATACACACTTCGCAGAAAAGGCGAATATCAGTTCAGCACGGCAGGATCTGTGGCCATTTTGAAGCGCAAAGACCATTTTCTGCTAGCCATCGGAACATGGGATTGCCGCACCATCGATTTTTATACCTCCAACGGTCTTGACCCTTACGCAAAGGATTTTGCATTTGAAAAATGGACCACGTGGGACAGCCGCGAGGCAATACGTAGAAAATGGACAGATAAGAATTACGGCAATTACCAGAACCTGCAACTAACGCAAGATTCAACAGGAATTTACATTACAGGCTTTTGCCGAGCTGGAAATGGATCCGACCGAGCAGATGTATACCTAATGGACACCGATGCCGACCCTTACACGATGATGCAGAAAGTAGCTTCATATTCAGTTCAATGCAGCGGAGACATCACATTCAGAAATGGTGCGGGTTTTGCCACATATAATGGCGAACCATCTATCATCGCGGTCAGTCATGACCTCAATCCTGAAATGGAATTTCAGATTTTCCCAATCAAAGGGAAATGATCTTTTACCTTTATAAAAACGATAGTCATGAACAGTTCGGATATAAAAATTGACCTTTTTCGAAAAATCGATATGCTCCAGGACGATGAGTTGAAACGGATTCATGGTGAATTGATGAACATTCTGAACGGCACCATTGACACCACGCATTGGAAGAGTCTTTCACAAGCTCAGCAACAAGGTCTTAAACAAGCAGCCGACTCATTGAACGCTGGGATGGGAATGGTTCATGAAGAGGTCCTGGAAAAGTATCGAAAACGCTACTCAAATGACTAAACGTATCCGTTGGTCTCCACAGGCTGATAATGACTTAGATCAAATCCTGGATTACCTCAACAAAAAATGGAGCAACTCAGTTGCAGTCAGGTTTCTTAATCGGATTGATGAAATGACAGAACTGATTTTGAATGACCCAAAACTATTTCCCGTTATTGAAGATCTCCTCAAGATTAGACGTTGCGTGCTCACTAAACATAACAGCCTTTATTACATTGTGGATGAGGACGGAATTAGTATTCTTAGAGTGTTTGACACAAGACAAGACCCCAATAAACTACGGTTTGCCGATTGACCCTTCAACCAATTTAACCATGAAATCGATAACCCCCTCAAGTCCGCTGTTAACGCTAGTTGTTGAACTTGAAAAAGGGACGACCACGCAGAATCTACTGGCGCAATTTCATCCGATAATGAAATCGCTTGGCTATGGACATTTTGAGAAGGAACAGGATGATTTTTTCCTTGCCAGTAAAGAAGGTGACGGTATTTTCACAAATGAGACATTCGTGTTTGCCGAAGTTGACGCGAACTCTGTGGTCATCAACATAGACGGCCACTCCATTTTCGGGTTAAAAGGAGCGGAGCAACAATTGCATAAAATCAAAGAGCAATACGAAAGTTCTGGAGCAACTGCCAAAATCCTCGGGCCAGATTATGCGAATGCATTAATCGGAAACCTGCTTTACACTTCCATTCCCATCTATACCAGTGCTGGTCTGCTGGTAGGATTGATGTATGCACTGGGCGGATTCAGAATGTTCTATTTCTTTGAAGTTTTTCTTTACGCCACGCTTGGGATTTTTGGAGCCAAAACTCGCTTTTGGGTAAATGAGAGAAGAAAGCAACGCCCCGTTTGGAAAAGCATTCTCATCATGCTACTGGCTGCACCCGTACTCCTCGGTATAGTCGTATTCGTGTTTTGGGCTATTGACAAATACGCCTAAAGCCGATTAAGCAACCCTCGCCACCAACTTCCATCGCCATCCTCCAGTTTTTTAATGCGCATTTTGGTGATGTCCAGTTCCAGTTGAAGTTCCACTCTTTCGCGAAGCGCCCATAGCGTTTCTTGGTCTATTTTTCCTTCATATTCCTTGGTAGAAATGCGTGGGCCGAAGGCGTAGTACTGACGTTCTGGTCGAGGAAGGAATGTTAGACCAATCCCTCTTACCAATGGGAACATGGTTTCGCCATCCTTCAGATACTTCTGAGCAATTCCCTTTTCTTTCAACCATTCTCCAAACTTGGACTCCATCAGTTCGTCTCCATCCATCACAATGTCGTACGAATCTTCCTGCCCAACCTGTGCCACTGTGATAATGTCGTAGCCACTTTCGATGGCCATTCGTGCAAAACCAGTGCGCTTTTTCCACGTGAGTTTGTACTTCTCTCCTTTTCGTTTGCAGGTTTCTCTTCCGCCTCCTGGGTACACCATAATGTGTTCTCCGTGCTCCATCATTTCAGCACAGTTTTCGCGGCTTCCTTTTACAAAGCCGACTTTGGCCGCCAAATCGCGCCAGCCTGGCATCATGTAATGAAGATCATCTACTAGCGAACGGGCAAAAATTCCTTTCTCCACATACATTTCGGCAGCCCAAAGCGTTCCGTCTAACACGCCCAAAACATTGTGATTGGTCACATACATAGCTGGTTTGTCCTTATCCAAGTTTTCCATTCCGAAAAACTGCGGCTGAAAATAGGCACGGCCAACGGCCGTCATGTTGCTCACAAATTCGGGAGATGGTGGAATGAAATTCGGGTCGTAATCTCCAAGTTTTAGGTGGGTGGTGTCGCTCATGGCGTAAAGATAGTATGCATAACGCTGAGCACTAATAAATTATCGTTACCACGGTCGTATCAAACGCGGCCGCAAAAGCCGTTTCCGCAATCTGATGGGTTGCACCATTCTGATTGGCATAATTTCCATTAACCTGAATCTGCTGCTCTCCAAAAACTTGACAAGTAAAGATGCTGTCGACCCAACTTCCCTGAACAATGGTGTTGGTTGATGAGCAGCAATCGGCACAACCATTTGTTTCGGCCACCACTTTAAATGTGGCTGTTTGAGAACTGTTCTGATTGATGAGATGCGTGGAGACCCAAGCCTTGGGCTCAAGCGGAAACGTGGTAGAATAGGCCGTGCTGAACGGAACATTATCCGGATTGATATCGAATGCTCCGCTAAAGTGTTTGGAGTGACTTACCTCCACCCGGAACGAGTAATAGACATTCTTATCCACCTCCAAGTAAAACCTTCCGTTGGCATCGGTAGTAGCAGTGCCAACCGTAACATAAACTGGATTAAAACTACCTGATGCATTTTGAACCTTCATCACAACGCTAGCTCCCGAAACAGGCGCATCTACCTTTTCATCAAAGACCACGCAATCGAACATGAAGACATCCGTTTTTTTTTGGCAACCGGAAATTGTCAAAATCAAAAATGACAGAAAAGAAACCGTTTTCATCTACCGCCAAAGTAGAGTTTTCCTTGTACAGGGTTTTGCTCTATTCCGGTAATTCGGAAGAAGTAAGGCCCAACTTGAAACCCAGATGCCTGAATAAGGAAGTCGCTGTCTGTTCCGCTCTCGGAATAAACCATAGTCCCATTCCGATTAAAGACCTCTAACAGCACCTTTTTGCTCTGATTATTTGTAAACATGATGCGGTGCGAGTTGATAAACTGATCGGAGAATACCACGTGATCTTCGCTCCCAAAATCTTCAAAGAAAACAGAGCGGGGTTCTGTAAGGCCCTGAAAACCAAGTTCCAGTCTGTAGGTATTGATGCTGTTGCGAACGGGTTCGGAATCAAAGAATGTTATCGTCTCATCCTTGGTAAAATCTCCGCATAGCCCCGGAATACTACCGATTTCCACGAATACTCCTTCGGCATTTTCGCGAAATACCTTTGTACCTCTGCATTGCTGACCTCCCTTTATCACCCACTTCAAAACTACGCCATTGGTCTGTTTAATGGCATTGAAAGATTTTAAAATGGCGTGAGGAGATTGAGCAATTCCGCTCAAAGGAAGAATGGCTAGGAGTATAAGTGTAATGGCTAATTTTCTCATTTGAACACCAAATTAGTGATTGTAAAGGTACTGACCATGTTGGCCAGCTTACATTTCACAATCATTCCGTTTATGGTTAACTGAAATAACCAATTCTAAGTACGTTTGCAACGAGTGAAAAAAGACATACATATTCCGAAAGTTGAGGGTGTTTCGATGGCAGTTGTCAAGGAAACCGATGATGCCGATGCTGAATGGGGCGTTTATCTCCTCAATCACAAGCAAGTTGCCTTGAAGAACATTATCGTAGCTGCCAAAGGATATGGCTGGCTCAACGATGAAGAGATAAAAACCTCGACCCTGAGCCATTTTCTTGATGAACTTGGAACAAATTCTTTCAAGAAGGTTGAGAAAATCATGCCCGAAGTTTTTGGTTTGAATAACGAATACATGCTCACCTTCTACATCGATGGTGTGATTCATGACCGCAAGTACATTTTTGTGCCCGACAGCGTGTTGGAAGATAATCTCATTCAAATACCTTTGATAGACCGACCAGGGGTTTTAATCAAGTAGTTATTGGGATTTGAGTTAATGGTTATTGAGTTATCTGTTGTTCGCCATCTTGCCAAAATCCAGCAACCTAATAACCAATAACAGATAACTATTATACACATGCTTCTCCATCTCGACCTTACCAAAATTCTGTTTCTCGATATTGAGACTGTGCCGCAGTTTGCGGATTACAAGAAATTGGACAAGACAACGGCAACTCTTTGGAACGACAAGGCCGGCAAGCTTTCTAAGCAAGAGCAATCGGGCGAGGAGATGTACGAACGTGCTGGAATCTATGCCGAATTCGGGAAAATCATCTGCATTTCGGTCGGTGCTTTCAAACTGCGCGAAGGTGGAAAAATGGAGTTTCGATTGCATTCATATTATGGTGATAATGAGCATGAATTGCTTCGCGAATTCGCGGAGATGCTAAACAATCATTACAACGCTCCAAACCAACTTTTGTGTGGGCATAACGGCAAAGAGTTCGATTTTCCGTACATCGCTCGAAGGATGGTCATCAACCGAATTCCGATGCCGAAAATCTTAAACATGGTGGGTAAAAAACCATGGGAAGTGCAGCATTTAGACACAATGGAACTCTGGAAATTCGGAGACTGGAAAAGCTATACCTCGCTGAAATTGTTGACGCACATTCTTGGCGTTCCAACTCCTAAAACCGATATTGAGGGAAAAGATGTGGCGCGCGTTTATTACGAAGAAAATGACCTCGATAGGATTGAACGCTATTGTAAACGCGATACCTTGGCGGTGGCGCAACTGCTGCTCCGTTTTAGAGGTGAAGAAATATTAGATGAAGATCAAATTGTAGGACTATGAGAGCGTTTTTATACATCATTATTACCATTACCTTATTTGGCTGCGGTGGTTCAGAGCCAGATGTTTTGGCACCGATTATGGGGCAGGAAACAGGCCATTTCCGTGGAAGCTCCATTGGAGATAAATACCAAGACGTGCTAAAGCAAGTGGCAAAGGACAATGCAACTTCAACCGAAGAAGGTGTGCTCAACTGCGAATTCAAAATAGAGAATTCTGAGCTTTTGGTGCGCTACGAATTCGATCAGGAAAAGCTTTACGCCATTCAGGCCGACATTTTCTTTGCTGATACGGCAAGTTTGAACAGCTTTCAGCAATCATTGGTTATCCAATACAATTCAAGTTTTGGCGAAGTGAATATGGATGGCGGTTTCTTCGTTTGGCGCCACCGCGAATCTGACGCGGAGGTAGAATTTGCCCTAGCCGATGAAAGCATCGAATTTGGCCAACCGAAGCTCTCCCTCACTATTTATAATTTCGATAATTGATTGGAGTCGGGGATGCTTACAGATTCGGCTTCCAAGGACAGGAAAAGGATGATGAGGTCAAAGGCAACGGGAATTACATAGATTTTGGAGCACGGGGCTATGACCCCAGAATTGCGAGATGGTCAAGCGTTGATCCACTTGAATCGAAGTACCCTTGGACAAGCCCTTATGGATATGTGGTCGGAAACCCAATTCTTAATAGAGAGTTGGATGGACGAGATTGGACCGTAAGTTCAATGAAGGACGATGACGGAAATACAACCATTACCATTACATTGGATGCGGCTGTTGTGAATACGAGTGCAAATGCATCTCTTGACATGACAAAGTTGGCGGCATCTGTTAAGGAGCAAGTTCAAACGTCATATAGTATGACATATAAGAATGAGGATGGGACTTCAACAACAGTTGTAGCCAAGGCAAACGTGAGGGTCATTGACGATATTTCTAAAGTCGGAAGCAAGGAACACCTGGTGCAGGTTGTAAACAAGGGCGAATATGGTACGATTGGTTACGGAAGAGGGCCATTTAATGGCAATCAATTATATCTAAATGAAGAAATGGTTGATGGAATGCTTAGTGGCGCAGATAATAATACTATTCCTCATGAGCTTGGGCATACCGCAGGGCTGAAACACTCAGATCGTCCGGGTCACATGGAATTTAATGATATGGTGAAAGCTCAATCTTTTGTGCCATGTACTTCCTGCGTTGATGACAACGTTGATAATATTATGTATTCGGGATCTAACCCCGTAATATCTGGCACGTACTTGGATGACAAAACATCCACGAAAGTGAACCCAGACCAGATTCAGGTGATTAAAGAAAACTATGATGCAGGGAAACTTAATAAGGACACAAGGGGGGATTAGCACGATTAACACTTTTCTAATGTGGGTACTTTTTAGTCTTTGCTCATTTGCCGTATCTGGACAGAGCATATCTGCTGAAACACACAAAATAGATTCGTTTTGGGTTGAGCTAATTAGTGCAATGTGTTCCGAAAATAGAAATGCACTCAATAAGTTATGTACAGTAGAAGGATTGTCTTCGTTGGTTGGACATGGGGGACTTGAGCAGCAACAGAAAAAGCGCGTTTCGTTTTGTCAAACATTTCGAGATACCCGAATAAAAATTAAGTCAATAGACAGGGACGAGGCTTTTCTGCAGTTAGGTGATGAAGATGTGGAAAATGGGATTTATGCTGGCGCGGTTGTTTTGAAATGTATTAGGAAGAAGTGGTTGTTGGAAAAATATTTGCCTGCAAAATGATTGGATTAGGAGCCCCGCTCGGGCGCGTTTGCAACGCGTCTGCAAACCATACCAGCCATTAACCTAAACCACAACAGCATTATGGCCACGCGATGCAATCGCGCGGCAGCAACCTGCAGATTGTATTTACCCGCTGGCGCGCGTTTAGCTTTTCGCGCAACGCGGACCCATGATGCAAGCCATCAAAATGAACCGTATTTTTGTAACTATGGATTTACAAACAGACATCAACTGGATTGTGGCCGAACTGAAGCAGGTCAAAGATCCGCATTTGATTGAAGCATTCAAGCAACTGCTAATCTATCGCAAGGCCAATCGCAGCGAGAAGGAATTCGACCAGGCTTTTGAACGAGCAACAGCCGACAAAGCCGCAGGCAGAGTAATTCCGCACCATCAAGTTCGTACCAAGTACGACAAATGGCTCTGAAACTTCGGTGGACACGCGAAGCCGTGCAACAACTTGACGCAATCATTGATTACCTAGAAACCAATTGGAGCGAAAAAGAGATTAGGAAGTTTTTTCAAAAATTGGAAGAGGGAATAAAGACCATTAGCGAACAACCAGAGCTTCACAAACTATCGGCAAGGAAAAAAGGAGCAAGAGAGTATCAGCTGGCTCGACAAACAACCATTTTCTATGATTTTGACGAAGCGCATGTTACAGTACTCTTAGTTTGGTCTAATCGAATGGATTCCGAGAAATTGAAATAGTACAACTACTCCCCACGCTCGCCTAAGTGTTCCACATCGGCACGCGCAAGTCTTCTGAAAGATGACTTGTGTGAAACAGAACACGATCAGTTTGTAACTGATCTTTACGGCAAGATAGCGAGGACCACCTAGCAGGCTTCAACGGCAAGGAGCTGAATAGTTTTAAACTGTACTGAGCCGTCTAAGAAACACAATGAAATCTTAGTTTTGTTAGCGTGGGTGCACGGTGCGGCTCACTTAGTTTATTGGTTGAGAATGGTAGAGAAAAGTTTAAGAATATCCATGCCTGATGAGATTGTACTCAACAATATTTATCTGATTAGAGGAGAAAAGGTAATGCTGGACAGGGATTTGGCAGAACTCTATGGGGTAGAGACGGGTCAGTCGAAACGGCAGGTCAGAAGAAACATTGACCGATTTCCTGAAGACTTCATGTTCGAACTGAGCAGCGAGGAGCATGAGAACTTGAGGAGCCAATTTGGCATCTCAAGTTGGGGAGGAACCAGATATACCCCGATGGCGTTTACCGAACAAGGAGTTGTGCAATTTATCGAGTGTACTGAACAGCGAACGCCCAATAGCGGTGAATATTCAGATTATCCGACTTTTTACCAGAATGCGTAAACTCATTCTCACTCATCAAGAAGTTTTTGCACAATTAGAGGCAATTCGCAAGACGGTTACAGGTCATGATGAACGAATTGACCTCATCTTCGAATACATCGGGCAACTTGAACAATCGAAACAACAGGAGTTTGATCAACAGAAGAGAAAGAAAATTGGCTACAGAACGGAAGATTGACCAAAACGAATCCATAGGGCTGATTAAACGCTTTCGTTTCAAGAAGAAGGGAGAAGGTCGTCATTCACCGACCAAAGGTTATTTTTGACGTTAATACACATCAATAAAGCGCATGTCTGACAGAAAGTTATTGGAAATAAAGAACCTCGTCACCGAATTTAGTACGGACGGAGAAGTGATGAAAGCCGTAAACGATGTAAGTTTCACGCTTAATCGTGGCGAAACCATCGGAATTGTTGGGGAATCTGGTTCTGGAAAGTCCGTTACATCACTTTCTGTGATGCGTTTGATTCCGAGCCCTCCAGGAAAAATTTCTGGCGGAGAAATTCTGTTTCATAAGAACGATAATTCGGTTGTTGATCTGGTAAAGCTCAACGAAAAAGACATGCGCGCCATTCGTGGAAACGATATCGCCATGATTTTTCAAGAGCCGATGACTTCCCTAAATCCTGTTTTTACCTGCGGTGATCAGGTAATGGAAGCCATTTTACTTCACCAAAAAGTGAACAAGAAAGAGGCGAAAGAGAAGACGATTGCGCTTTTTAAGGAAGTTCAACTACCACGCCCAGAAGCCATTTTTGATCAGTATCCACATCAAATTTCTGGTGGACAAAAACAGCGTGTGATGATTGCGATGGCAATGAGTTGCAGTCCAAGCATTCTGATTGCCGATGAGCCAACAACAGCCCTAGATGTAACCGTTCAACAAACCATTCTTGATTTGATGCTGAAACTTCAGCGAGAGAAAGACATGGGCATCATGTTCATTACGCACGACCTAGGTGTGATTGCCGAATTGGCCGACAAGGTGGTGGTGATGTACAATGGGAAAATTGTGGAGCAGGGTCCAGTTTTGGAGATTTTCAGTAATCCACAACATCCTTATACAAAAGGATTGTTGGCGTGTCGTCCGCCTTTGGATGTACGTTTAAAGCGACTGCCAATTGTTTCCGACTTTATGAATTTGGATGAGGCCGGTAATATTCAAGAAATTGACCAAACCGTGACCGAAGCTACCGAAAAGGAAATTCAGACGGTGGCGGAACGCGAAGAGGCGCACAGGAAACTATATGCCCAGAAGCCGATTCTTCAGATCAAAAACCTGAAAACATATTTCCCGCTCAAGAGGAATTTCTTCGGAAAAGTAACCGAGGAAGTGAAGGCGGTTGATGACGTGACATTTGATGTTTACCCAGGCGAAACGCTTGGCCTTGTTGGTGAGTCGGGTTGTGGCAAAACTACCCTCGGAAGAACCGTTCTTCGATTGGTTGACCCAACAGCTGGCGAAGTTATTTTCAAAGGAAATCCACTGCATTCGATGACCACGAGCGAATTGACGGAAATCCGAAAGGACATCCAGATTATTTTTCAGGATCCGTATTCTTCGCTCAACCCACGGATTACGGTTGGTGATGCGATAATGGAGCCAATGCAAGTGCATAAGCTTTACGCAAACGACAAAGAGCGCAAGGAAAAAGTGTTGGAGCTATTGGAGCGTGTGAACATGCTTCCAGAACATTTTTACCGCTATCCGCATGAATTTTCGGGTGGTCAAAGACAACGAATTTGCATTGCACGCGCCTTGGCTTTGCGGCCTCAATTCATCATTTGCGATGAGTCGGTTTCTGCCTTGGATGTTTCTGTGCAAGCGCAAGTGCTCAACCTCTTAAACGAACTAAAGCGCGATTTCGATTTTACCTACATTTTCATCTCTCACGACCTTTCAGTCGTAAAATTCATGAGCGACCGAATGGTGGTAATGAACAAAGGAGTGGTGGAAGAAATGGGAGATGCCGATCAAATCTATTCCAATCCGCAGACCGAATACACCAAAAAACTCATTGCTGCCATTCCGAAAGGGAGGTTAGAAGACATTGAAGCTTCCATCAAAGAGAAGCAGGAGTGGCAGAAAGGCGTTGAGGTTTAACCTATTATTTCTTATTTAGCCTCGACCAAATATTGGATTCATTCTCAAATGTTTCCATATAATTCAACTTATTCGTACTTTTGTTCAGAAAGCAGTAAGCGGATTGAATGTCGCCCAATTTTGAAGTTGTATTTCTTGAGGACGCTATTGACTTCATGTCCAAACTGGATGAAAAGTCCAAAAAGTAGATTTACTACAATTTGGATAAGGCGAAGTTTGAAAAAGACCCAAAGTTGTTTAAAAAACTTACAGAAGACATTTGGGAATTCAGAACGCTTTATCAAGGAATTCAATACAGGCTGTTTGCATTTTGGGACAAAACTGATAAAAGTAAAACCCTGGTGTTATCAACTCACGGAATGGTAAAAAAGGTCAGTAAGGTTTCAAAATCAGAAATTGAAAAGGCAATGAGAATTCGTGCTGAATATTTTGAGCCATAAGCACTAATCATGGAAACAAAAAACAAAAAAATTAAGATGATGACCCTTGAAGAAATGAAAGATTGGAACATCGGAACGTGATAACTACGAATTTGATCTTCGGATGGACATTCTTGGTGATATGATAAGATCAGTGAGAAAAGAACGAAAGCTGACACAGGAACAACTAGGAGATCTGGTTGGTGTTCAAAAATCCCAAATATCAAAACTAGAACGGAACACTAAGAATGTGACCATAGAAACTGTACTGAAAGTTTTTCGAGCACTCAAAGCCAATGTCAAGTTTAGTGTAGAAATTAATGAATTGGAATTCGCTGCATAGTTTCGATCCCACCGAAATTCTAAGGTCATAACGTATTTGTCAAATGGCTTTAAACAAGGCGTAGGCGAACAGAAATCCTATTCACATCAGTTCGTTGAAATTTTTCTCCACTTTCAACAATAGCAAGGTAACTGCTTTATACTTTCGCACCTACTAAACACGTTAACCCAATAATGAAACAACTAGCAATTCTTACAATCTCTGCACTGCTTCTCAGTAGCTGTGTATCCACTAAAAAACATACAGCACTCAGTGACCAATATGTTGGACTGAAAGATATTTATGAGAAGAACCAAAATGATTTGGGGCGTGCGCAGCGCGAGCTTATCTCCTTAAAAAAACAAGCCGAGCGAGATAGCCTTGAGTTGGCGCGCCTACGTTCTCAAACCGATCGTTTGATTAACAACATGGGCGACATGGCAACACTGTCAAAAAAAGAGGCTGAGAATTTGGAGAAATCCTTGGAGAAGATTAACGAAAAGGATAAGCAAATCCGAAGTCTGCAAGATGCCATAACTCGTAAAGATTCTGTGACCTTTGCACTTGTGACCAGTATTAAAGGTGCTATCGGAGACCTCAATGATGAAGACATTCAGATTAAGGTTGATAAGGGCGCTGTTTTCGTATCCATTTCAGACAAGTTTCTCTTCAAAAGCGGAAGTTTTAAATTGAACAGCGGAGCAATGGATGTGTTGGCAAAAGTGGCCAAAATTCTAGTTGCCAAGGCAGATTTTGAGGTGATGATTGAAGGTCATACAGACAATG
>Ga0105055_10006158_pt1 | contig 16581 bp, 12 predicted proteins | sample BON03_FD_78090 | JGI IMG/M metagenome (GOLD analysis project Ga0105055, IMG submission 78090) | Freshwater microbial communities from Lake Bonney liftoff mats and glacier meltwater in Antarctica - BON-03 | ecosystem: Environmental > Aquatic > Freshwater > Ice > Glacier meltwater | place: Lake...
ATTGATATGAAATAGAAATAAGAATGAGTGGTGATTGAAATACCTAGTACAATCCTTAGTACTTCGGTAACTCACGACTATAATATGATGGTAGCATATTACTATACTGACACGGCTATATATAAAATTGTAAAATATTTGAAAAAGTTATCTTCTGTCTGTTTTTCCCTTGCCACGTTTTCCAGCAAAAAGATGCTTTGGCATTTTAGTTCCAATATGTCTATCTGCTTCTCCAGCTTTTCCAAACTGTTGAATTTTCTTCTGGGACATCTTCATTTTCTTGTTGGCCGTCATTTTCTGAGCAACATTCTTAAACGATTCCGATGGAGCGAGGGACGGCGCTTTACTTCTTGATCTACCAGATACACTCCTTGCTCTTGATTGACTTCTAGTTTGAGCTTCCCCGACAGCATTGTCTCTAGCCGCAGATCTTTCTCGCTTTCGACCTCGTTCTTTGAGATCCACTTTGGTTGAATCATAACCTCTCTCCTCCATTGATTCTTTCATAGACTTCTCAGTAAATGTACGGAATTTCTGAGCGATCGACGATCTGTTCTTTCCTTTCTCCTCCCGACTCTTGATTACAAGTGCAGCTCTCTTTTTTCTGATCTTAGAAATCATATCCTTTTCTTCCTCATCCATATCAGATTCAGCGGCTTCGTGTGCTTCAAGTGCTCTTTCTTCACGCTCAGCGCGTTCTTCTTCTTCCTTCTCTAATTCCTCAAGGCGTAACAATATGTCAGGGTCCACGAAATCCGCAATGTTCTTGCCATCCATGATTTCAGGAATATTATCGAATCTGTATTCTGGTTTGCGCAACTGATATTGCTTGCGGTAATCCATCGAGTACACACCTGGTCCACCATTTTCCCACATAAGATCTCGTTCGGTTTTACGTTTTGGAGCCTCTTCATCCTCCATATCAACGTCATCATCCTGTTCCTTCCTTTTGGCTTTCAATTCACGAGTTCGAAGTACCGATTCAGGGATATGTACAGCTCTGTTTTTGTCGTCACGCTTCTCTGGAACAGCAACAGTTAAACGATTAAGAATTCCAGACATTTTGTTACTCTTCGATTTCAATTCAACACGTTTCTCTAACAAAAGTTCGCATGCCTTTTGCTTGACTTCTGCGATATTCATTTCTGCTTGAGCACTCATTGGTAGTAAAATAGCTCCAGAATCAGCTACCATACGTTCCAATAACTCGGTGTGCGCTTTACTCAGGCTTTCAAGAGGAACAAGATCAATTTTGTTGGCTACAATAACCAATGGCTTGTTTGAAAACAAAGGACGAATGTTGTCAAACAATGCAACTTGTTGTTCAAGAGTCCAACCACATTGTTCAGAAAGATCTAAAAAATACATGACACAACATTGCAAATGCGCCAATGCTGTAATGGCTTGCATTTCAATGGTGTTTCTTTCTTCCAAAGGCTTGTCTAGAATTCCAGGAGTATCAAGAACTTGCCACCTCAAATATTTGTAGTCCATGTGTCCCACGAAAAGCGACTTTGTGGTGAATGCATATGGCTGCACTTCCACATCAGCTCTGGTCACTTTGTTCATGAAACTAGACTTTCCTACATTAGGATACCCGGTGATCAAAAGAGTTCTAGTATTTGGATCAATGGATGGCAGTCGAGACAGATGCTTTCTCACTTCTTCCAAGTATCCAAGAGAGCTTTTGTGGTTCTTCATGAGGGTGCACATACGTCCTAGCGCAGCACGTTTCAATTGTTTGCATCTGTATAGAGTGTCTCCGTACTTGAGCAATCGCACGTAGTCCTTTGAAATCGTCGCGATCAAGTTCTTGCAAATGTTCAACTGGCCAAGCGCCAATTTGTAATGATCACGATCATACAAAACGTTGCACAGGTCTGCGTAAAAAGGATGGATGTCATCCAATTTTGGGAAATCCTCCAAAATCCAAGTCAGCTTCTCGGTGAAATTCTCCTGAGTGAACTTCACTTTTCTCATGTAAAAGGACCTGATACGACCGATGGCATAACCATTGTGAATCATTGTTGGAGTCTTCCTTTGGGTCTTAGACAAGACGATGTCAATGAAATCATCCGAAGTAGGAACCGTGCGGATCTGCTTAAAGTTATACACAACCATTCTTTCCGATTTGCTGCTTTTAAATCGATTGAGTGGTTTTAACAAATCGTTCAGGAAGCGGGTAGCCCCCCAGTATTTTTTCAAATTCGAAGTCGAACATGCTTGGAGCATAAATAAATAGGATTCATTATAACTAGCTATACATAATATTTGCGAATCCACGAATCTACTAAAAGAGAACTGGTCTCTCCCAACTTTTTTCGGAAAATTTGAGGCTGTGTAGTCATTTGACGACCCAATTCATCCTCCATCAATATATCACAGTTATCAAATATTCTATCTAGGAAAAGTATCCCTTCCAAGTGATCATATTCGTGCTGAAAAATTCTGGCGGGATGGGCTGAAAGTCTGCAAGTGTATATTTTCTCATCGGGGGTTGAAAATCTAACTTCTACCCATTTATGTCTCGGCACTAATGCCACCAATCCTGGGGCACTTTTACACGATTCATAATCAGTTTCCATTTCCACTGAAACATCTGTGACTATCGGGTTGACAATAGCAGTATAATGCATCGGTCTCTCAATCCCCGTGGGAACAAAAGGAGCTCCAAGCGAAGGGAAATCATGTCCAGGTACTTTAGGAGTAGCCATAACAAACATTCTGCAATCGAAACCCATCTGTGGCGCCGATATTGCCCAAGAATGATCAGTTTGCAAAAAACTAAAAAGAGCTCGAGCAACATCAGCGGCATCTGCGGGTATAGTACTCTGTGCAACCTTACGCAATGCTTCGATACATGTAAGTTAAATATTGAATCACACCCGTAAGACTTACCTGGGTTTCCCATTAACAACAACTTCCCATTGTTCAACATACTGCCCTGTTCACACTGAAACGATGAAAAACAAATGCCGATGCTTCTACTGGTAGACCATTAATAATAGTTTAGTATTGATTTGAATGATTTCATGATTAGTATTATTTCTGGACCTATACTGAAAAAAAATATATTATACAAGTCCTAATTTTTCCATTAACGCTTGCTTGGATTGATCTTTCATATGCTGTTCAAATTCCATTCGTTTTTGTCGTCTATACTCTAGCTTCATTTGTTTTCGCTGTTTTTCTGCTCGCATGGCTGCCATTAAATCCTGTTTCTTATTAGCTTTTGCTTTTTCCATACCTATCAATGCCTTAAGTCGCCTTTCTTCTTCCATGATAAGTCGCTTTTCTGCCCGTAACGCTTCTAAATCTGACGACTCTTGAAGAGCCTTTAATATAATATCATTCTTTACTCGATTCTTTTGCTTAGTCGTCTTGGATTGAATGACACTTGCCTCAGCTAATCGCATTTTATTTTCCTCTTCAATTCGTTCAGCTTCGGCAATAAGATTGATCATGAATGGCGATTTGTCTAACTTAGCCTTCCAGGCTTGCTGCTTTTGAATCTTGGAGTTCTGGATTCTTGCAAGATACGCGCTTCGTTCCTCCAACAGATCACATTTTACCTTCTCTCTTTGCTCATGCCACCGAGAAAGAATTTTCTGAGATTCGTTGATTTTGTCGAATCTCTCCTCTTTCACTTCTTCATCTTTTCGCTCCTTTAGCTTCTTCTTACTTCGCTTCTTCTTTTTCTTCACATCTAGAAAGTCTTCATTGGCAAGCAACGATAATTGCCTATCTATCTCCTCCAAGTCTACAATCTTAGAACGATCCATCTTTGTTTCCAATCCCGCGCTTAGAAGGGTCTACATACGAATTTCTTACAAAACACGGTGATGTGCCTTTAACAATATCTATAAAATACAAACGTCCGGTAATATAACCTACGCAGATCCGTTGAAAAATGAAAGCCCCCCGCCCTATTTGTCCGTTTTTGATATTAATACAGATGAGTTCGTCCACGTCATCCCCGCATCCCTTGGTGTTGGAGCATGTTTCACCGGCAACAAGACTGCTTGAGAAGCGACGCCAGATGTTTGAAGTTCAAGAAGCTTTAGACTCGCAAAAAGAAGAATTCTCCAGAAGGGAGGAAGCCTTCCATCGACGTGAAGAAGGGTTGAGGAAAAAGGATTTGGAATTGCAAGAGTCCCTAATCAAATTTAACAAATTCTTACAAGAGAATGAATCTAAAAGAAACAGAGCTGATAAACGAACCCAAGAGGAAACCAAACATCGTCGGACAAAAGAAAACGAAATCAAACAACTCTTGGAAAACCTGGAGCATATTAAAACGCAGTGCACCAAACTCGAACAAGTGGTTGATAAAAATATCAAATATCAGAGGTATCTTGAAACCGTTCAGGAAGCAGCACCCGAAGATTATCCAGAAGTAAGTGAGCTTCTTAACAGGTACAGGACTTTGAAGGATGCCAATCGGGACCTGAATGAGCGATTACATCATCATCAAAGCCTTAATGAATCGGAAAGATCAGAACTCGTGCACTTTACAAAAGAACAGGTCAATGCCATTCTTAACTTCAATAATAAAATTGCATTCATGCAAAAGTCAGTAGAAACGGCTGAGTCTAAGGCTTTGGGAATTCAAAATGAGTTGGATGCCGAAATCCGAAGCACCTCCGATAGAACTTTAGAAATTGGACAGAGTCTTAACGCAATTTCAAATCTGTTGCAGCGGTGCACATCGAGAGGCCACGGTAGTCATTTAAAGCATTTTCAAGCTGCTGATGATCCAAGTCAAAACAAAAAGCAAGATGAGCTCACGAGGAAAGGACAGATAGCAGTAGGAGAACTTGATGTCATAGCTGCATACATTGTTGACTTTAAAGCGATTGTGGAAGAATCAAAATCTCAAAATGCAGCGAATATTAAATCCAACGTTGGCGAAGAAAAAACCGCAGATGTCAAAACGGCTTTCGAATCCAGATTGGAAACGAAACAAAATAAAAAATAAGTGCTTCATTGCTTCATTCCCAACTTTTCCAATTCCGCATCTTCTCGAGCTCTTTCGGCGTCGGTAAGTAATCTTCTTCTTTCAGTATCCAATAGTTGCCTCTGCATTTCCAATTCCTTTTCTATGTTACGTTGAATTCTTTTTATTTCTCTGACTTTCCATGCTTGATACTCCGTTTCTTCGTCGAGACCATCAGTATCATCAGGCCATCCTTGCAAAGTAGCCGACTTGCTTCTAGTTTCACCGTGCATGCGTTTGGTTTCAAGTTCAATTTTTTCACGGGCTTGCAGGCTATCTTTTTCTTTCAAAATATCACGATGTCGTAGATGCTTCATATCGTGTTCCACTTGTTGTTTTCGAAGTAACTCGATCTTTCGCTGAGATTTGGAAACAAATACCACACGTTGTGGCTCGCTACTGCTGGATTCACTACTACTACTGCTGGATTCACTACCACTACTGCTGGATTCACTATCCTTGTTGCTCTTGGGTAGGCTTAATGGCTGAGATAATTTTATATCAAGGCTACTATCACTGCTGGAAGATCGCGTTCGAATGCGTCGTCGTTCGCTATCGCTTTCTCCCTCACTGATTATTGCTTCTGAAACGGCGATTTTTATTGTTTTTGTCATTATTTCTGTTCTCGTGTCCTTTTTTGCACATGGGGCATTTGACGAATGGCTCTGTAGTTCAACCTGTAACTCCGCACGCCGTTGTTCTAACACATCAGATTCCTTTCGTTTCGTTTCAAATTCAGATACCACCTCTGCCTCTTCAAAAGCTTCCTGGCTTGATTGACTTCTATCATTCATATACCGTTCCCTTTCTACAATTTGTTTAAGAGAACTCAACTTGTTCCCCCGATGAATCTTTCTTTCAACGATATCATCTGACTTGGGTTTGAACGAGTGCTTGTAGTTCTCTGCTACCACGTCTACTTTAAGATTAGGATCTACATCATTGGATAGTGAGGCATCTAATTCCGAAGCACCGAATGCATTGAGCCCACGTCGTGATGACATCCTATTCAACTTTGTTGGTGAAAAAAAAGGATTCCGCAAAAACTCAAATCTCGTTTTGCCAGCCTCTGTACACGTAGATAAGTAAAAAACAATCGATTCCCAATCGAAAACTTCAAGAATATGTTCAAATCTAGAAGAGTAAATGCTCTCGTACTGCCTCCCAAAATGTCCTTCCACACTTGTAATCGCAGACCCAAATGTCGGTTTTAAAAAAACTCCTTTTTTGAAATTTTGGTCAAGAGAAGCATGGAGGAGAAACTTCGGGGGATGGGATTCACAGGGAATCTAGGCTTCATTAAATCATGGAGAGGCAGCGACGACCAGGATATTAAATCATTCGTTCATTGGGTGATGGAGCTGTACCCCACGGCCCCTCTTTCCAAACATTCATCCACAACCACCACCAAGGTCACCGCTCTACGAGGACGCAAAGCTGTACTCGAGAGAGAAGTGGAGAGATTGAGGCAGTACCAAAAAGACAGTTTAATATCTGCTCAGATGAAACTTGGTGAAGACGTAGAGAACTTGAAACGACTGGCGGCTTTGGAGATGCGATCATACAGGACGAAATGCAGAGAATTTCATTTGGCTTTGAATTCTTTGCAAGAAAAGTTAAAGGGAACTGATTGGTTTCTCAGCCAACATTTAAATGCTTGCGATGACTCTCTGCATCATTATAAATTGCTGTATAACGATTTCGGGGATATCCTCGAGAAGTCGGGTTGCGTGTCGCCCAATCCAGACTTAACTTCATTGTATCAAAAATATGCGTTTATAAAATACAAGTATATGGTGGCATGTGCCGAGGAAAAGTCTCTTGAGGCTCAATATTCTGCACTTACTTCGTCTGCACAGGAAAATAGCAACCCACACGAAAATCATTCGTTCGAGAAACAACTCACTGAAAACGCAGTTAAGGATCTCCTGCATCATATTCGTTTAGGAAATGAAGAGCAATGTCGTCATGAAGCAAAGGCCTCTTTTTTAACACACCAGAAAAATCAATCAGCACTTTTGGAAAAGCAGCTTCAACTTGCCAAAGGGTTTTCAGAAGCCCTCAAAATTGAATCTTCAAAATTGCAGCTCATAAAGTCTGTACTGGATGCCGAGAAAACTGGACTGGCCAGTGTATTAGAGGTGGCCAGTTGTACGGAACAACCAACTATGCAGCCATTGTTTTGTGAAAGGTATATGTATAAAAAATTCCCTCCTCCTGCTACCAATGACAGCACATCTGCGGTTATCCCTGAATATCTTGAAACGCAAATGGAAAGAATAAATGATGATATAAACACACTGCAAACTCTGTTCCTCGAATGCGATTCCAAATTGACAGGCTTGCGAATAGGAACGGATGAGTTGGATGTGCATTGCGGCATGTTCAAGAACCAGACGAGCCAAGCACGACTTCGATTCAACCATTTGAAGCATGAACTAGATGATAGCAATGAACTCGCACTCAAAAGAAGTGCATTCGTTGACTTTTTTCTCAAAGTTCGTGAGCGTGAAATGGAAACGAGTTAATTTGAATATTTTTTCCTAATATATCGCACGAATTCAGGATAGCCCTGACATACTACTTGTGGTTTTTCTTCTTGCTTCCAAAATAATGACGGGTTCAATACAAGTTTCTCCAGCTTGCAAGTTTGCGCCGAGTCTAGGCCTCTCGCTATGACACTGCTCCTATAAGCCTTGCATATAAACCCAATTGCTTCGTGTCGAGCATCAGGATACTGAATTGAAATTTGAAATGCGTCGAAATAAGTTCGGACTAATTCCATCGGATCACAATCACCTTCCTCTTCCAACAGTGAAATTCTCTCCCTGCAATATCGGATTGCTTTAACAGGATCCAAACCTGCAATCATCTGAATATTAGCATCTAGTCGTGCAAGTGTTGATTGAAGGTCATCACTAACCCGTAACGCCTCTCCATCAAGCTGGCACTTGGGACAAGCACAATCAAACTTCCATTTACTATGGGTTCTATGATATCGATCCTCTCGAGATAATCCAGCGCAATCAAAATACGATGTTACGATGGCATCTCCAGGTGAAATAGGACGAATGCAGTACAAGGTTTGCTGCTTTCTTATCGAGTTCCACTGGTGGTGCACATTAGGTTGGCAAGAGTGATTGACTCTGCATGTTAGAATATACATACCGGCATATTCAGGAATGGATCCTAATTCATCCACATCCCCCATTGGCAATCCATTTGTTTCAACAATACCGTGTACTGTTTTCACTTGGTTGGAATGATCGTATTTGTCTGACAACGAAAAGAACATTCGATATTCGTCACTATCTTCGCTTAACGAATTAATAATGGCTTCGCTGTCTTTCGCGCTTTCTTCTACAGTTTTGGACTTTGCAGGAACTTTCAAAAACGGTACTTCCGCTAAAACAAGATCCCCAACCCCAAACTTTCTTTTCGCAAAAAGTCCTACTCCAGCACCAGGTACATTATCAGCATACACATCATCATTCTCCTCCAGGCTACCACGAGAACCTTCATAGAAGTCCTCATACAGAGCTCGAAGCGCATACAAACGCATGGCTGTCGACATCATTGCTACTGGCGGAGTAGGTAGACCCTGATTGTGGATGGAACATGAAGCATTTGCATTGTGGAAGCGTGTGCATCGTCTGAATGCGCCTATACTTCGGCATCCAATTCAAATAAAGTCTGTTCTTGCATGGATAGCTGCGGTTGGAGTCGTACCCGAATTTCCTGCTTATAACGAGCCATTGCTAGGTCACGCGGTAGCACTCCTGGATGCCCGGAATATTGACTTGGCCTTTAAAAGCTGGTCTAAATATCATCATAGCAAGCATGTGCAGAATCGGCTACTTGAACTTGCAGATATGTATTTCAACTCTCGAGCACTGCGAAAAGCCATTCGACTTTTGTACCGACAGTTATACAGGAAGGATACATATCATAAATCTGAAATCCTGATTTTTAACCGGGACACAAAAAGGAAATACAGCGCGATCAAATCTCTCACGGCGAACGTCGCTAATTTTAAACTTTATCACATTGTTGATACCATTGCAGTCAATGGGGCAAAGAGAAAGGCATTGCGCATGTTTGAAGAAAACGCATGGAGGAGAAAGAAATCTAGAAGGTTTTATTCGTTCCTAGCGTCACGCTCCCAACGAAAGATATATCGATGCTGGTTGAGTTATAAGATTAGAGCTCGCACCTATAAATGGCAGGCTGAGATTGCGGACAGTCAATTGAGGAAAACGATGTTTCGAAAGTGGGGACGATTTGTTCGTATTAGAAAAACCCACTCGCGATTATTGTGTTTAGAAAATGTATTTGGGCTCTGGTATCGTTGTTTTTGCGATTCTATTAAGTTGACCAACTGTCATTGTGAGATTGCGAGATTAAAAAAATATTGGAGGCTATGGCACCAGTTCTCTAATGTGCAGAAGATGACTCTAAATAAAGTTGCTCATGAAGTTCGAAGTCGCGCCGCCTCTAAATATTATAGATTGTGGAGAAGGAGATATTTAGAAAATGCAATGAAAAGAGTAGCCCACAAGGAACGGGTCCAACGACGAATATTTGAAGCTTGGAAGCATTTCTTGCGCGTCAGCCTTTTACATTTTCGATATTTAGCAAAGAAACGAACTGCTATCAGATCTTTAAGACATTTTTCCTGTAAAAGTAAATCAGCAAAACAAAACACACGACTTATCGTTGAAAAACATCAGCGGTTTCAAACAGCATCTATTTTCAATCAGTGGATGAAGTTGCGAAGAAGTCTTCAGTTCTATCGAAAACGAACTATCTCTACTTATTTTGACTCGTGGTGTATAGCAATCAATCGTGGCCTTGCGCTATCACTTATTAACAAACGCATCGCATGGAAAAAACTATATGACCGTGGGGTTGAGCTGTCTCAATTTCAAACACAATTGGCATCAAAGAAGAAACAGATCCATGATCGACTGAACTGTTTTCTTGCCGGTCAACGAAATACGATGGTGTCCCACGTATTTTTCAATCTTCGTAAAATTGTATTTTCAAATCGCAAGATGAGGATGGCAGTAGTGGTGTTGAATCGTCTTAAGATGCAATTCGCATGGACACAGCTGAAGAGATCCGCATCGATGAAAATATGTGAGAAGAACCATCAAATGGAAATCATGAAGAAATGGAAATATCTTCATCATCTCTCGAGTTATTCAAAAATTCACCAACGAAAGCGAGAATTGAATTTGATGAGCGTAAGGTATGAAAGATATAGAGCATTGCTATTCGGAGTCTCGACATTGAAGAGGAACTCAAAGAGACGCATTGCCATTGCGCAATTCGAGATCAAAGTGAATACTCGAAAACATCGCGCTGCGTGGCAAGTATTTAAACGAAGAATCAACATCCGTATCCGTTCTTCTGTATTTCAATCTCAAAACAGATCCCAGTTGCTTCATAAATTCTTTCAGCGATGGTATTCCTTCAAGGAAAGCAAAAGAGAATACAAGGAGATCATGGATACATTGAAGAAGCGCAAAATGATAAGTGCACTTGCCAAACTTTCTACTTACAAACGCATGCCAAATGAAACCATGACCCAGGCAATTCTATTTTCGAAAAGGAGACTGTTTCAGATCTTCGTGGCTCGATTGTGCAAAACAAGGCGCTCCGAAGAATATGATCTGGCTATTTTTGAGTTTAGCATTGATTGGCGACTTCGTTCGAAGCGTAGGGCACTTGAACGGTTGAGGGCCAATGCCGCGTTGGGTTTGAATTTAAAATACGTTCGTACAGAAAACATCATTCGAAGATCTTTTTTACATCGATGGCACTCTGTGTACAGTGACAAATGTCAAGAACGTAAGTCCACGGAGAAATGGATTCCTGTGCTATTGAATCACTGGAAACTCTTTTGGCAAAAGCGCAAGGAACTGAGAACCAGGAATATTTTGGAAGAGGTATGGGGACTATGGAGGAAAGTGGTTTTGCGAAATATCAAGACTCGTGAGAAGCTGGTCGCGCGACTGCTTCAAATGTTGCCGCCTAAATCCGAATTCAGCCACAACAATGTTCCTCTTTCATCAGCCAAGAAACACGAGCGCCACGTGGTGGTTTCGATATTCCTTATATTACAGTTACGCAGAGGTTTAATATACTTGAAACGAAATACAAGAACATCTAATGGATTGCGGAGACTTCAACTAGTGCATCAGTGTCTTTTGAAACAACGTGCTGTGGATTATCTAGTGGTGAATGTTTTTGGAAACAAAGCAACAAACTGTATCCGAAGACGAATGCTAGGTGGTTATATGGCGGCATGGAAAATAGGTGTCTTACGAAACAGATTATTTAAATTGTATCTGAATCTATATTTCGCTCGTTGGGCTCGACGGGATGCAACAATTAAGCGAATATCGGTTTTTGGAAAGCGAATCCGCATGTTTCAATTGGAAGCGAGGTTTACGCACTGGCTGAAACAACTAGCAATAATTCAATTGCACAGTAAGAGTATGTGGTTTCATCGATGGGTCACTTATGCTGAAAGTATTCAGGCTCAAAAGATGCATGTCTTCTCACTTTGGCGAGATTTTGTCAATGATTCAAAATCATCTCGATTGATCCAACTTGAGGAATTCAAAATAAAAGAATCATTTTTTCACAAATGGAAGCGGATGCAGGGCCTTCAGACACTACTACTAAGAAACTTGCGGAGATATCTCTTAAGAACCACTTTCGAGAATTTACGCCGCCATATGTTTGAACGAAACTTGTTACAAAAGCACCTGCTCTGCTGGAGTGTATTCGTGCATCATATGAATACGAGGCGATGTGAACTAGTCAAATACAATGAAGCCTATGCTGCATCAGAAAGGTTATTTGCGAGCCATGCAAAAAAGGCACTTTTAAATGCATTCCATATCTGGAGCATCCAGGTTTTGACGAATCGGACCCTACTACGAGATGCATTTGATTCCTGGTCTACCTTCTTAGACAATATTCACCATACTTTTATTGCAGAAATGTACATGACATCAATACAGAGGCGCATGTTTTATACTTGGAAGCAAACTATTATTGAGAACAAATTCTACACAGAATCTCAACTAAGGATCTTTCATCTGCAGTTACATGCTCGGATTTTAGCGAATACTTTTGAGCAATGGGATTCGTGGATAAAAAATCAGTCTCGAATCAGGCATCTTGAAACAATTGCTTCTACACACCGCGCTAGCATTGTTACAAGCAGAGTATTTGCAAGGCTTCACGCACTGTCTCAATCCTCCAAGGAGACGATTCCTGTGGATAAAGCGATCCTTCTGCATATTAATTCGCTCCATAAATAGCTTCATCAGAGCGAGTCTAGTCTTCTGACGGCTACGGTTGACGTTGAATGGACGATCAGTTTGAAATCACATTGAACAGGATTGTACGTACTTGGCACGATCATGTATTTGTGCCCTTTCTCCAACTTAAACTTACCCGTGGATACTCCACATGGTAGTGCTCGATAATTTCCATCGTGTGAACAGAGCAACTGCGAACTCCAATCCATCACAGAATTGAAGACACATACATTCAGCCCGAACCATTCAATTTTTCCGTTGGTAGTTTGCTGAAGTCGTATTAAGCAGACACCGTCATTATCAGGCATTTCAAGCACAAATTTAGGGTTTTCTTGGTATTTTTCGTGCTTTCTCCCTCCGGCTCCTGAAAACGAGTCCCATGAATCATCAACGATGGCCGTATGTGACATACCGTGGTTTTCCTGAGGAATCGGAGCTAGCAGGAACTGGCATGTAGACTCCACATGAAGAATAAAAGGCCCTACTAAATTATATTCGTAGGTTGAAACTACAATCGTATATGTCTCCGCAGAGTCTAATGCGTCTTCCTCCAAGACACAGAACCCGTGGCGATAATCTCCGGAGCAGGCCACTTTTATGGAAGGATCCGAAAACTCCAATCTTTCTTTCGTCTTGAAGATCCGAATATTCACGGCGAATTCTTTGGGGGCCATTAGTCGAATATGGAGTCTCGCTGATTTAGTCAATTTCAAATTCCACATTGGGTTATTCGTATAGGTGGGATATCGAGAACTACCGCCTGCTGTGCTGGATGACCACTCCGATTCAATGGATTCGTGAAAGGGCAGGCGCAAAGGTATCTCTCTCAATTGCAGTTTGTCACAATGAGCAGAACCGTATGCAGATAATGTATAATTCACCTGCGCTGTCTTTTCAAATATCGACACGACAAGAACGTAGCGATGCGTTTCCCCTGGGTTTAACTCCAATGTGACGAGATAGTGAGGGTTGTTACTATACACTCCTTCCTTCAAAGGAGCATCTGGATGATAGACGCGGTGCTGACTATCGTATACATTTAAGCGAAGTAAATCGCATGTCTCTTCACTGAGTATTTGTGCTTTGTTTGTGATATGTCTAGACAGGAGAACCCACACAATGGCGTCTCCACTGCCGTTGCCTACTGATACCTCTAATTCATATTGAGGGTTTTCACCGACATTAATTGAATCTATTTTCGGACTTGAGTTTCGAGGCCAAGCCTTGTGCAAAATACATTTGTGTTGGAAACATTCAGGATTCCAATTCAAATTTATTGATTGAAAGTATCCCAGCAATGAATCCAAATCGATCCAGAACATTCCGTCATCTTGTTGCATGGCATGATTACGGTTGTACTTCAATGCCTCGCACATTGCAGACGTCCAATGCTGAGCATCAAACGGACTGTACTTGCCCTTCCATCGGAACCGGCTCCAGGGATTCTTAAGCAACAGCATTTTCTGATCTCCCACGTTGCAAACATGAAGTATGGCGTACGCATGACACGACACGAGTCCTGTTTGGTTCTCCTGGGAGGTCGATAGGAACCCAGTAGACGCCGTCATCAAGACATCACCAGCATGATACGCAGAAAGCATCTTATGCCACATGCGAGGTCCTGATACCAGGGCATGCACCTCTGGGATCCATCCTGTAAGAGCATATAAATCAATACCAGAGATGCTACCAGGGAAGTCATATCCACCATTAAGTTTCATGTAAGCCTTCTCGATGATACTGATCCACAGTTCATTCGGGTCTTTGGAAAACGAGCACAGGTAGTGCCCCTCTTCGGTCATTGGAAAACGGTCATCTACAATAACGCATCTCGGAGCGCCATTATACCACAACTTCACCGCATATTTTCCAGCTGGATTAAATATTGGATGGCCATCTTGCGACTGTGGATATATAATCTTGCTCAGCAACTGCCTTTTGAACCGTTTCTCATAATGTGCAGCAATACACAATGAACTGACAAAGCTGCAATCAGCTACAAATTCCTGTGTGATATTCTCTGGGCATATATGTACAATGACTTGTGGATTGTCACCCAGTAGTTGCGTCGCTCGACACCAAGACCCAAATAGTTGCTTTTGTGTTACCGATAAAGAGAGTTTCCCGTCAGGATCTACAAATTTCTTCTCAGAGAAAAACTCCGATGATTTCCCGTCTGATTCTATCCATGGCATGAATAACTTGCCATTAATATATGAAGATTCTTTCAAGACATTTTTCTCCTCGGGAGTATACCTCAAATTATTCGAAGAAGGGTGTTTTTTAACCACAACTTTTTCAACACCTTCAATAGTTTCAACAATTCCAAGAACTCGTCCTGCATTCTCTTTCCAACAAGCCATTTGAAATGGCACTACATCTGCTTCATTGGTTCTTGCAAGCCATTGCTGTACTGCAATCAGGTACTTCTGTACTGCTCTTTTCTGATCCCCTCGTTCATGAAATTCCTTGGCTTGAAGCTCAGCCGCTTCTGCTTCAGGTACCATCATAAGACTCAACTCCAGCGATCTCAATAGGCATCGATACTCCCGTAGTTGTTCTCTAACAAGATCCCTACTGCGCTCGGACGTTTCCAGCGCAAGTACCTGTTCAAACGAGCTCACAACGTTATTAAGGTGTCGCCATTGCTTTATTGGGTGGCCCATGTTCGCTTGTGCAGATGCCACATCGGCAAATGCAGAGTCATAAAGCGACGACAACGTCTCACTCATGGAATATGGCAAAAAAAACATATTTCGAATGTCGATTCAACTGTTTATGAGTAGGTTTGATAGAAATCATTATTGGGTTCTGCTGCATTTGATACAGTCTGATTCGGCTTGATGTCTAATGAAGGATGTGGTTTACTCTTGGGTCGTAACACAAAAAGCAAACCAAGTAAAAGTACTCCACCCGCTATACATGCCCCTATGATTATTGGAGTGATGTCGGTGTACGGGCTCCAGGTGCAACTGCAATCAAGTGGTTCGTCGATGTTGTCTTTGGGTACCGTTACCGGAATTTCACTCGATTGCTGAGCGTTTTGAAAAAATGAAAGTCCAGCTTCCGAATCATTTGACATGGCTCCAATAAAGGCTGCCATCAATGATTTGCTAAAATCCTGATATTTCAATTTCAGTTCTTTTTTCCCGGAAACGCAGACGGATGACTCGTCATCGTTTATGCTTGAATCAATATCTACGAATGTTAACAACAGCTGTACTCCTACAAACAATCAACTAACCCATATGTCCAGCTCCTTCTGCTTCGTATTTATATATTGGTCCCTGCCAAGCGTAAAAAAACCTTTCGCTAGTCATAGATTCTGGTGCGCACGATGGAAAATTTCTTAGTTTTTCCCCGTCCAAACTTCCTGTAATCTGTAAAGCCGGAATTACAGAATCCAGCTTGCCTGATTCGGGAGTCACGATATCATCTGTTATTCCGAATGGATCATCTCCATCGACAGGACTATTCATGATTACAGCTCCAAATCCATCACATTTGAAATCTTTCAAACGCTGCAATGCGACGTGGTTACCAGCCGAGTGTCCTCCAATGATTCGAGCTAGACTAGACGGTGTTCGCGTCATACCGGCATTATTGAGATCAGATAGGAATGTTGAATCATTGATGTAATTTACCACTCCACTTAGCTTCAATGCTAGGCTGGAGTACTCGACGGAAAAGGAGGTTACTTTATCAACTATGGTCCATGACTTGCTTTTTTTTTTTTTTTTTTTTCAAAGTACGGAGGTACGGTCCCCGTGTCGTGAAAACTTCTCAAATCCATCATGAAAGTCATACCAGTTGCATGTCTGACGGATAATTATTCTTATTTGCTAATTGATGAATCATCTCTCACGTGTGCTGCTGTTGATCCAGTGGAACCTGACAAGGTAGGTGATATATGAGTTTAATATGGAGGTTTCTCATTTGCCGGAAGGTGCTGGCCGCTGCGAATGCTGCTGGTGTGCGAATCACTCACATTTTGACCACGCATTCTCACTGGGATCATGCTGGTGGAAATCTTGAACTTTTAAGTAAGTTAGGAGAAGGTGTTCAAGTAGTTGGAGGAGCATCTGATGACATTCCCGGCTGCACCAATTTCGTCAAGCACGGAGATACAATTCTATTCGGTCAGATTCATATCACCGTATTGGATACTCCTGGACACACTAAAGGACATGTATGCTTTCATGCCGAATGCGACGGAAGTATTCCCGTGGTATTTTCAGGGTAAGCTGC
>Ga0105055_10006165_pt1 | contig 16573 bp, 12 predicted proteins | sample BON03_FD_78090 | JGI IMG/M metagenome (GOLD analysis project Ga0105055, IMG submission 78090) | Freshwater microbial communities from Lake Bonney liftoff mats and glacier meltwater in Antarctica - BON-03 | ecosystem: Environmental > Aquatic > Freshwater > Ice > Glacier meltwater | place: Lake...
TGTTTAAAAAAAAAAAAAAATAGAACTAGGAATGGACTCCTATGTAAAATAGCCAAAATGATACTTTGACCAAGAACATTGGAAGTAGACCATGAGTGAAATGTTGCAAGAAATGAGTGCCCGAAGTGGTGCACTGTTGACAAAGAGAAAAGAGAGAATAGGTGAGTGCACACCTCTCCTAGTTAAAAAAGATTTTCTTATCGTTGCGTAGCTGTGATTGAAGCTACAACAGGAGGCCTCATCGGCGCTTCGCTGTTGTCGCTTCCAGGTGCAAGTCGGTTTTTTATTAGTAGTTGCGTTGTGTATAGCGGACGAGGTTACAAAGAGTTTCTTCCTAAAATTGTGCTGGAAAAATCTGGGGTTCTAATGAGGGATTCCAATTACAAAGACAAATCAGCCTATGTTGAATCGAAACGACTTTTTGTGTCTGTTGTAGCAAGAGAAATGAAATATAAGCTTGGAGCAGATTGGGTTATCGTTGAATCAGGAACTAGCGGTCCTGATTTTTATATACCTGGAGTGACCAGCGGCTTTACTGCAATAGGAATCGCAGGACCAAACAACTTCGATATGGTCCAAACTTTAGAAACCAATTCTTCAGATCGTGAACAAAACATGTGGAGTTTTACTCGTGGGGCACTAAATCTCTTAAATGATTCATTAGAAACTAGTAAACTATAATTTTATATCAGGTATTTAAGATAGAGGCGGGGTTCAATTGTAACAGGACTGTAGATCTCAGATGTGTTCAAAGGTCAAAAAGCCCCCCACGTTTGTAGTTAAGAATTCAAATTTGTTGAGTTCGTTATGAGGAATTCAAAATGGCTATAGAGTATTCCATAGATGAAATCAAAAAGGAAGCAAATCAAATACTACAATGATGTCTGATGGTGAGTTCGACTCGAACTCGGAGAACAGCAACTCAGCAGTTAATAAAAATGTCAAACAAATTGGAAAAGGAAACGGCCGCACTTCTATGGAACGCACTGAGCTGTCGAATCGGTACCAGAAGAAGTCTCAGTTGGAGCACATCATGTTGCGACCAGATACCTACATTGGATCCATTGAAAGAGTGTCGCAGGAGATGTGGGTATTCGAAGACGCCAAGATGGTGAACAAGAGTGTGACCTATACTCCTGGTCTTTACAAGATATTCGATGAAATCCTAGTGAATGCATCGGATAACAAACAACGGGACAAAGATATGAAGTATCTTAAGGTCACCATTGATTCTGAAACGGGGGAAATCTCTGTCATGAATGATGGTAAAGGTATTCCTGTGGAAATTCACAAGGACCACAGCATCTACATTCCTGATCTCATCTTCGGACATTTAATGACAGGAGAGAACTTTGAAGACACGGATCAAAGGGTGGTGGGGGGCCGAAACGGTTACGGGGCCAAGTTGGCAAACATCTTTAGCAGTAGTTTTGAGGTGGAAACCAATGATTCTAAAAGTGGCAAGAGATACAAACAGATATGGACGGAGAACATGACGGTAAAACATAAGCCGAAAATTACGAAGGCGAGTGGAAAGGACTTTACTACCATTACGTTCACACCAGATTATGCTAGGTTCGGGATGCTGGACGGGATTGATGCAGATACTGTTGCTTTGCTAACCAAGAGAGTATATGATGCTGCTGGTACCACTGACAAATCGGTAAAGGTGTACTTGAACGGATCTCAGGTGAAAGTTTCCAATTTCGAGCAGTATATTGATTTGTACCTGACCAAAGATGAAGTTGAAATGAGCGACGAAGGTTCTGATTCTGAAGATCGAACAAAAAAGAAAACCAAGGATTCAACAATGACCAAGATTTACGAGAAAGTGAATGATCGTTGGGAAGTGTGTATTTCCAGCAGTCCTGATGCGCAAATGCAGCAAGTAAGTTTTGTCAATGGGATTTGCACCACTAAAGGTGGACAGCATGTCAACTATGTCGCGGACCAAGTAGCTTCGAAACTACAAGAGATTGTAAAGAAGAAACACAAAGGTACCGATATTAAGGCCCACCAAATCAAAGCCCAGTTGTGGGTGTTTGTGAATTGTCTTATCGTGAACCCGTCGTTTGATTCCCAAACTAAAGAGAATTTAACAACTAGACATCCAAAGTTTGGCCGAAAAGAATTCTTGCCAAAGATTAGTGACAAAACGTTGAAGCAGTTGGAAAAGACGGAGATTGTGAGCAACATTCTATACTGGGCCAAAGCCAAAGAAATGAAAGAACTTTCTAGGAAAACAGCAGGCGGGAAAAAGAATAAAGTAAAAGGAATCGACAAGCTGGACGATGCCAATAATGCTGGAGGGAAACATTCTGAGAATTGCACTCTGATTCTAACCGAAGGAGATTCTGCCAAAACCCTCGCTATTAGCGGACTTAGTGTAGTAGGCCGTGACAATTACGGAGTTTTCCCGTTAAGGGGTAAACTTTTGAATGTTCGCGATGCGACACATGCACAGATCATGAAGAACGAAGAAATTCAAAGCATCACCAAGATTTTGGGACTTCAAGCTGGAAAATCATACACTTCAATGAAAGAACTTCGATATGGCCATTTGATGATCATGACCGATCAAGATCACGATGGATCTCACATCAAAGGTTTGCTAATGAATTTTTTGCATCATTTTTGGCCCTCCTTGCTGAAGATTCCTGGATTTCTTCGGGTATTTATTACCCCCATTGTCAAGGCGACCAAGAAGAATGGCCCATCACGTCCTTTCTACACCCTTCCAGAATATGAAAGTTGGAGTGAGACTGTTGCAGACAAATCAAAGTGGACGATTAAGTATTACAAGGGATTAGGTACTTCGACTGCCAAGGAAGCAAAGGAGTATTTTGCTGATTTGAAGACTCATCAGATTGATATGGAATGGGAAGGAAACAGTGCTGGAGAAGCTATTGATATGGCTTTTTCAAAGAAACGAGTGAACGATCGAAAAGAATGGCTTTCAGGTTTCACCAAGGGAACCTTTATGAACTTTAATGTGAACTCTATCAAGTACAAAGAATTCGTCAATCGGGAATTGATATTGTTTTCCATTGCGGATACAATTCGCTCCATTCCAAATGTTATGGATGGCCTAAAACCGTCGCAACGTAAAGTTTTATTTGGATGCTTTAAAAGAAATCTGAAGTCGGATATCAAAGTAGCGCAACTTGTTGGATACATTTCGGAGCACGCGGCTTATCATCATGGGGAAGTTTCGCTTTCAAATACGGTGGTAGGAATGGCCCAGACATATACTGGGTCCAATAATATTAACATGCTCTTTCCCAGTGGACAGTTTGGTTCTAGAATCATGGGTGGTAAAGATGCAGCGTCATCGCGTTACATTTTCACGAGACTTGCAAATACCACTCGTCATCTCTTCCACACTCAGGATGATCCAATTTTGACTTATCTAAACGATGATGGCCAGTCCATTGAGCCGGAGTATTACGTTCCAGTAATTCCAGTATTGTTGGTGAATGGTTCGTCAGGTATCGGTACTGGATGGTCTACGGATATCCCATGTTTCAATCCTAGAGACATTGTTCAATTCATCAAACGCAAACTGATTTCATGCGAGCCAGAATATCAACTCGTTCCTTGGTACAGAGGTTTTACTGGAACAATTGAACCAGAGATGCATGCTACCAAGGGCTTCACAGGTCGCTACAAAGTGTTGGGAGGATTTGAGCGTGATGACGACAACGAGTCCATCATTATCACAGAACTTCCGGTTGGTACATGGACTCAGTCTTACAAGCAGGTGTTAAGTGATGAGAAGTTGTTTCCAGAGGGTTTTATCAAAGATATCCGCGAAAACCATACCGATACCAAGGTATTGTTCACTTTAATGCTTTCCTCTGAAGCTTATTCAAGTGTGAAAAAGGATTCTGATTTGATCAAGAAATTCAAGTTGGAAACAACTATTGGTGTTACGAACATGCATGCATTTGACGCTGATGGGAAAATTCACAAGTACGAATCAGCAGAAGAGATTGTTGAAGATTTTTTTCCTCTTCGATTGGAAATGTATGTGAAACGCAAAGCCCATATTGAAGGAGTGCTTAAGATGGAATGGTCAAAATTGGACAACAAGGCGCGTTTTGTACAGATGGTCATCGATGGTTCTATTAAGATCACCAAAAGGAAAAGAAAAGAACTTCTACAAGAGCTTGCTTCCAAGGGATTTGATCAGTTTCAGAAAAAGCACAAGACAGAAGTGGATGAGAATGATGAGATACTCGATGATGATCTAGCAAAGGGGTATGATTATTTGTTATCCATGGCACTTTGGAGTTTGACTGCTGAGAAAGTCGAGCAATTGCTGTCACAACGTGATGGGAAACGAGCAGAACTCGAGACGTTACAAGGCAAGCGTGCAGAAGATTTGTGGGAGGAAGATCTCGATTCATTTTTGGTGGCTCTAGACAAACAAGATGCAATTGACGAGGAAGAAGAGGTCTTGAATGAAAAGCAGCGTCATAAAGGAAAAGGAAAGCTCAAGTTCAAGCCACAACCCAAGAAGACTGCTGTTGCACCTATCAAAAGATTGCCTCTGCCGCTGAAGAAGACATCACAGGTCCCAGTGGTAGTACCAGAGGACGAGGAGGTTGAGATATTGTCACTGTCGGAGCGTTTGAAATCTCGGATGATGGTATCGCCAATGGCACCAGCTTCTAAAAGGAGCAAAGATGTGAGTCCACTTGTTGGGATCTCCTCAAAACCGCAACCAAAGAAGCACAAAGCAAAAGATGTAGTGGATTTTGCTCTCGATTATGACGAAGCTCAACTCAAGGAAGTAGCTCCCAAAAAAGCAGCCCTCAAGAAAACAGCTCCCGAAAAAGCAGCCCCCAAGAAAACAGCTCCCAAAAAAGCAGCTCCCAAAAAAGTAGCTGCAGAACCGAAAAATATATCTGTTGATTTGATTTCGGATTCTGAAGCTTCCGATATTGAAATTGACAACAAGGGGAAATCTCGTCTATTAAAGAAGAAAGCCGTGATTGATTCATCGGACGAGGAAGAAATCAATGTTGAAAATACTATTGCGTCAGAAAAGAAGCCAAATAGACGAGCACGAGATCCGAAGACAACTGTCTATGTGGAGCTCTCCGACGCTGACGATGTGGAAGAAGTTGTGGATTCAGAATTCGATTCTGATGCTGCATCGTCAAGTGAAGCAGAGATGGATGAATCGGAATTCTCAGACTGAAAATGGATTTTGGAAAGAAGAAAATTTAATTAATAAAGATTATGAAAGAATCTGTTCTGAAATTTGAATGTAGTAATTGTATATCTTTCTAGAAGTGTTCCATTTCCTGGATCATTTTTTTGGTCACATAGTGAAAACAATAGAACGTCGACAGAAGCACACACGAAACCACACCAGGAAGTATTGTAAAGCGAAATGTTTGGAAGCAACAAACGGCTGGGACCGGAGGAGGATCCAAACGACCCACAGTTAGCTGTTTTGACCGCTGAACAGAAGGACTACTTCAAGCGCGTCGGCAATTCCACCTTCAATCACAAAGATAAAGTGGGAGTAGTGTTAGTGTTTCTACTCGTCGTTGTGGTTGGAACGGTACTCTCTATACTAGTGGGGGGTGTATCCTATGAGAGATTGGGCGTACTAGCTGGTGCTATTGCATCTACAGTAGCGATAATCGCGTGGGAGCCTATTCGAGTGATGTACATAGGCAGCTCGTTGTTTGCTATCGCATTGCGAACTCCTGAGTTTTTGGATCGAACTAGTTTATTTCCAAACCATCAGTTGTTTGAAGATCCGAAAGTATATGGCAAGATTCAACAGAGTGTTCGAGATTATGTGCTACGGGTGAACGGTGGTAAAGGACTCATTTCTACCAAAGATACTTTCGACGGAGAGAATGATTATATCGGAAGTGGGGGTCACGGGGATAAGCAATGGAGAATTCAGCTGATCAAGATGCTTGATGTGTACGCGAAAGAAGTTCGTGATCATATGCCGGAGTTGTGTGATGCTCTCGACAACTGTCCTGAGATTGTTTCCTGCGTATTAAGTGTCCTTGATAGTGGGGTTAAGATTCCTATGCATGTTGTAAGGTAAGGATTAAATCTCCTGTTGTATCGTTGACGATTCTGATATTTTGGTATTCGTAGTACTTTTTGTCTCTAATTGGACCCGCTGATCGACGACTAACAACTCCATTTTTAGGGTTATTACAAAGGGTAAGTCTATTGGGATATGAACGCATCGTTTGTAACTTTGATTGTAGGCTGATGCGATACATGCTTCCCATAACTGTGCCAAAGGATAGAGACAATATTTGGTTGAATGTGAACGGTCTGAGGTATACCTGGACAGAAGCAGAAGGCGTGTTGTGGGATGACACGTATCCACATGCGGTATATAACAGGACTGAAGAAGTTAGAATCATTCTATACATGGATGTGCTGCGACACAAAAACATGCCCAAGATCGCAGCTATGATAAATGCTACTACCGTGAGAATATTGAAACTTGCTGGTTTGGCAGACGACGAAATAAAGAAGACTGAAGTTACTGTCAAAATTTAAACTACAATTATATTTCCTTGAATGAATGGTGAGTTTCCAGATTATACGTTGAACCACGAAAGTTCAAATTTAAACTTCCTTGTCCTCAATAATATTCCCTTGGTTGTCCATCCTTGGCGAATTTCCAAACATTTTGAACTTTGGAAGGTCATCATTCCAATCTAAATGACGATTTTCGTAGTTGAGATGAACTTTCGGGAGCAACTCTTCAGGAAGTTTGCCAGGAAGGTGAAATGTAACTGGTGAAACAGCTCTAAAGCTTCCACCAACAGGTCCTTGATTCACAATGCATCCACATTGCGAACAGAATGAACGAGTTACAGTGGTTCCAACCGTGGTGATCTTATCTTCCCCTTGGGTGATCTGCACTCCCGCTGCGGGTGTCACTGCCAGTAGATGGACTGGAGATACGCCTCTGTTACGAGTACAATTGGGGCAATGACACAAAGCGTTGAACATGAGTTAACCTTCAGCTTTGAACTTCACTGCACCACAATGACATGATCCTGTGTGAGAAAAGTGATCTGCGAACATGAATTTTGGGGAAAGAAGAAATCGTTTTCAGAATTCACAAAACATCGCAGAGCGGTCCCCGCGGTTTCTTAGAATAAGGTTGTTTTTCAAAAATTCTCCCTAGTTCGTGGATGTCTAGTGACAATGATGCCACAGCAGAGATGGCCTAGAAAAAAACAATGATACATCTAGTGCAAATGGCGACGATCCAGTTGGAGACACTCTTGCAATAGGTAATGTTGCAACTGATGTGAAGCGCGAAGAAAGATCAAGGAAAAGAAAGCGTGCGATTCGTGAAGACAAAAATAGAGAGCTTGAGATTTGCAGATTAAGAGCAGCTCAAAATAAAGGAATGCATGAAATAAATCGAATGCATCATGTTTGATTCAATAGTATACAACTTGCAGTGGCTGAAGCAGGAACAAAGTCGATTGCTGGACGTTAATAGAACCTCCAAGCGATACAGGACTACTAAAGCAAATGAAAATCGCCCGTGACGACATCAATAGGATAGGCAAATGCATTCCTTTATAATCTTCGATTTGATAAAAGTCATTTTAAATTACCGTAATTAAAAAGATACGTACTGGATTATATATGTAAATACACAGGTTTCATTAGAGAGGTTGCAACAAATAGAAAATATTTCGAAAAAAAGGAGTCAAGTTGATCATGAAAGAAACCCGTGCCATGCCATTTATTCGGGAAAATATTAAACTCTAGGTTGAGGGATTAATTGAACATCAGGGAAATGGTCGTGAAGAAAAGCGTCAAGCTGATCATGGAAGAATTCCAATGCGTCCTTTGGCATCCAAGGCAGCATAACGCATAATAACCAAATCCATCTTCCTGCTCCTCCTTGTTTATATTCGTCCCAGCATAACTCAAACGACAACGGTACGTTCAACTCCTCATGGTAACTCTCCACCAGACTACGCTCACTTTCTTTTCTCTCCTGTGGGTTGGCGTGAGATACCAAATATTGTCCTAACTCTTGAGGCCCTGAGCCTAAAGAACACATTTCCCAATCCACTAATTTCACATCGTGTTCGAAATACAATGCATTTCCAGGATGACAATCTCCTTGTACCAACGTCGTACCAACTAATACACTTCGAGAACGTGCTTGATCAAAGGACACCTTGGCTATTGAAGCTTCTACGCACGCCACTAGATGCGTACTTTTCCAAATGTATTCAAGATCAGCTCTCTCTCGTCCTTTAGTCCAAGATTCTTTAGCAGCGTTCTGTAAAGTGATCCAATCATGAGATTCAAATGATGAGCCTCTTAACCATGGTAGTTCACACAAAGATGAGTCATTGTAAAAGGTTGAATGCAAATGAGCCAATTTTGAAAAGGTCAAGGCAGCTACCTTTTGCCACGATACACCGGGAGGCAAACCGTCCAGTGATCGGTTTCGATTATGAAAAGACTCTTTCCCAAAAAATTTGCCTGTTTCGACACCAGAAAGTGCTTCCATCAAAATACATTTATCACCAGTTAGCATATTACCACTCGAGTAATAAATACGTGGAATTGTAGATGCGATGCGTTTTGCAAATCTTTGATAAAATAGGGACTCTCGAGATAGCCCGTATTGAAGCTGCTTCTGGCGCTGTTCATCTGTATACACCAATTTAAGTATTCTGCTTTTTTCCTCGCCGCTTTCATGCACCGTCTTGATCACAAATAGATCGGCAATGTAACCTGTAGAACCCACGAACGAAGACACGTTAACATGAGTTGCTTTGTCTTCATCACCGACTATTTCATTTAACCACTTCACCGTCACCAAAGTGTCTACTTGGTCAGGCACATTCATACCTGAAAATAATAATGAGCGCTCAAAATCAACAGTTTCAATTTTTTTTGGCGATGAAGACGAATAGCCCCGTCGGAGAAGATAGCCGAATACGTGACACTGACAGTCATACGCATAGCACTGACGAGGCATCCGAACCATCAGTTTGTTTCCACCAGAAGGAACAATCCAGTTTAGAAGACAGAACGCATAAAGAAAGTACATTATCTTGTATTGATGTAGAAGAATCTAGTGAACAAGACGATCTACTAAATAGCATACCGAGGATGATCCGATTGGATTCGGATGCTGGGGAAGATATGCTGCAGTGGTATGCGCAAACATTTAATGAAGAGTTAACAGAATTGAAGGAGTCCCTAAGCGTCTTAAAGCCATCAGTAGGCTCAACAAGCCTGGAGCTAATGGTAGCTAAAAACGCAGCTGCATCGCAGTTGCAAGTGCAGCAAATATACGAGACCCGTTTGCAATGTGTGGAAGAGATGGAGACATTGCGGTTGCGACTGTCGGAGTTGTCCGGTAAGAAAGTGGAAGCACGACGAGGTAGTTTAGGTGGTAGCGAGACGGGCGATTTGATGTATTGGGATCGAGACTCGGATTGCAATCAATGCTTCAACTGCGAAACTTCTTTTTCGTTGCTGACTAATAGGAGGCATCATTGTAGGCGTTGTGGACATATATTCTGCCGTAAATGTTGTCCAGGAAATAACGTATCACCAATACCGAGATTAGGTTTCATGACACCTGTTCGACATTGCATCACTTGTCTTCCATTCGATCACTCGTTGAATGTGCCAACTGGTGAAATTTCGGATAATGATTCACCATCTATTTCAACAAGTTCTGGTATTATCGAAACCATCCGACTAGGAGAAAAGAAATGTTTAGAAAATCCAAACGCACCTAATTTAGTTGAGACGTTGCAGGCCTATATGTCGGCTATTGAATGGGTTACCAAGGATGAAACTTGGATCAAGGAGGAGACGTTTCGAAAACACGCCAACGGTGTGTTGAATCGATCCATGCGGTCATTCCTAAACTTGCCAGGTATTCAAGTTGCGTTAGAATCAAATAAAAATCCCTGAACATTATGTATTTTTTCAATTGTAGATTAATCTAGATATGTTTTCTCAAGAACAGCATCCGCTGGAGTATCCGTTGGATATACTGTTGTGTCCTTCACATACTCAAGTTTAGGCCATGGGATGATTTCACCGGACCTTACGGCAATTCTCACTTTAGTCCCATCTTCCAAATACCCGAATCTGCATCGAGTGGGCTTTCCATCAGCTGGATCAATAAGCATAACATCTGAATAGTGAACAGGAACCTCTTGATCGACTTGGTATTCCTCGCCAGTAGGGCTTAATTTGTTCACTTTTTGTATATTAAAGTTCTCAATAGTAAGCTGTTCGGTGCTCCTTCTCACCTTGATCACTTTTCCAGGTTTGTTTTTATCCTTTCCCACAAATGGAATGACCATATCTCCAGTCACGATCCTCCAACTTCTGTTTTGTTTCTCAATGACCTTCTTTGGAAGTTTATCACCTTTAAAATATCTCTTCTTCAAGTGAGATTTATGGGAAGAGAACTCCCTAGTAGTAATCGACAACGCACTCATCCTCAACCTACCTGCTGCTTGCATCATCCTTGATTCGTGGATAACCTTGTGTCTCTGAGCGGGGCTATCCTCAAATTGTGTTTTTTGAACACCCGAAATAACGTTAATAATGGATTCTGATGAAGCAGCAATGGTACGGCGCCGTATTAGGAGAGGATCATTGAGCTTGAGTACTGCATCAAAGAGGCATTTACTTGAGACCGAGGAACCTAGTAAGACTGAAGTAGAGAACTCGTGGGAGGCGTTTACCAATGAGGAAGGTGCGACATACTATTTTAACAAGTTGACCAACAGCTCCACCTGGGACCCTCCTACAAAGTTCACCACAGTAAAAAACATGAATGAAAAATGGTTTTGGGTGGATGACAAAGTAAGATGTTTTGCCCCGGCCTTTAAAGTAGAAAGTAACTCATATGAAACACTTGATGGAAGACGTATCCAAGTAAAGGAGGTTCTGGGAGATATCATGCACATTGATCAAATAGGCAATGATTCTCATGATATGGTGATGATGGACGACATCAATCCTGCCTCTGTGTTGCACAATCTCAGAATTCGAGCCGAGCGGGATGAATACTTCACCAACATCGGGACCATTTTGGTGTCTCTGAATCCGTTCAAATGGATCGATTCGTTGTATTCAGATTCAAAATTCAAACACTATCGAGATAGGGAGCTCTCAAGTGGCGAGGAAAGCGCCCCTCACTTTTTCATGGTTTCCGACGATGCATTTCGAGGCCTACGCGATGATAAAACCTCGCAATCTATCGTCATCAGTGGAGAAAGTGGTTCAGGTAAAACCGAGGCTACAAAGAAATGCATTCAATACTTGGCTGATGTTGCAGGATCAAAGAGCCTTTTAGAAAACAAACTTTTAGCTCTCAATCCGATATTGGAAGCGTTTGGGAATGCCAAGACAGTAAGGAATGAAAACTCCAGTCGGTTTGGGAAGTGGACCACTGTATCGTTCGATAATGGATCAAGGATTAGTGGTGGAAGGATCGTTAACTATTTACTAGAGAAGAGTCGTGTGGTTGTTCAACTTCCGGGGGAGAGGAACTATCACGTGTTTTACCAAGTGATCAAAGGAGCAGATTCAGCCTTGCGAAAGAAACTTCAATTACCTTTAAAATGCGACGATATGGAGTATTTAAATAAAAGCGGATGTATGGATGTCTTTGGAACGGATGATTCTGAGAACTTTCAAGAGTTGATGAATGCTTTCGATGAAATGGGGTTTTCGAAAGAAGAGCAACAACGAGTTTTAGAACTTGTATCTGGTGTTTTGTGGTTGGGCAATATACAATTTCAAAATCCCACTGGTGGTAGCGGAGATGATCCATGTCAACAAGTTCCATCATCTGCTGCTGAAACTGCTGCATCCTTGTTAGGAATACAAGTAGAAACTCTGCTTAGCAACGTGATGAACAGAATCAGATTTATGGGCGGTCAAACCATTAAAAGTCCGGTCACTGCTACAATTGCAACAGAATCATGTGCTTCCGTTGCAAGGGAAATATATAGTGCACTCATTTCCGTCGTCAACTTCATCAATGGTGATCAAGATGCATCCTTCTGATGCAGCAGCCAATAATACCACGAAAGCAGCAAATAAAATATTCATCTTCATTCAATTGTCGAAATGAATTCCAGATTCACTAGTTGAAATCCATGAAAATACTTCCTTGAAACCAGTGTCACACGGAGAATGTTAACTATGCAAATCCATACGAGTCTTCTATTTGAATACTGATTACTGCTACCTGGTGCCTGCACTAAAAAAAAAAAATATAGTAAAATACCTTTATTCTCATCAAGATGCCCCCCTACATCTTGAAGTGGTAAGTACGTTACATGCGTTTTCTCACATTTATTAATTCATTGAAATGTCAGCCAAGTAGACAGGTTCGTTTTCATAGTTGTTTTGAATCGAATCCACCTAACAATATTAGTGGAGTAAAAACTCTCTCTGGTGTGCTGGTGGAAAATATCGAAAAAGTACAAGGAGAGAAGACCAGGTTCCGTATTCAACTGAGTGACACGATTTTATTTCCAGTGAGTCCTTTGTATGAGTTTTCTTGCTGGTTAAATCATTTATAATTAGGAAGGTGGAGGTCAACCGAGTGATACTGGATCTATTACTCTTGTGAAGGACTCTTCGACTGTGGCTGTACAACATGTGGAGCGTGTGGAAGATGGAAGTACATGGCATTACACAGACTCGCCACTTGAGATTAATGATGTTGTCCAGGTAAATGTAGATTGGGATCGACGCTTCGATCATATGCAACATCACTCAGGCCAGCATCTGATTACAGCAGTTGCAATCAAGATGTTTGGGATCCCTACAGCTGCTTGGTCACTTACCACGTATCCTTTGCCTTGCTTTTTGGACCTTGATATCACAGATCAAAAGATGCCTGACATCAACAAAACTGTATTCTCTTTGGAGAAGGCGGTGAATACTGCAATACGATCGAATCATTTATTTTCGGCCTCCGTTTATACTCCGGAAGAATTCAAACAGCTTTCAGATATTCGTTTCAAATCCATTCCTGAAACTGAATTTCCAGTTCGTGTGGTTAGAATCGATGGTCTTGATGAGAACATGTGTTGCGGGACCCACGTTGACACCACAGCCGAATTGCAATCGATCAAATTATTCCACTCTGAGTTAATGTCCAAGAAAGGATCTTCGCTCATAAGAATTCACTTTGCTGTGGGAAATCGGTTGTTGGCGATTCTGGGCTCGCTTTACGATGATTCTAAAAGCTTAACGGAAATTTTGAGCTCCGCACAACACGTGGAACGCGTTCAGAGCTTAGTTTCATCTAATAAATCTCAGATCAGAGTTATGAAATCTCTCCATCAAGAGTTGGCCCAACTGCTACCTACGAAGTTGATTGCGGATGCGGTTGAATCGAATTCCAAAATGATATTCCATTACCAAAAGGATGGCAACCAAGATTTTGCTGCTGCTTTCCTAAAATCTATCAGTTCAATTTCAATAGAGTATGTGGTATTGGTACTTTTTGGTGAAATGACTCCCTATGGTGATGGATCAGGATCATTTGTATTAACGGGACCAGTCTCCCTTATGGATGTGATCGGGAATTGCGTGCTTTCAATACTTTCTGCCAAAGGCGGCGGTAAAACCAGATTTCAAGGCAAAATACCAAAAGGGATGTTAACTGCAAAGAGTCTTGACGAAGTAAAATTGAAAACAGCTGCTCTAGTTGATGCAAAAACAAGTAATTAATAATCATTCCAAAAGAAATTACGAAGTACATTTGAAGAATCGTTGATATTGCTCACGTTTCGCGTCATCACCTAGAACTGAATATGCTTCAGAGACCAATTTGAATTTAGAGGAAGCCTCATCTTGAGCAGACTGAGAGGCTTTTCTATTCTTGTCTGGGTGCAATTGAAGTGCTAACTTATGGAATGATTTTTTAATTTTTTGTCGGTCATCGCATAATCTCTCCAGATTTAGAATCTTGTAGTAATCCTTAGTTTTTCCATTCTGAAGCCATTCAGGTGCTGCTGTAGAAAAACTTTGACCGTTTGGCTTGGACGACTTCTTGGAGGAACTGTCATTGTTTTTGGTACTGTGACTATCATTGGTTCTGGTACGCTGCTTTGATCTGGTCCAATCTCTCCAATTCTGCTCTTGTTTCTCTTTCCAACTTTGTTTCTCCTGATTAGCATCGTCCTTTGCGTTTTGATTTGATTTATCCTTTGTTGTTTTCTGCTGATCTGTCGACCGACGGCTGGCTGAAGATGTCGGTCTTTCAGCAGCTTTTTGACTGGAAGAATTTGGTCGAGTTTTGGGCAACTTGGTTTTGTCGCTTGTTGGTTTCGGAATACCACGAACAGAACGCCGTTTCTTGGGCTCTTTAAATTCTTTGATCAGGCGATCCACTTGTGCCAGATCAGCAGACAAATCATCATTCGTTTGCTTCTGCACTTTTTCGAAATCTTCTTTAGCTTTAACAAGATGGTTTAAGCTGCCACTGCATACTCTAGCTCGGGCTCTTCGAAGCAAGGCTTTAGAATATAACGGATCTCTTTGTAGCGCTGCGTCGCAATCAAAAATTGCATTTTCAAAATCATCGAGTTTCATGTGCGCGGCTGCTCGGTTGGAAAGCAAGATTGCGGAGAATTTTTTGTTGCTAGGATCAATCAGCAAGGCATCTGTGTATTGCTGGACTGCCTCTACATACTTTTGCGAAGAATATAACTGATTTCCTTCAGCCTTGAAACCCATCAGTTTTTGAATCTGAGATACCTTGTTCACTTCCGCATCGGTAAAAAGTTCTGTTTTTTGCTGCTGCATTAATCTTAACGCTTCCTCTAATTTGCCCATTTCATACAAGCACATGCTTTCCAAGTACGCCAAACGCAAGCACAAGTTTTGATCGGATGACTCAATCACTGTCTGTGCCAGCGCACACGTGGATAAAACGCCTTCTATGTCATTCATTAACAGCAATGATTTAGCTTTCATTACCATAAACTTGGCACTATATGGGGAGTCTTTTAAAATTGAAGATATATTCTTGAGACAAGAACGTGGACGTTTAGACTCATATTCTGTCACGCAAGCCTTATAGCTTTGCATGTATCTTGGGACTTTGCACTCCAGTTCTATTCCGGCTTCCAGGTTTTTTAATGTAATGAGCTTGGCATCGCTCGCATCTTTTACTTGAACCAAACCTTTTCCTTTAATGAAACCGTTCATCGCCTTGAATGAAACTATTTAAAAACCAACATGATGCATTCCCATGGGCTACTTACTGATTTGTAGTTGCCGTAAAGTACGTCAATTTCGGCACTAACAATATAGGAGTATCCGTGATACATGTTAAATTCTGGGGGGAAACTTTCACAGCATTCCACTTTTATACTGGAGCAATCGACTTGTGCTCGTTTCAGTAGAATTAATGACTCTGCGAAATTCTGTTCATATTTCTGCTTGGCGATATTCACTAGACAAAACGCTCGTTGAGCAAGGATAGGGAGGCGGATCTTTTTCCTTAAATCCCCCACATTTGTTAAATACTGCAGCATCTTGTCGCAATAGTCTAAGTTCTTGGTATAGTCGCTCAAGCGCATGCATGCAAGAGTTCCGTTGACCCAGAATTCAAGTTTGGCTTTGGTCTTTGCCCTCAGAGCCTCTCTTTGTTTTTGTCTCATTGCAATTTCATTCAACTCCTTGTCATCCTGTTCTTTCTCAGGAGGATCTGTCGCTGTGTTTACATCCTTGTATTTTTTATCTGGTTTTTCATTATTAATATTGTTGACTGTCCACGATACACTGGGGTTTTCATGTGGACTCTTCGCCGGTGTCATATGACGTAAATGATCTCTACCTCCAACCAAATCATCAGCATTTGAATGAAATCTATGATTTCCAATAGCTTTTTCCGATATATCCAAGTCACTCTCGTTGTTGCGACTATCCGCCTGAGGCAATGACTCTTCATCAAATGAGGGCGATTCCAATTCGATCTTCATAATAACTTCTCCGTTGTCTGTTTGTTCATCCTTATCAGTATTTCGTTTAGTATGTGCCAAAAAATTTAAATATCCTTTTCGCACCGGATTGGACTTCATCCTTTCCACAGCCACTTTCTTATTGAAATGAAGTCTCAGATGTCGGTTGCTAGGACAGCTGCAGTTGGAACACACTTTTACACAATACATGGTTTCTGTTCTCTCATCTACCGTCTCCTCCCTTTGGAATAAATCGCAATATCCGCATCTGCATTTTCCACGAGGAACTCCGAAACAATCATGTGACGTGATCATCTCAACGGCTTTCTTTTTACGAACACTCATCAATTAGCAAAATTAGCCATCATTCAAAATACTAACACTGTTTACACCATTTTGCGTTAACTTTATGGCTGGCTTGTAGGGGCATATGGCACTGGTCCAACTCCCAAGTGCACCTCGCTTGAACGTGACGTTGCTCAAGGATAGATAACGGAGGAGGATGTTCCTCGCTGCGTTAATGTCTCGATCTGCCTCATAGTGACAATGAGGGCAGATGAATTTTTTTTTACCAA
>Ga0105055_10006168_pt1 | contig 16570 bp, 17 predicted proteins | sample BON03_FD_78090 | JGI IMG/M metagenome (GOLD analysis project Ga0105055, IMG submission 78090) | Freshwater microbial communities from Lake Bonney liftoff mats and glacier meltwater in Antarctica - BON-03 | ecosystem: Environmental > Aquatic > Freshwater > Ice > Glacier meltwater | place: Lake...
AGCCCCTGGACCTCATATCATTGAAATAGATGGGTTTCCAAAGGCCCTCGGCCTTTGGCGGGTCCAGGGCAGAGCCCTGGTCTTGCCTTTCTGGGATCGGTCATCACCAACGGCGGTTGGTATTACCCCCCGCGAACCGGGGCCCCCGTCGGTCGCGGCCTGCCTGCCTCAAAGGCCAGGCGGACAGGCCCGGGTCCGTGCACGCGCTCCAGCCGCCGGACGATGAAGTGCGCGCGCGCCACGTCGCGGAAGTGTTCGAGAAAGGCCAGGTTCACCGCCGCCCCGGCGGCCGCCCCCAGAACAGGCGCTGCCTGCGCCGAGAGCTTGAGGGCGATCGGCCCGCCGAAGCGCGCGGCGATGGCGCCGATGAAGCCGGGCATCAGAACGCCGGCCGCACCGCGGGATACGGCAGCCCGCAGCGCCTCGGCCAATGCCATGCGCGTCGTGAAGTAGTCCGTCCGCTCGGCCGAGCCACCGGTGTCGCGGCTACCCAGGGCGAACACCTTGAGGCATTCCGCCGCGGCGGCCGGGTCGGACAGGTCCTCCCCCTCCGCGGCCGCGATCGCCGCGATCTGCCGCAGCAGCAAGTCCGTGGAGACGGGCAGTTCCGCCAGGGTGCCCGGCAGGCCGAAGGCGCCGCCCGCCACGCCGGACGCGACGGTGAGGCCGCGGTGAAACCACCCCGACCCGCTCCAGCCCGTCCCGCTCCAACCGGCACGGCCCGGCCCCGACGCCAATGCCGCCTTCGCCGCCGTCGTCAGTGCCTGGCGCACCGCACTGTCGAGCAGCCCCTGGACCGCGGTTGGTAGCCTGCTCTTGAGGGCTTCGATGGGGGCGCCGGCCATCGACGCCAGGCGAAAGGCGAAGGATTTTCGCTCCAGGATCTCGCTCGCCATCCCAAGCTCGCGCAGCGCTTCCGGCGGCAGCACGCTGGCGGGGAGGCGAGGGATTTCGGTCGTGCCCGACATTTCGGTATTGGGCGCCTCAGTGATGGATGACATGTCGGAAGGCTAACGCCTCCAACGCCCGTCTGTTCCGTTTTGTGCCCGCCGCTGGCCGGGCTGTCATATCTTCACGCTCATCCCGCCATCGACAATCAGCACGTGCCCGGTGCAATAGGCCGAGGCGTCGCCGGCGAGGTACACCACCGCGCCGTCAAGCTCGTCGGCCTGCCCCCAGCGCCGCAGGGCGGTGCGCTGGGCGAAGAAATCGCTCTTCTGCGGATCGGCGCGCAACGGCGTCTGCATGTTGTCGGGCGTCATCATGTAGCCGGGGGCGATCGCATTGACGGTCACGCCATGCGCGCCCCATTCCACGGCGAGCGCGCGGGTCATCCCTTCCAGCCCGGCCTTGGCGGCGCAGTAGCTGGCATTCGCCTCGCGCGCGATATGGGCATTCACCGACGAGATGTTGATGATGCGCCCCCAGCCGCGCCGGATCATGCCCACCGAGGCCCGTCGGGCGAGGCGGAAACAGGCGTTGAGGTCAACGCCGATGATCTCGTCCCACTCCGCATCGGTCGTCTCGCTCGCCGTCCGGCCCAGGCCGTAGCCGGCGTTGTTCACCAGAATGTCGAGGTGCCCGCGTTCCGCCTCGATGTGCCCGATCGCGGCGTCGGAAGCCGCGGTATCGGTCGTGTCGAAGGCCATCGCCGTGGCTGCCCCGCCCGCTGCGGCGATGGCCGCGCAGGTTGCTTCGATGCCCGCCGCGTTGCGGCCGTTGACGACGACATGGGCGCCGCATCCGGCCAGCGCCAGTGCCATGGCCCGGCCAAGGCCGCGCGACGCGCCGGTCACCAGGGCCACCTTGCCGTCGAGCGAGAATATCTGTGTCATGGTCCGTCTCCGATCCTTCGCCCGCTCCAGACGATGCGGGGCTCACGCCACGGGTGCCGGACCATCGGGGCCACCCCCGCGACAGGTCCGTCCCGGTTCAACGATCCGGCGCCGGCTCAAGCTGCGGCAGAACCTCGGCGCGCGCGCGTTCCACGTCTTCCGGAAAATCGATTTCGATCCACGACAGGTCGCTGACATCGGCGGCAGCGAACCGGGCCGGCGCCGCCAGGATCAGGTCGCGGATCGCCTCCTCGTATTCCAACATCGCGGGGCCGCTGGCGACGTAGTCATCGCACCGCGCCGCCAGTGCCGCCGACATGTCGCCGCTGAAACGGAAGAATCCGACCGACTCGCCATGCCAGTCATGGGCATGCTCGGGTTGCTTCCGAAAATCGACGATCCGGCCGTCGCGAAAACATATCTTCACCGGCTCGTCGCCCGGCTCGATGTTGCGGTCCACCAGCAGGATATTCTCGCCCGGTGCATTCACCAGGCGGGCGAGCATGCCAGGATCGTACAGCACGTCGCCGTCCATCAGCAGCACCGGGTGGCCCGCGCGCAGCAGGTCCGATTGCGCCCAGAGCGACACCAGGCTGCCGTCCCGGTAGCGCGGATTATAGACAAAGCTGACCCGATCCTCCCGTCCGAGGCGCCGCACCTCCGCCTCGATCAACTCCCGGCCATGCCCGACGGTGATGCTGACATGTTCGATCCCCGCCGCCTCCAGCGCCTCGAAATGGCGCTCCAGAAGCGTCCTCCCACCGAAGCGCAGCATGGTCTTGGGCAGCGTCTCGACCATGCCCAGCCGCCGTCCGACGCCCGCCGCCAGGATGATCGCGCGGGAAGCTTGCGGGCGCTGCGTCATCCGTGCTCCAGGCCTGTGGCGCTGCCTGCAAGTCTGGCAGCGGCTGGGTTAATGCCAGATCGGCAAAGCAGCCGCAATCGCGCGGCCCCCTTGGAACGCCCACATTGGTGCGCCGCCTCGCCGGCAACGGCGTTTCCAGCTACAGCTTGCGCCCCGGTTCCAACATTCTCGCGGGCAGGGATGGATTGCCGGCCAGTAACTGGCAGAGAGGCAGGATGACCGACGCAGCCGACGCCGCACCCGTACGGCCGCGACAAGGCGGACCGGCCACCGCGTGAGGTGGTCCACCCTCATCACGCTGCTGGCGGGCCTGGCGGTCGCCGTCGTGCTCGTTGCCACCAACGACCCGGCCGCGATCGCCGCCCAGATCGGCGCGGCCGCCTGGGGCCTGCTTGCGGTGTTCGCGCTCCGCCTGCCGCAGCTCCTGTTCTCGGCCCTCGGCTGGGCACCGCTGATCGCCGACGCAAACCGGCCGGGATGGGCCACGCTGTTCCACCTGCGCTGGATCCGCGACGCGGTGAACGCCTTGTTGCCGGTCGCCCAGATCGGCGGTGATTTCGTGCGCGCCTATCTGCTCAACCGGGGCGGCGTGGCCGCCCTTCCGGCCAGCGCCAGCGTGGCTGTCGACCTGGCGACCGAATTGGCGGCGCAGTTCGTCTTCTCCGTTCTCGGCCTGGCGGTGCTGTGGCACCTGCCGCACCAGGGGACTGCCACGGGGTGGTTGCTGGCCGCCACCGCCGTGTCGGGGGTGATGGCGTTCGGCTTCATGGCGGCGCAGCGCTGGGGCCTGTTCCGCCTGGTCGGCTGGCTGTTGCCGAAGCTGGGCAGCCGCTTCGCCCGCGCGGCGCGCAGCCCGATGGCGGGGCTGCATGCGGCGGTCGTCGCCCTCTACCGCGCACCGCGCCGGCTCTGGCTGAGCGGCGCCTGGCACCTCGCCTCCTGGCTGTTCGGCGTGCTGGAAACCTGGGCCGCCCTGCGCATCCTCGGCATCGAGGCGAGCCTTGCCGAGGCGCTGGTGATCGAAAGCCTGGGCCAGCTGGTGCGCAGCCTGGGGTTCATCGTTCCCGGCGCTGTGGGGGTGCAGGAGGGCGGCTTCGTGCTGGTCTGCGGCCTGTTCGCCATCCCGCCCGACCAGGCGCTGGCCTTCGCCATGGTCCGCCGCATCCGCGACCTCGTGCTGGGCGTGCCCGGCCTCGTCGCCTGGCGTCTGGCCGTGCTCGGTTGGCCGCGCCGAAAAGACTGACCCGCTACGGCTGCCGCCCGCGCAGCGCGAGCCACAGCACGGCCAGCGGCGTAATGACAGCCCCGGCGACCAGCATCGGCAAGGCCAGCCCGGTCCACACGAACACCGGCACCAGGATCAACGCATCGTCCGGGTCGATGATGATACCCGGCCGCAGCTCGTAGCCCTGCGGCTGCGCCAGTTTCAGCGCGAAAAGCTGCCAGAACAGCGCCCCGATGCCCAACCCCGCAATGGCGCCCAGCACCGGCCCCACCATGCCCCAGCTGCCCCACAACCCAATCCCGATGCCCAGCATCGCCAGCACGTTCGACGCCCCGTCGCTGATGATGTCGTACCAGTACCCGCCAGGGCTCGACTGCCCGGTCTGGCGCGCCAGTTCGCCATCCGCCCGGTCCAGCAGCATCGACACGACGAAGACCAGCCCGCCGATCGCCGGCCAGAAGCCGCCACCCACGGCAAAGGCCGCGGCCGCCGCGATGCCGGTGACCAGCCGCAGGGTCGTGATGTGGTTCGGCGTGATCGGGGTTCGCGCAACCGCCCTCACCGCCGGTCGGACGATCAGGTGGATCAGCGTATCGGCGCTCATGTCCCCGCACTCCCTGTACGATGGCGGCAGCGCTGCACTGGCCTTGCAGCGACGTCCCGCACGTTTCTACGCCGCTTCCCCCGCCGCCGCGAACCGCGCGATCCTGGCGGGTCCCCCCGCGGTAGCGCCGGATCGTGGTGCCGCCGTCGCGCCCGGGAACGCACAACGTGAAGCGGTGTTTGCATCGGCACCCGTCGCCGCGGCCGGATTTCCGAACGGCCAGGAAGGAACCATGGCATGAACATCGCCTTCACCAAGCCCCGACCCCCCACCCGCCAGCATCTCGCTGCCCGGTACGCGACGGTCCGCGACACCACCGAGCGCCTGGCCGCCCCGCTCTCGGCCGAAGACCAGTGCGTGCAATCCATGCCAGACGCCTCTCCGGTGAAGTGGCACCGCGCCCACACCACATGGTTCTTCGAGACGTTCCTGCTGGCCCCGCACGTGCCCGGCTACCGACCGTTCGATCCCGATTTCGCCTTCCTGTTCAACTCCTACTACGAGGCCGCCGGGCCCCGGCACGCCCGCCCGCGCCGCGGCATGGTCACGCGCCCCGCGAGCGCCCGCATCGCCGCCTACCGCACCCATGTCGATGCGGCCATGGCGGACTGGCTCGCCGCCTCCCCCCTTCCGGCGGAGATCGAGGCCCTGATCGAACTCGGCCTACAGCACGAGCAGCAGCACCAGGAACTCCTGCTCACCGACGTGCTGCACCTCCTGGCGCAGAACCCGCTGCGCCCCGCCTATGACCCGGAGTGGCGCGAACCGACGGCGCCCACCGGCCCCATGCGCTGGCTCGACGGGCCGGCAGGGATCGCCGAGATCGGCCATCACGGCCCCGGCTTCGCCTTCGACAGCGAGACGCCGCGCCACCGCGCCTACCTGGAGCCCTACCGCATCGCCGACCGGCTGGTCACCAACCGGGAATGGCACGAATTCATCGAGGATGGCGGCTACCGCACCCCCACGCTCTGGATGTCGGATGGCTGGGCCGCCTGCCAGGCCGAATCCTGGCAGGCGCCGCTCTATTGGGAGAACCGCGACGGTGCCTGGTTGGCATTCACGCTGGCCGGCATGCAGCCGCCGGCGCCCGCGGCACCCGTGCGCCATGTCAGCTGGTTCGAGGCCGACGCCTTCGCCCGCTGGTCCGCCCGGCGGCTGCCCACCGAGCAGGAGTGGGAATCCGCCGCCGGTCAGGTAGGGTTTCAGGGCCACGAAGGCCACGCCTGGCAATGGACCGGCAGCGCCTACCGCCCCTATCCCGGCTTCCGCCCCTGGGCGGGTGCCGTGGGCGAATACAACGGCAAGTTCATGATCGGGCAGATGGTCCTGCGCGGCGGCTCGCCGGCCACCCCGCCGGGGCACACGCGCGCCAGCTACCGCAACTTCTTCGCGCCGGATAAACGCTGGCAATTCACCGGGTTGCGCCTCGCCGAGGACGCGGCGTGAGGGGCGAGGCCGTGGGTGAACTCCCGATCGACGCACCGGCTCCCCAACAGGCGGCGCTGCTGGCCGATGCCCTCGCCGGCCTGACCGCCCAGCCCAAGACGCTACCCTGCAAATGGCTGTACGACGCCGAGGGCGCGCGGCTGTTCGAGGCGATCACCCGCCTGCCGGAGTACTACCCCACCCGCACCGAGGCCGCGATCCTGCGCCAATGCGCGCCCGACGTGGCGCAGGCGGCCGGGGCAGGGGCAGCGGTTGTGGAATTCGGCTCCGGTAGCGCCGAGAAGGTCGGCATCCTGCTGCACGCGCTGCGGGCGCCCGCCGCCTATGTTCCCGTGGACATCGCGCCCGAGTGGCTGGCGCAGGCCGCCGCCGGTGTCGCCGCCGCACACCCGGGCCTTTCCGTACTGCCGGTGGCGGCGGACTTCACCAAGCCCTTCGACCTGCCGCGGCCCCTGCCGGCGGGTGCCCCGAAGTTGGGCTTCTTCCCCGGCTCCACCATCGGCAACTTCGCGCCGGACGCGGCCGCCGGTTTCCTGACCCTGGTCCGGCGCACCCTCGGCAGCGGCGCGCGGCTGCTGATCGGCGCCGACCTGGTGAAGGACCCCGCGGTGCTGCTGGCCGCCTACGACGATGAAGCGGGCGTGACCGCACGCTTCAACCGCAACCTCCTGGCCCGGCTGAACCGAGAATGCGGGGCGGATTTCGACCTGTCGGCCTTCCAGCACCGCGCGCTGTGGAACGCCGCCGAGGCGCGAGTGGAAATGCACCTCGTCTCGCTTCGGGCGCAAACCGCCACCATCGCCGGCCAGCCCATCCGCTTCGCGGCAGGCGAGACCATCCACACCGAAAACAGCCACAAATACCGCCCCGAGAGCTTCACCGCGCTGTGCGCTCGCGGCGGATGGCAGGCCGAGCGGCACTGGACCGACGCCGGGCACCTGTTCTCCGTCTGGCTGCTCCGCACCGATTGAGTGCGACCGATCGAGTGCGCGGGACGCCGCCGCCGCGCGATTGACGCAGGTCAACGCCTGGCGCGGGTGAAACGGCCATGATGCCAACAGGGAGAGATATCGGCCGCCTGTGACCAATGGTGGTGGAGCCCGGCCCGGCAGCATTGCGTCGCGGAAGCCGCTCTTCCAGCTTCCATCCGCAGCGGAGAGTTGCCATGTCCGAGGCCCCGATCTCCTACCCCATCTTCCGCAAGCCACCAGCACCCGCCGTGCCGCCCAACATGGCGGACTATGCCGCCACATGCGCCGCCTTCCGCTGGCGCGACGCCCGCGCCCGCCTTCAGGGCCTGCCCGGCGGCGGGCTGAACATCGCGCACGAGGCGGTGGATCGCCATGCCGCCGGCCCATCCGGCGCCCGCGTCGCCCTGCGCTGGATCGGCAAGGACGGCACGCGGCGCGACATCACCTATGCCGCGCTTTCCGGCGAGACCGTCTTCGTGCTGCTCGGCCGCGTGCCGGAGCTTTACGTGGCAATGCTCGGCGCGCTGAAGACCAAGGCCGTCGTCTCCCCCCCTATTTTCCGCCTTCGGGCCGGAGCCGCTGGCCACCAGGCCAAAAATCGGCGATGCGCGCGTGCTGGTCACCAGCGAGGCGCTGTAGCGCCGCAAGATCGAAGGGCTGCGCGCCCGCTTGCCGAACCTGCGCCATGTCATCCTCACTGACAGCGCCGCCCCTCCAGCCGGCACGCTCGCCTGGGCCGCGCTGCTGCACGGCCAGCCCGACCGCTTCGACATCCCGCCCACCGCCATCCGCATGATGATGAAACTGGGCACCGAGCCCGTCGCCCGGCACGACCTGTCGGCGCTGCGCTTCATGGCCAGCGTCGGCGAGCCGCTGAACCCCGAGGCGGTGCAGTGGAGCATCGCGGCGTTCGGCCAGCCGTTCCACGACAACTGGTGGCAGACCGAGACGGGCGGCATCATGATCGCCAACTACGCAGATGTGGACGTCAAGCCCGGCTCGATGGGGCTTCCCCTGCCTGGCATCGAGGCCGCCATCCTGCGCCGCGACGAACGGGGCCACCTCGCGCCGGCAAGTGCCCCGAACCAGGACGGCGAACTGGCGCTGCGCCAAGGCTGGCCGTCGATGATGCGCGGCTACCTCAACGAGGAGGCGCGCTACCGCCAATGCTTCGCCGATGGCTGGTACCTGACCGGCGACCTCGCCCGGCGCGACGCCGACGGCTATTTCTGGTTCGTCGGCCGCGCCGATGACGTCATCAAGTCATCCGGCCACCTGATCGGCCCGTTCGAGGTCGAGAGCGTGCTGATGGAACACCCCGCCGTGGCCGAAGCCGCGGTGATCGGCAAGCCCGACGCGATGGCCGGCGAACTGGTGAAGGCCTTCGTCGCCCTCAAGCCCGGCCACGAACCCGGCTAGGCGCTGCGGCGCGACCTGCTGGGCCACGCCCTGGCCGGCGGCGTCGCCCTGGCCGGCGGCGTCGCCCTGGCCGACCAGATGCAGGGCAATGATGCCGTCACCGCCTGCTTCTTTGGCGAAGGTGCTGTGGACGAGGGCGCGTTCCACGAAACCATGAACCTCGCCGCGCTGTGGCGCCGGCCGGTACTGTTCGTGTGCGAGAACAATCTCTACAGCATGGGCACGACCGTCGCCCATGCCAAGGCGGAGACCGAGATTGCCCGCAAGGCCGCCGCCTATCGCATGCCAGGGCGCCAGGTCGACGGCATGGACGTGGTGGAAACCCAGAAAGGCGCCATCGCCTACCTGCGCGCCAAGGCCTGACAGGCAGGTACTGTGCTGCACAACCGCCGACATGCCGCTTTAGCCGCCCGGGGGCCACCGCGCACCGAAACGTGACCGGTCCAACCCATGCCGCCGCCGTATCCTGGGGCTGCCGGGCCAGCGGCGGTGGCGCCTGCATTGAATCCGCCCCAAGCGCCACCACCTGCAAATAGTCGATACCGAAAGAACCCCCCGCAACACGCCGGCACCGCGTATCCGACCCCGCCCGCCAGGAGACGCCCGCCAAAAGACGCCCGCCAGGAGACGGCAGCATGCATCGGTCCCCGCCCGTCATCGTGCGAAGCGAACCCGTCGTCATCCGGACCCTCGGCCTGGAAGGCACCATCGACGTGCCGGCGCAGCCCGAGGCGGTGATCGTCTTCGCCCATGGCAGCGGTTCCAGCCGCCACAGCCCACGAAACCGCAACGTCGCCCAGGTGCTCCAGCGCGCGGGCCTCGCCACCCTGCTGTTCGACCTGCTGACCGAGGCAGAGGCCGCCAACCGCAAAAATGTATTCGATATCGATCTGCTCGCCACCCGCCTGTCCGCCGCGGTGGCCTGCGTTGCCGCCCACAATGCCACGGCCGGCCTGCCGGTGGGGCTGTTCGGCGCCAGCACCGGCGCCGCCGCCGCCCTGGCCGCCGCGGCCACGCAGCCGGACGACATCGGCGCCATCGTCGCCCGCGGCGGCCGCCCCGACCTCGCCGGGGAACGCCACCTGCATCGCGTCGCCGCACCAACCCTGCTGATCGTCGGCGGCGCCGACCGCGAGGTGCTGCACCTCAACGAGGCCGCCCGCTCCCTCATGTCATGCCCGAGCGAACTGGAGGTGATACCGGGCGCAGGCCACCTGTTCGAAGAACCCGGCGCGCTCGACGAGGTGGCCAAGCTCGCCGCCGACTGGTTCCTCCGCTGGCTCACCCCCCAGGCCAGCCAAGATGCCCGCTGAAACCGCCGCCTTCTCCGACCGTCACGACGCCGGCCGCCGCCTCGCCGCCCGGCTGGAACCGCTGCGGCACGAGCATCCGATCATCTACGCGCTGCCCCGCGGCGGCGTGCCGGTGGCGGTCGAGGTCGCCGCCGCCCTCGATGCGCCGCTCGACCTGGTCCTGGTGCGCAAGCTCGGCGCCCCCTCCCAGCCGGAACTCGCCATCGGAGCCGTCGTCAATGGGGATGCAGCCGAAACGGTTCTGAATGCCGAAATCGTGGCCCTCACCGGCGCCAGCCCTGCCTTCATCGCCGCCGCCCGCGACGAGGCGCTGGCCGAGATCGAGCGCCGCCGCACGCGCTATCTCGCCGGCCGCCCACGCCCCAACCCGCGCGGCCGGGTGGCCGTGGTCATCGACGACGGCTTCGCCACCGGCGCCACGGCACGCGCGGCGCTGCATTCGCTGCGGCGGCGCGGCGCCTCACGCCTGGTGCTCGCTGTGCCGGTGGCCCCGCCCGACACCGCCGCGGCAATGCGCAGCGAGGCCGACGAGGTCGTCTGCCTGCTCGAGCCCGAGAACTTCTGGGGCGTCAGCAGCTTCTATCGCGCCTTCCATCAACTCGACGACGCCGAGGTCATCCGCCTCCTCGACGCCGCGGCGCGCCAGACCAACCCCGACAGCGGCTGACCGGCGCATCCCCCCGCACCATTCCGGGGGCATAGCGTCGCCGGGCCGACAACGAGTCCGTCCAAAACAGCACGACTGCGGGCACCTTTCGGCGCCTGTGGCGTTGCCACCTGGAACGCGTCCGAATCCACGGGCGCCAGGGACGGCCGATGAGCAGCTTCCAGCCTGGGTTAACAACGATCGCCACGCCCCCGTATTGCGGTGCCCCGGCGCTGCCCGAGGATTTCTGGCTCCGCTGGAACCTCGACCCATGGCTGATCGCCGGACTGATCGCGCTGGCTGCGGCGCACGGCTGGGCGGTGGCGCACCGGCGCGGCTTCGGCCATGGCCGGGGCGAATGTTTACTGGCCGGCTGGGGCCTGGCGGCTCTGGTATTCGTCTCCCCGTTCTGCGCCCTGGCGTCTGCCCTGTTCGCCGCGCGGGCAGGGCATCATATGCTCCTGATCGCGGTCATCCCGCCGCTGCTCCTGCTCGCCACCCCGCCAAGGCGGCGGATGCCGGGCGGCGCCGCGGCCCTTGCCGCCCTCGCGGTCGGCCATGCGATCGTGCTCTGGTTCTGGCACGTGCCCGCCGCCTATGCCGCGGCACTGGCCGACACGCGCATCTACTGGCTGATGCAGGCCACGCTGTTCGGCAGCGCCCTGCTGCTGTGGCGCACCGTGCTGGCACCCACCACCCATGCAGGCAGCGCGCTGGCGGCCCTGGCGGGCACCCTGATGCAAACCGCGCTGCTGGGGACGGTGCTCACCTTCGCGCGCGCCCCGCTCTATGCTTTCCACCACACCACCACCTGGCCCTGGGGCTTCTCCCCCCTGGCCGACCAGCAACTGGCGGGCGCGCTGATGTGGGTGCTCGGCGCGTTCCCCTACCTCGTGGCGATCCTCGCCCTGCTGGCAACCCGCATTCTGCGGCCCGCAGCGGCGCCGGATCTTGCCCGATGAGCGCCTATGCCGCCGTCAAGGCGGTTCACATCCTGGGGTTGATCATCTGGTGCGCCGGCCTGCTCGTCATCCCCACCCTGTACCGGCTGCGGTCCCGCATTCCCGAGGGCACGCCGGTCCACGAACTGCACCGCTTCACCCGGGCCATGTACGTGGGTGTCACATCACCGGCGGCGTTCATCGCGGTCGGCACCGGAACCGCCCTGATCTTCCTGGGCGACGTCTTCACCATCTGGATGTTCCTGAAGCTGGCGGCCGTGGGCGCGCTCGTGGTGCTGCATATCCGCGCCGGCTTCGTCATCCTGTCTCTTTTCGAGCGCGGCCGGCGATACGCAAGCTGGCGCCAGGTGGGCACCACGGCCGCCACCCTGGGCGTGGTCGCCACCATCCTCGTGCTGGTGCTGGCCAAGCCGCACATCGAAGCGAACGTGGTGCCGTACTGGCTGCGCGAGCCGGGCTCGCTTCAGTCGTTGTCCGAAATCATCAGCCCGACGCCATGATGGAACACCAGCTTGCCGCCATGCCACCCGGCCAGGCCGACGAAGATGCTCGCCAGCACCGAGAGGAACAGGCCCACCGGCAGCACCGCCCCCACCGGGTCGTCGATGCGCACCCCCCAGTTGGCCCCGGCTATCGCCAGCAGCATCATCGCCGCCACCGCATGGGTCCAACTGGCGGCCCGCTTGCGGATGCCCTTCACCAGCAGCAGTTCCGCGGCCCCGGCGATGCTGGCCAGAATGCCGAGCCAGAAGGCGAAGCCCCCGGCCCACAGCGCGGCCCGCGCCCAGAACGGGTCGGCGCTCCACCAGAAGAACACGTCGCTGCCCAGGGTCGAGAGAACCAGCGCAATGGGGAACGACACCAGCATCGCATGGATCGGATGCCCGGCAACCGCCACCACCGAGCGGATGTCGTGCTTGTCGAGTTCCTTGACGAACGGGTCAGACATGGTGCGCGCCTCACGGGGTATTCCGGTCCAACGCGCCTGCCGTCGATACGCTCCCTGCGTCCCCTGGCGCCAATCGCGGTCCTGCTCGCCGGCGGCTGCGGCGGCCCGCTCTCCACGCTCGACCCCGCGGGCCCCGGCGGCGCCACCATCGCGCTGCTCTGGTGGGTGATGCTGGCGGGCGCCACGGCGCTGTTCGCCCTGGTGATCGTGCTGCTGTGGCGGGCCTACCGCCCGGCAACCCGGCTGGGCAAGCTGGGCGACCGAACCTGGCTGGTCGGCGGCGGCCTGCTGTTGCCGGCGCTGGTGCTCATCCCCCTGGCGATCTCCGGCTTCGTCATCGGCGAGCGGACGCTGGCGCACCACGGCGAGCCCGATCTGCGCGTCGAGGCGACCGGGCGGCAGTGGGGCTGGCACTTCGGCTACCCCGATGCCGCGGCTCCAAACGGCGACCGCCTGCGTACCACGAACGTGCTGCACATCCCCGCCGGCCGCACCGTGGAGGTGCTGGTGACCAGCGAGGACGTCATCCACTCCTTCTGGGTCCCGCGCCTGGCCGGCAAGATCGACGCCATTCCCGGCCACGTGAACCGAATCCGCCTGCGCGCCGACAAGCCCGGCGAATACCAGGGCGTCTGCGCCGAGTTCTGCGGCCGCCATCATGCCGACATGGGCTTCGTCGTGATGGCGCATGACCCGCTGGCATACCAAGCGGCCCTGCGCGCGGCCGGCAGCGAGGCGAAGCCATGAACGAACGCGCGCCCCCCGCCGGCACCGGCGCCGTCGGCCGCCACAAGGCCCTGCATGCCATCTGGCACACCCCGGGCGGCCTCGGCCGGCTGTCGGCGGTGAACCACAGCATCGTGGGCATGCGGTTCATCGTCACCGCCTGCATCTTCTTCGCCATCGGCGGCCTGCTCGCCATGCTGGTGCGCGCACAGCTGTCCACCTCGCACAGCGCCTTCATGGCCCCGGACACCTACAACCAGGTCTTCACCATGCATGGCACGGTGATGATGTTCCTGTTCGCCATCCCGATGATCGAGGGCTTCGCGATCTACATGCTGCCCAAGCTGCTGGGCGCGCGCGACCTCGCCTTCCCGCGCCTCAGCGCCTTCGGCTACTGGTGCTACCTTTTCGGTGGCGCAATGCTCATCGCCGCGCTGCTGCTGGGCCTGGCGCCGAACAGCGGCTGGTTCATGTACACCCCGCTGAGCTCGCGCCCGTACTCGCCCGGGGTGAACGCCGATGTCTGGCTGCTCGGCGTCACCTTCGTGGAAATCTCCGCGGTGTGCGCCGCGGTCGAGATCATCGTCACCATCCTGAAGCTGCGCGCCCCCGGCATGTCGCTCGACCGCATGCCGATCCTGGCCTGGTACCTGCTGGTCACCGCCTTCATGATGCTGGTCGGCTTCCCGCCGCTGATCCTCGCCTCGATCCTGCTGGAGGTGGAGCGCGCCTTCGACCTGCCGTTCTTCGATCCGCTGCGCGGCGGCGACCCGCTGCTGTGGCAGCATTTGTTCTGGCTGTTCGGCCACCCCGAGGTCTACATCATCTTCATCCCCGCCGCCGGGATGATCTCCACCATCCTGCCGGTCTTCGCCGGGCGCGACCTGATGGGCTATGCTTGGATCGTCGCCAGCATCGTCGCTCTCGGCTTCCTCAGCTTCGGGCTGTGGGTGCACCACATGTTCGTGGTGGGGATACCGCATCTCGGGCTCGCCTTCTTCTCGGCGGCAAGCCTGCTGGTGGTGGTGCCGACGGCGGTGCAGATCTTCGCCTGGATCGGCACCCTGGCGACCGGCCGGCCGCGCTTCAGCGTGCCGATGCTCTACATCATGGGCTTCTTCGCCGTCTTCGTGATCGGCGGACTGACCGGGGTGATGGTGGCGGTGGCGCCGTTCAACTGGCAGGTGCACGACACCCATTTCATCGTGGCGCACCTGCACTACGTGCTGATCGGCGGCTTCGTCTTCCCCGCACTCGGCGCGATCTACTACTGGCTGCCGCTGGCAACCGGGCGCACCGTGCGCTACCCGCTGGGCACGGCGGCCTTCTGGCTCATCTTCATCGGCTTCAACGCCACCTTCCTGGTGATGCACCTCACCGGCCTGCTCGGCATGCCGCGGCGCATCTATGCCTATGCCCCGGCGATGGGGTGGGACTGGCCCAACCTCGCCTCCTCCATCGGCTCCTTCGTCATGGCCATCGGCTTCGCCCTGGTGGCGGTGGACATGATCCTGCAGGCCCGTTTCGGGCGAAAGCGGCGGCGCAATCACTGGGCCGCGGGCACCCTGGAATGGGCGACGCCGACGCCGGTGCCCGCCTACAACTTCGCCTCGCTCCCGGCCGTCGCCACCCGCACGCCGCTGCGCGAGAGCCCGGACCTGCCGGTGGCCCTGGCGCGCGGCGAGGGCTATCTCGCCACCGCCCGGCACGGCTGGCAGGAAACGCTGTGCGTCGACATGACCTCCGGCGCGGTCGAATCCGTCGCCGTGCTGCCGAAGCGCACCTACCTGCCGCTGTACACCGCCCTGGCGACCGGGCTGTTCTTCATGGGGCTGCTGTTCAAGGCCTACCTGATCGCGGTCGTGGGGTTCGCCCTTGCCGTCGCACTCCTGCTGGCCTGGACCCCGTCCAGCGGCAGCCGCCAGGATTGGGGCAGGCTGCCGATCGGCCAAGGCCATGACGCCCCGCCGCATTGGCAAACGCCGCGCCCGCCATCGTGGTGGGCGATGGCCTTCACGCTCGGCGCCGATGCCGCGCTGTTCGCATCGCTGGCCTTCGGCGCGATCTACCTCGCCACCGTCGCACCTGGACGCAGACCGCCCCAGGTGCTGGCCGACGGCCTGCCGGAATCCCTCACCGCCGGCATCGCGCTGGCGGTCGCCGCCATGGCCGGATACCTCGCCATCCACCTCGCCCGGCGCGCCGGCACAAGTGCTGCGGTGGCCATCGCGTTGCCCGCAAGCCTGGCGGTGGCCCTGGCCGCCCATGCCACCGCCATGGTCGCCCTGGTCCTGCTGGGTGCCGCCATACCGGGCTGGACCGCCCACGCCCACGGCGCCTCCAGCGCGGCACTGGTCGGCTATGCGCTGCTACATGCCGGCATCGGCACGCTGCTCGCCGGGTTCGGCGCATGGCGCTACCTCGCCGGCTACGTCGCCGCCGCCCGCACCAGCGACCTCGGCATCGGCGCCCTGTATCATGCCTACACCGCGGTCACCGGCGCGGTGGCGCTCTTGCTGATCCACGCGCTTGCCGCCGGCGGTGCACGATGACGCGGCAGGGCACAGCGCCGCTCGACCTCGTCCTGCTGCCCATGGGCTACGTCGTCTGGAGCATCGCCTTCGTCGCGCTCTACGGCGTCCAGGGGCTGGGCTGCGCGAATGGCTGGCACGAGGTCGCCGCGGGCCCGGCCAGCCTGCTGCGCGTGCTGCTCATCGCCATATGGCTGGTCAGCCTCGCCGTCGTGGCAGCGCTGGCGGCCTGGACCCTGCGCCGCGCCATGCGCGAGTCCGGCATGATGCGCCGGGCCGTCGCCGCCACCACCGCCACTGCCGCCGTCGCCGCGCTGTGGACCGGTGCGCCGACCGTCGCCCTCGCCCTGTGCAACTGACCGGCGTCCCGGATCAGTAGCCCCGGCTCAAATCCACCTGGTTCGGCAGCGCCCCTCCCGCACGGGCAGCGCGCAGGTTCTCCAGCAGAATGTCCAGGCTGTCCGGATTATAGGTTGCCGGGCTGTCGGCCGACACATGCGGCGTGATCACCAGGTTCGGCGTGGTCCAGGCGCGGTGCCCGGCGGGCAGCGGCTCGGGCGTGGTCACGTCGATGACCGCACCATTCAGATGGCCCGACTCCAGCAGGTCGCACAGCGCCTCCTGGTCCAGCAACGCGCCGCGCCCGACATTCAGCAGGTTGGCCCCGCGCGGCAGCATCCCCAGCCGCGCCCGGTTCATCAGGTTCTGCGTGGCCGGCAGCAGCGGGCAGGCGAGCACCAGGAACTCGCTCTCCGGCAGGATGCTGTCCAGATCGGCGATCGCCACCACCCGGTCGAAATCCGGATGCGGCGCGGCGCGGGTCCGCACCCCGGTCGTCACCATGCCCTGGCTGCGCGCCGCCGCCCCGGCATTGCCGCCCAGGTCGCCCACGCCGATCACGGTGCAGCGTTTGCCGCGCAGGATCGTGGTGAAGTGGCCGGTCCATTCCTGGGCGCGCTGCTGGGTGGCATAGGCCGGCATGCGGTTGTTCAGCATCGCCAGCGCCATCAGGCTGAACTCGCGCATCTTCGGCCCGTGCGCCCCGCGGTTGTTCAGCAGCGCCACATTCGGCGGC
>Ga0105055_10006170_pt1 | contig 16566 bp, 18 predicted proteins | sample BON03_FD_78090 | JGI IMG/M metagenome (GOLD analysis project Ga0105055, IMG submission 78090) | Freshwater microbial communities from Lake Bonney liftoff mats and glacier meltwater in Antarctica - BON-03 | ecosystem: Environmental > Aquatic > Freshwater > Ice > Glacier meltwater | place: Lake...
AACGCATAGATGTACAAATACACACACACATGCATATATATACATGTATACATGTCCGCACACATACACACATACACATATATACACACACACATACAAAATGTATATACAAACACACGCAAGCACGCCTGGAACGACAGCGCAGCAGCGAACGTGCAAGGAGCCATTTCAGACCAAGGAAACTTTGCACTTCTCTTTCGTTCGACGCAATCAAACCACATTTCACACCTCCAATGTAAGGACTCCATTGTACCCACGTCCTGCAGCACCAATACCCCTCCACAGGTGCAGCAGAGCCGCAGTACGCGAGCACGCAGAAATCCAAGCCCGAGAATGATCAAAGTGACTGTTCAGGAGAAACAAAGGGTCAATGAAGAACAACCAACCCCCGCAAGCAGCCCATCACGCAAATCACGACAGCGCGACGCCCAGACAACACCCGCTCATCTGCACTGGTGCGAAGCCAATCCACCAAGTTCATAGCCGACCCATGTTGCGAGCTCCGGAGTTGGATGCTCCGAAACAGGATCACATATCCACAATTTTCCCGCCGTTTTTTTTCTTATGATCACTCAGTTTTGGAGTTGGAATCTTTTCACCACCAATGAATTGGTAGACAGAACAAGAATGTTCCAATCAAATGCATCCCGGGTTAAGAAGACCCGGGATGCATTTGATTGGAACAAAAGTGTGAAAGAAATGTGCTGCAGGCCAGATTTTTTATGAAACAAATGCGCCGCAGGCAAGACTTATCAAACAAAATGCGCCGCAGGTCACAACTTTTGACCAAGTCCTAATGGGTACTCTGTCCTATTGATATAGTACGTAATTTATTTTTCACAAATCACAACTCAGAATCTTCATCTTTTAATTCATTAATGAATTAATCAATTCATGAATTAATTAATTAATTAATTAATCTTTGGCCGGCCTATAGTACGGTTGTTTTCCCCACCGTTGACATCTTCAATTGAGTCGCTGATGTCAGCTGACGCATCTACATTCCTAACCTCATCAATCACTGCAATGACCATACTGCGCAGGATGTATAGATTTTTGAATATATGTGACCGCTGATTTCATACAAATGAATATTTTACAATTACAGAGCTTCCCTGATCAAATTAAATTCACTTTATTTTTGTGGAAAATAATATTCATAGTTTACTACACGCCACACTTCGATTTCTCCATTCTTTTAAGGGTGGACCTGAACCCTCCAGGCTAAGTACAACGTCAGGGTAGGAACCCAAGGTAGGTACACAAAGTAGGTCCTACCTGGGAGTAACGAAATCAAAATCGAAGGCCAAAAATCGTCACGGCCCCTATACGACCATAGCGGTCACATATATTCAAATTATACTATTACTTAACTCTCGTACAAACGAATATTTCTCTTGTACAGAGCTTCCGCGATCGACATATATGAAAGTTGTACACATCCAACCATCCCACCAACCAACCAACAGAAAATCGTGTTTTTTCAGAGAAAAAAAAGGGTTTGGCTTCAAAATCAAAAAACTTGCGGCAAAAATTTTCAACCGTGGAATTCCAAAATGTTAAAGTACTCAAACAACCTCGATCCAACAAACACCACATAAGCAAGGAGGGAGCAAACAGAGCGGATAAATCCCAGCCCAGAGACTTGTTGTATGATCGAAGGTTGGGATCCGAAGTATCTTTGGAAACTTTTGAACGAGTTGCCCGTGAGGCACATTTTGCAGTGTCACTCACGGCAGACACTCTTGAGCTTGCGAACTGAACTGAACTTCAATGCTGTGACATGCAAGGTGTGCATATGTTCCTGCTACCACTTGTGTTCACGCGTACACACGCATTTCCACCAATGTACTAACCTGAACCAATCATGTGGTTCTGACACGTGTGTAAAGAGGTGTTTCAGAAACAGTATTTGTACAAACACATTTCCCAAAACCACGCCAATTTGACGATGACCCCTACTATTGTCTCAAGTATCGTAATGTACCCGCATGAAAGAGATCATGTCAAGAGTCTCTCCGAGGATCTAGAGATAGCGCTGACTTCCAAGTATCCCAAGAATGACAAGAACCCACACGACTGCGGTTGTGGACTTTAATATAGATACTCATATCAAAAATAAAATCGCATGTATAAAATCCTGGGGTACGTAAATTTAATAATAAACTTTTTGATTATCTGATAATTCAACGGTCTGCGGTACTTACATTTTTCCCCTTTGTTTACTTTGTGTCCTTCTAGGATGTAATGAGACGACGCAAGGGCAGTGGAGGGTTGTTTGCAGGCAGGGGGTTTGGTGCATGGACAAACGTCTCGAAGGGTAAAACTGTTCTTTACTTTGGAAACCTGTTATCTTAATCCTCCCAGAAATTTGTCATCGTTTTACAGAAAGGTTTCCCTTACAATATGCATCCATAGAAGTCCGTGACCCCCCATAAGACGTGTTCTCCCTAGTGCCCCGGACATTTGCTCACACTACATCTGCGCCAGATGCTCAGGCGGGGTACCCGTGAAAACTTCTCGCGCAACATAAACACCTTCGCGCCCAGAGTAAACGGAAACTTCCCCCAAATAAAATCATATCACAATACAAATGAAAAAACGCACACAAATTCACGATTGAAAGTATTGAATACATACATGTTGAGCCCGCAGTCTCAACTACACATACTCTGAAACGGGTGCTGGCCCGATTCACTGTCCTTTCCCCCTGCACTTGACCTGACGAGGCCAGTCCAGTGTGGCTGTGAGGATGTGGGCTCGCCCCCGTTCGCCCTCCCAACAAAAAACAAAGCCCCCAACCAACCAACCAATGTATGTCTGTACAAAAATAATGGTACCCCTTGTTCACGTGCTGACTTTTAAGCAGCACACTGGGGCCATTGCAGTTCATGATCACGTCATGAATGTGTCAGCGCGACTGGATCGCAACAGCGGTTTGCGAGTACGTGTCAACAGTAACTTAAAGGTCACCACTATTGCATCTCATAAGAACAAACAAGAGATGTAGAGGCCATGGAGTTCTGTATTCTAGGATACGATGATCTGGTATAGGATATATCTCTCGTCTGTGATAAGATCAGCAGCAGCACACAGCATGGCCTCAATGGTAAGCTTCAACTCGGTGATTACCTTAATGTTTGGGCTCGCAGCAAGATCAGAAGATGCGGACATGATTACGCTGTCCAGCACATCACTTTCGAACCTGCGATCCTATCTGTCGCTGGCAAGATTCACCCTGAATTTCGAAGTCTCCTGAGGTTGATGGCTGACATGTAGACGGTTAAGTATTTCAATCTCGTTGGGGATAAAGATGACATTGGGAGTGGGCGTTTCAAGTGGAGTCGTGCCAGCACATTCAGCAGTAATAGGAATGTTTTTCGATTTGCCTTTGCGTTCGCTTCAGCCTAAAGACCTCTGAGGCCGCGCGCCCCCACACTCATTTGTGAGTACATGGCACCGCTCACCCCATAAGTGCCACTTCTGTTTGCCCTCGATCCGCGGCTGATTGTCTCGTCAGCAGCGCTGTTGAAATCTCTCATCCTCGTCAACATGGAGCCCCTCGTGCAGGTTCGTCTGTTGCCAGCGATCTTGTCTGTAGTGACATTATCAAGTGACATTATCAGGCCTTGATACAGGTGCAGTCAGGTGGGGGGTGGCAATCCTTCGCTGTCCCCTGGCAGGGCTACTAGCACATTCTCAGTTCTGTTGACTCTCAGTGCTTCTATCCCTCTGTCGTCGGGTCGCGGTCTCTACCTGCTGACGCAAAGCCAAGCATTGTATCGCAGCGCCTCTTCGAGTCCCCTGGCTCGTCATCCCGCCTCTTGCTTTGATGTTGACAACGATGACTCCAGTGCTTCTATCCCTCTGTCGCCGGGTCACGGTCTCTACCTACCAACACAAAGCCAAGCATCATATCGCAGCGCCTCTTCGAGTCCCCTGGCTCATCATCCCACCTCTTGCTTTGATGTTGACAACGAGGAGACAGATGCACGCGAGAATGTCGTCGTTGCAGACTGGCATGCTGATACATGCGCGAGCGCTGCAATCACTGACGTTGACAATGACGACGATGCCGACGATGGTAATTTCGATGACACGCTTGGAGAAAGCTTCTGCGCTCCATTCATGGCCACGCTGTCTCTTGACCTTGAACTCGCTTTCTGCGTCGTCGACGCCAACGTCAATCTCGCTCGCACTCACCTTCTCTCTCCACTCTCCCCCTTCCCACCCCTTCCCCCTCCCCCGTCTCTCCTCCTTCTTCTACTACTGCTGGGGAGCCCATCTGAGATCCAGGAGTTTTCACTATCATAATCATCTTTTCCACGTATTGGTGGCTGTCTGGTATTAAACTTTTCTTTCTCTCCCAAATCGATCAGCTTTGTGAAACAGCTTTGTAAAACACTCCGGGTTAGTGTGTGGACAACGAAACAAACTAGCAGAAAACGACATGAACAGCGTCCGCTTCTGCAAGGATAGCTCGACGACCAGATACTATCTTGTCAAGACGGCTGGGACTGGACTGGGGGCAGGTCAACGGCAAGACGACGAGATGGGACAAGGACAAGTTTAGCTAGGAAGGTTTAATGTAAAACTAGTGTACAGCGAGCTTGAGCTCTAGCGTCGACCCCGCAGCATGTGCCGCAGCACTAATAGCGCGGTGGTGGGCATCAACGTGCAGAGTCCGGGTGTTTGGTGCGCGCGGCAAAGATGTGGATGTAGCGCATTGGGTGAGGTTGGTAAAAGTGGGTGGGAATGCGGCTGGAAGCCAGCACAGGCAGGCCCACGGGCATCAGCGCCTCCACCAGAACAATCAGCAGCAGCGACAGTACGAAGCGAGCGTCCATGTCTTTCACCGAGGTTTTATTTCCTCCTTTCCTGCCGCGTGCGTCTCCTTCGAGAAGAACAAAACTGTATCCGATGTTTTGTGGTAGACGCAATTTTGAGGGACAAACTCTCGTCGCCCGGTACTGAACGGAATTTTTTTTCCGTCCTCTGACAGGTTCTGTTCCCGTTCTGTTCTCGATGTTCGGCCGAGACGCATATTGTGCATATTGTGAGTACAAACTCACGTCGCCAAGACAGGCACAAGATGTGGATGTGGAGCGCAAGCATCATGATGCCAGCACTGGTACGCTCGCCTAAGTTCGCCTCGCTCCAGACTCTTTCTTTTGTCTTGTCAATTTTTTTAAACATGCTTTAGAAATCAATGCGAATGCCAAGAATGAATTCTTGTAACAATGGACACTAAAGAACGTGGTGTGCGGACGGGTCGCAAATACAGGTGCCGTCGACGCTGTTCATAGTCTCAATGTTGAACCTCGCATCAGGTGCCTTCCTGCTTTGACATGGCATTGCTTTCCACATGTTTGCGCAAACACACAAACACAACACAAACATGCACGGACACAGCGATGAGCCTTTTCAATGCGTCGGCCTGTAAGTTTAACGCAGATGCTCGCACATTTGTCTAACGTAGATGCTTGCACATTTGCACGCACACACACACGCTCTCTCTTCAACACTCAGCTATCGGCCTGCACAGCAGCGAGGGAACGGCTCCTCTTTTGCTGCCCTACGAACACTTGAAGCCTCGCCCCAGGTCTTTTGACAAGAAAATAAGATGCTGCAATAGGCCTACTGGATGCGAGTCTCCAGAATACCCATGAGATATTGTGTCTCTGGAGTTCACATGTAAGTGTAATTAAAAAAAAATGCTCATAATATACACTTTGACGGGGTTTGGGGTTGGCAGTTGGTTCGAAGAACCTGAACCCCAAGGCCGACATCTGCGCTGGTATTCTCCATGGCACGCGGCTGCGTCCTCCTACACTCTCCGCGAGAGCAGACGAGCCATGTCTCTCAATGGTGGCCAGGCCGATGCTATTTTGCTGCCATACGAACATCTGGATCTCCCCCCTAGGTATGTCAAGGCTCAAGCTTCAAACGGGTAGATGTCATTCCTTGTCATACAATAGAGAATATATCGCTGTTTTTTGAAGATATTTGTTCACTGGGATGGCCCGATGCACGTAGACACTCGTAGAAACGAACAAGGGGTAGCGCCGATTCGGAGATGCTTTGCGCCACTGAGTCAGGACTAGGGCGCGCGGCGAGGAGCGAGGCCCCTCGCCGCCCTGCCCATTCAGAAACTATATTTTTTGCCCAAATCACGGCCAAGCCATTCAAAAGTGGAGAAAACATGATTTCGCATGATTACTTACTCACTGTATTACTACTCATGCACATGCACTCCCTAAATTGCTGGGTCCTTTTTGAAAGAGGAGACCTATGCCCCGGGATTTCTCTTGCATTCAAAAAAGGAGACCTATTCCTGTGGATCTCTTTTGAAAAACAGACCTGAAATTTGAGGGAGCTTACTATCCGGGACCATCCTCATACTTGTGGTGGAAAAATGGCATTTCTTCGAGTAAAGACACGTGGTTTAAGCCAAGGCAGCAGACAGACCTACGTCGATGAAAAAAAAAACCATCACAGAGACCTATGAGAGACTACTGATACCCCACTTCTGCCCTGACACCCCACGTCGGCACCTACACCCCACTTCCGCATTGACGCCCCACTGCAACACATTGCATCACCGACAGTTGGTTCGAAGACTCTGAGGTATCCCAAGGCAGGCATCTGCGGTGGTATTCACCGTGGCACGCGGCGGCATCCTCGTACCCGCTTCGCGCAAGTAAGCGCGCCGTACCTCATACGCTCAACGGCGCGTACGTGAATGCGCTCTTGCACTCCTCTCGCGCTTCGTCGTCGAGATCTGGTGGGCATGTATGTATTTGTGGTTGGTGTGTGTGTGTGCGTGTGTGTCGATTCACACGTGCACGGCTTCGTGCACGAGAACTCACATTTCGGATTGCAGCGCATGTTTCGACAAATATCCATTTACACACACACGCACGTACGTACAATCACACGCGTACGTATACACATACACATTCACACATATACGCACGCATTCATGCGCACACACTCTCTCTTTCTCTCTGTATCTCGCTCTCTCTCGCGCACGCGTGTGTTGCATTACTGCAGCGAGTCTTGCGGTGGAGTCATGAGGGTTGAGTTTGTTTGCGAGAAGAAAACGAGAGACTGCGCACGTGCGCGCACTCTCTCCCTTTCTTTTCACAAACACACTCAACCCCCGTGCGCGCACTCTCTCCCTTTCTTCTCACAAACACACTCAACCCCCACGACTAGAGTCGTGAGGGTTGAGTATGTTTATGGAAAAAGAGAGAGAGAAAGAGGAGACTGCGCACGCGTGCGCACACTCTCTTTCTTCCCACAAACACACTCGACCCCCGTGACTCAACCGCAAAATTCGCTGCGGTCATCAAACACACACACACACACACACACGCATGCTATCTCTGTTTCTTTCGTGTGTCTCTGCAGTCGTCATTTTGAAGTTGCATCTTCCCAACCCCAAGTACAGGGTGGAGAAGACCCATAGGATGCCTTATCTTTATAGGTCGTGTTCCGCAAAAGAGCCCTATACTTAGTGGCTCTTTTGCGGAACATGACCTGCAACTTAAGGCATCCTATGGGTCTTTGCCACCCTGTACACACACACGTGCGTGCTCTGTCTATCTCTTTCTCTCTCTCTCTCTCTCTCTCTCTCACGCTCGCTCTCACCTACAAGCCGACGTCGTCAACGTGCACGCGCACGCAAACATGCACACTCACAATCACACGCACACGCACACGCACACGCACAAGCACACGCACACTCACACACTCACCCACACTCACTCACTCACACGCACACACACACCCACTCGCACTCACACGCACACGCACACACACACTCACTCTCTCACTTGCTCACACCCTCCCTCATCCACTATCACTCTTTCTTTTCTCTCTCGCAATAGCCGACCTCTTCGAATTGCACTCTCTCTCGCGCACTCGCCCGCGCTTTTTCTCTCTCTTTCTCTCTCTCACACACACGCCCAATCTTTCTCTCGCCCTTTCGTGTATGGAGTGGCTACGATTAGTAGGCTCTTGAAAATTATAGGTCTCTTTTGCAAAAGTGTACTACAAAACAGACAATATTCTGCAAAAGAGACCTATAATTTGAAGGAGCTACTACTCGTAGCCACCCCATAACAGCCGCAGCCGACGTGCACTCTTTGTTGTCCTCTCTCCCGCGCACTTTCTCACTCACGCACTCACGCACTCACTATCGTTCTCTCTCCCTTTCTCTCTCCCCCCCCCTCTTTCTCCCTCTCGCTCCTGCTCTGTCTATCTCTTTCGCAACAGCCGACTTCTTCAACGTGCACACACCCACGCACAAAACTATGAAACACCACGTCAAGGGGGGAGCGCAATTGCAGGTTCGCTGCATATGTTAAAAGAGACCTATAAATGAGACCCATGAAAGAGACCAATTCAATATCTCTCTCACAACAGCCGACTTCTTCAACGTGCATACACCCACGCACAAAACTATGAAATACCACGTCAAGGGGGGGCGCAATTGCAGGTTCGCTGCATATGTTAAATGAGACCTATAAAAGAGACCTATGCAAGAGACCAATAAAAGAGACCTATGAAAGAGACCAATAAAAGAGACCTATAAAAGACACGTTATAAGAGGCCAATAAAAGAGACCAATAAAAGAGACGAATTAAAAAGACCTATGAAAGAGACCTGTAAAAGAAACCTACTATAAAAGAGACCAATAAAGAGACCAATTAGAAGAGACCTATCAAGGAAACCTGTAATGCAGACCGGTGAAAGAGACCTGTGGAAGAGCCGTATATATGAGACCTTGAAAAGAGACGTATAACAGCGATTTACCGACGTGCATCAGTTCGTGCAGTACGCTCGATATGTCAGAAAAGACCCAATAAAGAGACCTATAAAAGAACCCTGTAATGGAGACCGGTGATGGAGACCTATGAAAGAGACATATATACTGACTTGCATCAGTTCGTGCAGTACGCTCGATATGTTAAAAGAGACATATAAAAAGACCTACGAAAGAGATGTTTCAAAACAGGCCTAATCAATCAGACGAATACCAGCGCTTTACTGAGGTGCAGTAATACTTGCCAAATGCTGGATACTTTAAAGAAGACGGATTACTATGTCAAAAAAGACGAGTAATTATACAACGCGACTGATTAGAGATGACTAGTGACACCCTCCTGCAACGCCCTGCAACACCCTGCAACACACTGCAACACACTGCAACACACTGCAACAGCACGACGACGCACGCGCACTCACACGCCCAAGTTTTGGCTGCACACCAGCCGCGTCCTCTCCCACTTGGAAAGAGGCGGCACCCCAGCACAAGAACCCACCGCCGTCCAACCCACCCTCTGTGCGCAATGCAGTGCGACGCGGGGGCGAGTGCAGCAACTGCTTCTGGCGCTCTTCCGCCTAGTGTATTGCAGCGTGCTGCAGTGTGTCGCAGCCAGTGCGTTGCAGTTGGGTGTGTTTCTTTATGTATTTTATTGTACATGGCATGCGTGTACACCGCAGCGCAGGGGCGAGTGCAGCAACTTCTCTTGGCGCTCTTCCGCTTAGTGTGTTGCAGCCTAGTGTGTTGCAGCCTTCAGTGGCAGGTACAGCAATTGCGTCTGGTGCTCCTCTGCCTGGCGGGTTGCAGCGTGTTGCGGTGTTTTACAGTGTGTTGCAGTGTGGTGAAGCCAAGTGTGTGGATGTATGTATTATACGTGCTGTATATATGGTGCGGCGCGGTGGCGAGTGCAGCAATTGCTTCCGGCGCTCTTCCGCCTAGTGTGTTGCAGTACGTTGCAGCCAGTGCATTGTAGTTGGATGTGTTGCTGTATGTATTATATTGTACGCGCCATGTATATATTGTGGCGGTGGCGAGTGCAGCGACTGCTTCTGACGCTCGCTCGCCCAGTGCGTTGCAGAGTGGTGCAGTGTGTTGATGCCACATGTGTACGTGTCATGTATATATGATGGCGGTGTCGAGTGCAGCGACTGCTTCTGATGCCCTTCCGAGCAGTGTGTTGCAGTGTGTTGCAGTGTGTTGCAGTGTGTTGCAGTGTGTTGCAGACAGGTGTGTACGTGTCATGTATATACGATGGTGGTGTCAAGTGTAGCAACTGCTTCTGATGCCCTTCCGCGCAATGTGTTGCAGTGTGTTGCAGTGTGTTGCAATGTGTTGCAATGTGTTGCAGTGTGTTGCAGTGTGTTGAAGCCAGGTGTATACGTGTCATGTATATACGGTGGTGTCGAGTGCAGCGACTGCTTCTGACGCCCTTTCGCCTAGAGTGTTGCAGGCAAGTGTGTTGCAGTCTTGTGTGTTGCTGTATACATTATACGTGCGCGTTTGTACACGTGTATATACACGTATACATACACATACATAGTGTGTGTAAAACTTTCGTGCGAGTAAATACGTGTGGGTTTTTTGTATGTAAATATATGTATTTATATGTATACTCGTATACAAATGTAAGCGTATACATACATATTTATATACACACACATATATATATATATGAGCACGCGTGCTGTTCACGTGGAAATTCACAGACTCTGTAGATAACTAGGTCTCTTTTGTTAAGAGCCATATCTTGGCCTCTAAATAAATACATCGCTTGTGGAAAAGAGACCTATTCTTGGGCTCTTTTGCCAAAAAGACCTAATAATTATGGGAGCTTGTAAGTTATGGCCACACTATATCACGTGTAGAATATGTAGATTACCGCGGAAGGAGGGGGGATGATGGCAGTGTGCTGCAGTGTGTTGCAGTGTTCTGCAGTGTGTTGCAGTGTGTTGCAGTGTTCTGCAGTGTGTTGCAGTGTGTTGCAGCGTGTTGAATGTGTAGATTACCGCGGAAGGAGAGGGGATGATGGGAGTGTGTCGCAGTGTTCTGCAGTGTGGTGCAGTGCAGTGTGTTGAATGTGTAGATTACCACGGAAGGTGCATTGTGTTGCAGTGCAGTGTGTTGAATGTTTAGCTTACTGCGGAAGGAGGGGGGATGATGGCAGTGTGTTGCAGTGTTCTGCAGTATTTTGCAGTGCAGTGTGTTGAATGTGTAGATTACAGCAGAAGAGGAGGGGGGGATGGAGAGGATACAACGTTCGATGCGCAGAGTGCAGTGTGTTGCCATGTGTTGCAGAGTGTATTTTACGTATCACTGAGGGGGGGGAAAGAGACTGAGAGAGGCGAGGCGTTGTGTCTTGCAGCGTGACGCAGTGTGTTGCAGTGTGTTGCAGTGTGCAAAACGGCGCCATGCAGAGTTGAAAAGTTATATTGTGTGGCTTGTTCATGTATGATGTGGCGCATGCATATCAAAAAGGCTCATTTATACCAAACTGTGGCCGCGGCATTTGCCTCATTCATATCAAACAACCAAAAAATGCGTGGGTTCATGCAATCTTTCCACAAAACACAGGCATTTACGTTTCAATAAAACACAGACATATACGTTTCAATAAAACACAGACATATACACGGGGCCATCGGTGAACTGCTGAATCGTGACGTGGTGTGGTCATGACTCATAGGCGTTTCGAATGATCGGATCTTTTTTTCAGTTCTACGAAAGAGGCCTGCAAAACTAGGGCTCTTTTCCACAAGAAACCTAGCGATTCAAAGAGCCGATGAATCGTGGTAAACTGCTTGATTTCGCAGAAACATTCTGAGAGTGGGGCATATCTATTTGTCACAGTGACATGGCTCATCGGTGTGTGTGGCATGGCTTATTGGTCACGGAGATATAGCTCATTGGTGTGTGACATGGCTCATTGGACACAGTGACATAGCTCATTGGTGTGAAATGGCTCATTGGTGTATTACATGACTCATTGGTGTGTGTGACACAGCCGATCCACGTGGGGATAGACCCCAGTGCAACGGTCCGATGTAGTCTCGTGGGTCCGAATAAGTGATTATGTTGGGTTCTAAAAACAAAAACAAGAACCCACCAACTCGGAGAACTAAACAACTTCACAAAAGACTGGCAATTCAAAGAGCTCTGGAGGATGAGTAAAGTCGTCTGTGCCCGAATAAGTGATTAACTTGAAGTTGGGTTCTAAACACGAAAACAAAAAGGAAGAAAGCCTAGACGTGAGGTAGTTCGTACGGGCTTCGTTGTTCGAGAACAGGGGTTGTAGGGCGACGAAGTGCCCACGAACCCTCTCATGTCTTGGGTGGTTCATCGCTACACTGTACATCAGGGTCAACAAAAGCGACATCACGGTTGTCTTGCTATAGTGTAAATCAGGGGCAATAGAGTCTCGTCACGGTTCGATCGCAGGAACCCCCCCCCCCCGGGGGGGTTTCTTTGTTGAGTGGTTCCTTGATCAAGAGCAGTGTGTAAGAGATTTCACGACGAGATGCGACGGTTGCATGTCGTCGTGAAATCTCTTACACACTGCTCTTGATCAGGGAACCACTCTACAAAGAAACCCCCCAGAGGAGGGGGGTTTCTTGCGACTAGGTTGTCTTGCTATAGTGTACATCAGGGGCAATAGAGTCTCGTCACGGTTGTCTTGATACAGCGTACATCAGGGGTAACCACTTTACATACAAAGCGTTGTCACGGTTGTCGTGTTGCAGTGTACATCAGGGGTAACGTCTTGCCTTGCCACACTGTCACCGTACATAAGGGGCAACAACTTGAAAGCGCTATCACTGTTGTCTTGCTATAGTGTACATCAGGGGTGACAGAACGTCGTCACGGTTGTCTTGCTACAGTGTACATCAGGAGTATCAATTTACTACTAACAAAGCGTTGTCACGGTTGTCTAGCTACAGCGTACATCAGGGGTGACGTCGTGTCTTGCTTTACTGAACATAAGGGGCAACAACTTGAGAGTGTTGTCATGGTTGTCTTTCTATAGTGTACATCAGGGGTGACAGAACGTCGTCACGGTTGTCTGTGTCATACTGGCATTTGCATCCACTCCAAGATCAGCTGGCTTGCTATGGGGTGGCTTCGGTTAGTAGGATCGATTAAATTATGGGTCTCTTTTGCAGAATATCGTCTCTTTTACAGGGCTCTTTTCTATATCATACTGGCAGTAGCATCCACTCCAAGATCAGCTGGCTTGCTATGGGGGTGGCCTCGGTTAGTAGGATCGATTAAATTATAGGTCTCTCTTGCAAAAGAGCCCTGTAGAAAAGACGATATTCTGCAAAAGAGACCTATAGTTTAATCGATCCTACTAACCATAGCCACCCCATAACTACTCGAAGATGAGCTTGCTTGTTACGTAGAATTCCCCATAAACCTGATTGACGTGATTGATATGTAGAGGGCAACGGCCGCAAATCCCCATCCAAAAAAAAAATCTCGAGATTCAGTGCCACCCCATCTGCAATCGGCTGTACATAAACCTGATTGACGTGATTGATATGTAGATGGCAATGGCCGCAAATCCCCATCTATTTTTTTTTTGATGATATCATGTTTCATATCAAGTGAAGTCATCATCATTCATTGAATACAGTCGATTGCAGATAGGGTGGCACTGAATCTCGAGATTATTTTGAAACCTTTTTCAGCGAACCAGAATTCTGCCCATGGGATTTACGAAAATATACAATACACAAATCACTCTGAATGAAAGAGCTTGGCGAGCCCTAAGATTTCCCGTCGAGCGGAAAAACGTGACTCGGGGTGGTCGGCATAAACAAATAGACAGTACACCGTGACAAATTACTTTGGATGAGGATGCTGGGCGAGCACTAAGATCTATGGGGTGTCTACGTTTAGTAGACTCCTTAAAATCATAGGTCTCTTTTGCAGAATATAGTATCTTTTATAGGGCTCTTTTGCATAAGAAACCTAAAATTTTAAGGAGCCTACTAATTGTAGCCACCCCATAGGCCCGGGACCCTAAATTCCAGTGTCAGAGTTTTCCAAAAAAACGACACTCTTCGTGCATTTCTCTTCGAGTCTGACCCTTCCAGAATTCCATTCATGAGTCATTATGTACCTTTCTTTCTTTCGTTCTTTGGTGTTGAAATCCCAACTTCATTGATGGGGTGGCTATGTTTAGCAGGATCGATAAAATTACAGGTCTCTAGCATCTCTTGTACAGGATATAGTCCCTTTTAAAGGGCTCTTTTGCAAAAGAGACCTACAATTTTATCGATCCTACTAACCGAAGCCACCCCATACGATCCAAGAGACGTCCTTCCTCGAGATTTTTACAGAAAGAGACATACAAAAGAGACCCACTCGAGATCATGTGTGTCACATAAAGGTATGATGACGATACCTACACCAACAGTGTGGATACCACCCTGGTACGCTACCATACCCGACTTGCTTTCTCGAGACTTTTACATAAAGAGACATACAAAAGAGACCCACTCGAGATCTTTAGATCTACAAAAGAGACATACAAAAGAGACATACAAAAGAGACATACAAAAGAGACATACAAAAGAGACCCACTCGAGATCTTTAAACCTACAAAAGAGACCTACTTGACTAAAGAAACCAACGAACACGAGACCTCAGAGGTCGTCCCGGACCGTTGCCCACATACTTATGGTTGTGGACCCACTAGTCAGTAAAAACATTGTCAAAAAATAAGTGAATACCACTGAACAAGTAATCACAAAAAAAAAGATACAACGTCACGGTACTTGTGCGTACACGTATATGGAAATGAAAATGATTTAAAATGGGTTGCACGAGATACCCGACCAGGATTTGGACATGTGTGAAACTACCTTTTCTGAGTGGGTTTCCATTGAAATGGCACAATCAGAAATTCATCTGTAGCTTGATTTATGGTTCTTTCACTCAAAATAGACCTAAGTTGCGTTCAAACATTTCCTGCGCATTCCTGCAACTTTGACGCAGGAGGGTACCGACATATAGGAGCGACGACGGTTGACAAACCGAGTAATCTTGGTACCAGAAATCTTTTCTGCTATTCAGATTTACGATAGGATAATTTCTTGACCCACTAGACAGCAGGAAACCAAAATATTTTTGGTATCGTGACGAGAAACGATCAAATATCTGTTTTACTGCAAATCTGGTAGATTTTGTTGTGCAATCGGTTTTAAGTAGGGCGGGCACAGGAATGTGAGGAACATATGGTCGGAGGGTGCTGCGGGTGGTGAGAGAGAGAACAGCAGGACTGTGGGGTTCGTAAGGCACGCAGACGAGAGGAACGTGGGATGTGTGTATTATCAGAGGAACGTGGGATGTGCGTACAATCACGAAAGGTGTAGTGCTGTAGTGTGTTGCAGTGTGTGGCAGTGTGTTGCAGGGTGTGGCAGTGTGTATCATCAGAAGAACGTGGGATGTGCGTATCACCACCAAAAGTGTAGTGCTGTGGTGTGTTGCAGTGTGTGGTAGCGTGTTACAGTGTGTTACAGTGTGTTGCAGTATGTTGCAGTGATTTGCAGTATGTTGCCCTAAACGTGGGATGTGTGTACCATCACCAAAGGTGTAGTGCTGTAGTGTGTTGCAGTGTGTGGTAGCGTGTTGCAGTGTGCTACAGTGTATTGCAGTATGCTGCAGTGTTTTGCAGTATGTTGCCCTCAACGTGGGATGTGTGTACCATCACCAAATGTGCTCTTCAAAAAAAACCCAACCGTATATATAGGGGCCGTGAAAGCCGTAACGGATTCTTTCTTTCTAGAAGGTGTTCTATGTATGAAGCAAATTGGTCACGTCTCCATATCTGTCTCCACGCGAGTAGCCTTGGGTGGCATCAGCAATTGATCAGACCGTAATGGGCCGTGTCTAGTCTTCCGTCGAGACGGATACGAAATCGCTATAATGCCACTAAGAGTGCGGCCAAACCAATTGAGAACGCTCATTCACAGATGCGAACTTGCGAACGAAGCTCTCTCTCCAATTTGAGCATCTGCGACTCGCAGCAGTTTAGGATGGAGAATCTGTGTGGAGGAAAGGGGTGACATTGAACGACCACAGCACCTGATCTGACCACTTCCGTACTACATGTTTCGTTCTTGTTTGTACCAAGATTACTTGACTTTCGGTTTGATTTTCCAATCTGAACCACGTGTTCCCGCATTTCAAATTCGAATCGTAATTTTTAGTGGAATACATAAAAAGTGAGTGGTATTATGCCGGTTTCACAGGAATACTCAAATAATTGGCAGTGTACGATTTTCGAGACGTGTGGTAAAGAATTGTTCAATTTGCGACTGCGGTGGCCAAAATCTCGGCTTTGGAGCGCAAGGACCACTCACGTTCGAGTATCGCAAGTAAGGTGACGTCATGGGCACGTTAGTGTGTTGCAGTAGTGTGTTGCAGTAGTATGTTGCAGTAGTATCACAAGTAAGGTGACATCATGGGCACGTTAATGTGGTGCAGTAGCGTGTTGCAGTAGTGTGTTGCAGTAGTATCACAAGCGAGGTCACGTCAGTGTGTTGCCGTAGTGTGTTTGTTGCAGTAGTATGTTGCAGTAGTATCACAAGCAAGGTGACATCATGAGCACATTAATGTGTTGCAGTAGTGTGTTGCAGTCGTATCACAAGCGAGGTGACGTCATGGGCACGTTAGTGTGTTGCAGTAGTGTGTTGCAGTAGTATCACAAGTAAGGTGATATCATGGGCACGTTA
>Ga0105055_10006189_pt1 | contig 16540 bp, 15 predicted proteins | sample BON03_FD_78090 | JGI IMG/M metagenome (GOLD analysis project Ga0105055, IMG submission 78090) | Freshwater microbial communities from Lake Bonney liftoff mats and glacier meltwater in Antarctica - BON-03 | ecosystem: Environmental > Aquatic > Freshwater > Ice > Glacier meltwater | place: Lake...
CCAGACTGGCCAGCGTCACACGATCCTCAGGCTGGAGTTGTTGATAGCGCTTGGGTGGGCTGCTTTGCATCTGCTGACCTTACTCGGTGGCAGGTGTTGCACTTCAGATTTGAATCCGCCAAGAAAGAAAAAATTATTTACAGCCCAATTATTTTTGAAGAACTATTTCTTCTCATACATTTTATGAAGTACTAGATGTTAATACTTCTACCCTTTAAGGTTGTAAATATTTGGATCAACTTTACCTAACGACAGAGTTTCATTTGCTTCGATGATCCATATGGCAACTTCTTCAGTTGTTATTCTTTTTTTCATAGCATGCTCTCGTATTATTTCGTATGCGTTCTTTTCATTTAGGTTGCGAGCTCTCATTAAGATATTTTTAGCCTCAGCGATCTGGCGTACACCCAAGAACTTAGCTTCAAGTTTATCCGACCGTCGCCTTTGACTTTGTAATTCTCCATGAACACGGCGGGTAACGACTAAGCTAAGTAATACACCGAATGAGCGTATTGGGGACGGGAGAATTGCCAGAGCCCCAATTTGTAGAACTGTTTGCATAATGGTAGGATTTTCGTAAGTCACAACAGCAATCAAGGGCGGACGGTCATCAATATTTAACCATTCGTAATTCATATTGATGTTATCCGGCTGCACTGCTAGAAAAATTATATCTATCTCTTGGGGTGGGCACGATGGAATAGGCCAAGAAGCTTTGACTTGGCACCCTATGCGTTGCAATTGCTGAATGAGTTTTAAGCGATCGTTGTCGTCAGGATGAAAAACTAATACCTTTAGAGAACGAAGATCCTTAAGTAACGAAGGGGTTCTGTTTAATTTTTCCATATCATAGTTCTATTGTGCTCAGCGCTGCTGTCCAATCACCAAGAGAATGCGTTACTAGATAGGGGTCTGGTTGGACAGGGCGATTAGCTTCTCGAACTATAGTGAACTGACCTTTCGAGTTGGCAATACCGATGCGCGGGTAGAGCGAGGTATGGTGGTTTGTCGGGTCAATGCGCACACGGCCTTGGGGCGCCATAAATTCGCTTCCGAGAAGGCTAGGCATTATCTGGTCAATCTCGTCACTTCCCGCTTGGCGATATGCGTTGGCAAACATATGCATTTGAAAATATGCGGCTTCTACATATGTATTAGGTATACACTTTTCATTATATTTTTTATAAAGACTTTCGATAAATTTTTTATTTATTAAAGAATTTACCGATTTGAAGTACGTTGCCGCAGTAATGTGCCCAATTGCAATTTCCGCCCCCATCTGTGATATTTCGCTCTCAGACGTGGTGAGGCTAGCAATAGGCATTGTCTTTGAGTTGAAACCTGATTCAGAATAAGCGCGGTATAAGTTAGCGGTTGAATCGCCTACAACTGTCGAGAAAATGAAATCTGGAGATTTATTGCGTATGTCCTTCATGATAGGGGTGAAGTCACTTTGAGAGGCATTGAGCGGAACGTACTGCTCACCAGTTATTTTGCTGTTAGAGCGTTGTAGAACCAAGTCCTTCATTATTCGATTGGACTCATAAGGATAAATATAGTCAGACCCAATAAGATAAACTGATGCGCCAAAGTTAGAAGTCATAAACTCTGCTAATTGAACGCTATTCTGGTTCGGTGCCGCACCCGTATAAATGATGTTGCTAGAAAACTCGAACCCCTCATATAGCGTGGGATAAAAAAGTAACTTGTCCCATTTTTCTACTATAGGCAGTACAGCTTTTCGGCTACTAGACATATAGCATCCAAAAATAACATTGACCTTATCCTGAATAATAAGTTTTTCAACTAACGATGCATATAAAACAGGAGAGGACTGAGCGTCGTAGCTGATATGAACGAGCTCGCGCCCGTCGATCCCGCCACCCTCGTTGATTTCCTCAACAGCTAATAAGGTGCCCTGGAACTGTGATCGACCGATAATCGATGTCACCCCCGTTTCTGAGAAAAGGACACCGACTTTGATAGGATCTTTGTTATACATTTATGAATATACTCTTTTTATGATTAGTCTACTTATTTATTATCAATTTGATGAACTAACCAGTTGTTGATATATAGAAGCCAATTGCTTAGGTAGACTTATTGGGTTGTCGACAATTCTGTAGTTGTGTTGTCCAAAAATTTTTTTTACATAAGAGTCGGCTTGCGGATTTAGTACTAGGCAGAAAATTCGCACACCTGATTTCTTGCACTCTTGTACTGCAGCGCTGGCATCCTCGATCAGATAATTTGTATCGTATATATCCACATCAGCGGGTGCTCCATCAGTAATCAATAGGATGGAGTGATGATTTGTTTTCTCCAGCTTCAAATGGCTTGTTGCGTGTCGTAAGGCTGCTCCCATGCGAGTCGAATAGCGCCCCGGTACTGAGCGAATCATTTCTGTAGCGTTCATATCAAGCGTTGTTCCAAACTCTAGTAGTCGGTAATAATTTACCTCTACCCGCGTATTTGATGAAAATCCATGAACTGCAATCCTGTCCTCACTCTTGACCAACGATTGCACCAAAAGCAGTGCAGCATTTTTTTCAATATCAAGTATTGACTCCATCCTGATCCCAACTATATCGTTGGTAGACTCCGATAAATCTAGCAAAACTATAGTGCTTGACACCTGCTCTTCGCTTTTTCTACGCAAGAACAATCGCGGGTCTGGCGATAATCCTTGCCGCTTATCGACCATCACTGCAATGGCTACATTTATGTCAATGTCATCTCCTTCCCACTGTCGGCGAAGGAGACGAGTTCGGCATTTATTACGTATGCGAAGAAGCGAAATGTCTTTCACATCAGATTTGTTTCGATTGTTCAAACTGTGGCGTGCAAGCTGTGAGGGTATTTTTTCTATAACTGTGCACCAGTCGTTACGCATGAGTGATAGTTTGTAGTCCCACTCGGGATAAAAATGGCGAGAGAGCGCTATTTCTTTTGTGCAAACTTTTTCCGTGGTCTCATCAGGGCGTGTAGTTTTTTCCCCTTGCTTCTCTTGTTTTGCTGGGCCTTTGATTTGCAAACTTATTGGTTCAGGCAGGGGATTATTAGTACTAGTGAAATCCCACAGAAAGCTGTTATCGTCCCGATAGGACTCAGGAACTGTGTAGTGCGTGATATGAAAAGGAACACGCATTTGACCAAGATCATTGGCCAAGATGGAGGCTATTTCACGGAATGCGCCATAGTCATGCAAGTCGTTCTCTTTAGTCTCGAAAAGTCGGCGTGCCTTGTCAACCCAGTAATTGTCATCTTGATAGTGTGTATCCATCAGAGCTAAATTCATACGTCCAATCAGCGCTGCGAAACTTAACTCCTGTGGCTTGACACCGCGTCTTAAAAACTCTAAGAACCAGCCCTCAACCCCTGGATAGTCAAGTTTCAGCAAACGTTCAACTCGCGCATCTTCGATTGCTGAGATCACGGCAATGCCCATTGGCTTTAATGTCTGGACGGGCAAGCTAGGTTCGGAGTATCTGAGGTGTGCAACGGCATGTGCAATAGCTGCGCGGTAAAGGCGGTAGCGATCGAGGCCATCTAGGTGTGTGTAGTCATCTGGAATAAGAAGGTTCTTCAAGGTCAGCACAGGCCTGAGTGGGAGTCCGTACAAAGATGACTGGTGTTGCTGTTGAAGTTCTAATTCTTTGCCAGCAAGTCCGTGGAGTAGAAGTCTTAAAGACGGTAATGCTGCCAAGAGGCTGCCTTCGCCTGCTTCATTATTCAAAGCCTGTAAAGCCTGAGGGTCGTCAAGCTGAAAATAGGCTAGCTGGCGATCATGGTCCCTTGGGTACATGCGAAGGCCGGTTAGTATCCAGCGCCCGAAGCTTTCTAAATCAACACGTGACAACACTATATTAAGGCGGCTGGCTAGTGCAAGGGCACATTCTGGATTCTCTTCATTGAGAATTTCAAGCCAATGTATGGTGTCTAAAATTTGTGTGGTATTATAAACTTTAGCTAGCGTTATTTGCGAGTCAATGGCATGTGCCAAGTTGTCAAGGCCTATATCCTTCCATTGTGCACGCAACATTGGCCACGGAGTGTACTGACTTGATAGTGCATAACTGTTAGCCATTTAGAATCGCTTTATCTATACAAAATAGGCTTCAACAAAGCCCTGTAGAGCTTTAGTAATGTCAGGATCATCAGTTATCGCGCACGTCATTGTCATGTCGCAGCTTTCTCGAGGATCGACACCTGAGCCAATCAAAACACCTGCATAGATGAGCATTCGCGTTGAAATACCTTCATCGATACCGTGATTTTTTAATGCTCTTGATCTTGTAGCTATACCTACCAAGCGCTCCGCCAAATCAAAGGTAACAGATGCTTCATGCGCCACAATTGTTGCTTCAAGCTTCGGATCAGGATAGTCGAATTTCAACGCCGCAAATCGTTGTCTCGTCGATGGCTTCATATCTTTACTTTGGCTCTGGTAGCCCGGGTTGTATGAGACAACCAGTTGGAAGTCTGGATGAGCATGAATAACCTCACCTTTTTTATCAAGTGGAAGGATTCGGCGCGAATCAGTTAAGGGATGAATAACGACCGTAGTATCTTGCCGCGCTTCAACTACTTCGTCCAAGTAGCAGATGCCCCCGTAACGCACTGCGAGTGTTAGCGGGCCGTCGTGCCAAGCAGTACCTTGTGCATCAAGAAGATAACGTCCGATTAAGTCAGAACTAGTCATATCCTCATTACAGGCTAAGGTCACAAGTGGTCGATCAAGTTTCCAGGCCATGTATTCAATAAAGCGAGTTTTACCACAGCCGGTTGGACCCTTAAGAATTAAAGGCAGGCGATGACGGTAGGCATGCTCATAAAGAGTGATCTCGTTTCCAGACGGCCTATAAAAAGGTTCAGCCCTAAGTCTGTAAACGTCTAATTTTTGTGTCATGTAAGCGAACCCGGTAATATGAATGGAGACCTTTTAATAGGCCTCTATTTTTCAAGCAATAAAGATCTAACTCATTTTTTATCGTTTCAGTGACGGTGCCTTAATTAGGCAGAAAAAAGTACCAAAGAAAGAACAGCGAAGTCACTTAACCCACCTTGAAGTGACTTTTATTGCATTTAATTACTAGCAATAGAAGTTGATCGGGCAGGTTGTGATGTAGAAAATTTTGGTTAGTTCTGTACTCAACTCTTTGTCATTTTTTCTGCAAAGAACTCTGACAACCAGCCGAACCCTACGCCCACTACGATTGACAAGATCGTTGGTAGTATTGCTTTCTCAGGTGACATGTCCGTACCCAGAAGTATCAGACCTGCGACGCTTCCGAATCCATAGACACTGGATGGAATTGTCGACAAGATCGAAATGTGAGCAGCAAGAACTATCACAGCCGCCCCTAACCCAACAGCGACAGGTGCGGCCAGGTCACCAAGTTCTCCCAGCGGTCCAATAAGCATGACAGATGCCATGCCGATTACAGCACCAAAGGACATGCAAATAGCAGTCTTTAAGATGCCATCTTGTTTACCTCCATTGTGAAAGAAGCTTGCCCAAGCTATGAAGGCTTGCCAAATCTGCATATGGAGGACCGCGAGTGGTCCTAAAAAGAGCCAAGTCGCTGCGAGCGCTAACAAACCGGTAGAAATAGTAAGTGCAATAAGTGCTGACATTTTGTTCTTTGAATATATGTTGAATAGATCAGAAAAATGCACCCAATTAAGGGGTGCGGAAAAGTTTCGTAATAGCGGATTGGGAAGTACTTCAGCGATGAACTGTCGCTGAGTTAGGGATACCTTCAATTGGACATTCCAAGGTTCCTGGTGTTGACCTAGTAAGATCCTCAACCATCTTGCGTGTGCCTTCTGGATCGTTAATCCACTTCCCATAAAATTCAAATGGACAGGCTGCTACTCCATTTAAGTCTTCCCCTGAATTTATCTTTCCGGTATACCCGCGATGTAGTAGCTTGTAAAGATGGTTGTTTGACTGAGAATTCTTACGAGCGTCTCGCAACAAGCCTATAGACAATTCGGCGTACTGAATGCCCATATCCTCTGTTCCACATTCACCCAGTGAGCGACCGTCAAAGCCAATAATGGCTGAATGACCGAAATAGGAGTAAACACCGTCAAAGCCAGAAGCATTCGACACGGCGACATAGACATTATTCATCCAAGCCATCGTCTTGGAAACCATTACTTGCTGCTCTTTAGCTGGGTACATATACCCCTGACAACGAACTATAAGTTCCGCACCACGCATAGCACAATCCCGCCATATCTCTGGATAATTTCCATCATCACAAATAATAAGACTGATTTTCATACCTTTTGGTCCATCAGACACATAAGTGCAATCACCAGGATACCAACCCTCAATAGGTGTCCAAGGCATTATTTTTCTATATTTTTGAACAATCTCTCCCTTATTATTCATGAGAATTAATGTGTTGTAAGGTGCTTTGTTTGGGTGTTCCTCATGACGCTCACCAGTAAGTGAAAAGACACCCCAAACATTAGCTTTTCGACACGCTGCAGAGAAAATTTCAGTTTCTTCACCAGGGATTGTTGAAGCCGTCTCATACATCTCTTTAGGGTCATACATGATTCCGTGTGTTGAGTACTCAGGAAAGACTACCAAGTCCATACCAGGTAGTCCTTGTTTCATGCCAATTAGCATATCGGCTATATTGCGTGCATTAATAAGGACTTCGTCTTTTGTGTGAAGCCTGGGCATTTTGTAATTTACAACCGCAACCCCTACGCAGTCATTACTGCTTGAAATATCACCATGTCTCATTACTTTCTCCTAGTTTTATAAAAAACGACCACAAATTCAGAAATTATTTTTCTACTTCAATTTTTTTATTAAGATATTTCATATTTATATAATGATTTATCATCCGCGTAGCATGCATGAAGCGCTTGTGAGCTCATGATCAAGAACGCTTTTCTCGATACTTAAGTTGCTGACTACGCTGTCATCTACGACCATTGAATAGCGCTCAGAACGATCACCCAAACCGAACGTCGGTAAGCTGACGACAAGACCTATGGCGCGCGTGAATGCACCGTCAGCGTCGGCCAGCATCGTCAACTCGCCGTCTGCGCCGTGCAGTTTCCCCCAAGCGTCCATTACGAATGGGTCATTAACTGAAATACAGACAATCTCATCAAAGCCTTTCTCCTTTAGTGCACCAGCCTGTTTTACAAATCCGGGCAAGTGATGTTCAGAGCAAACTGGTGTGTAAGCGCCAGGTAGTCCGAATACAGCCACCTTCTTTCCTCGAAAAAGAGTGCTCGTATCGACATCAATGAGACCTGTCGACGTGAGTCGCTTGAAAGTAGCCTCTGGAATTTGGTCACCTTGTTGAATAGTCATAAATTCCTCCTTTATTTGATTAAATAGCGTTTGAAAATATTTTTAAATTGAGTACGGTAGGTCAAAGCCCACATGAGCACCACTATGGAAAATAGCAATCCGCCGGCCATTGAATAACTGAAGTGGTCGAGTTCGATTGACGGTAATACGGCCTTTAAAATGTTGTATGTAGCGACTCCAAAAGACAGCGCAACGATCATCCAGCCAAGTGTGCGTCGATAACGTTGCCCAGCAGCCACGCTGTTAGCACCCTTTACGATGTGGCACAGCAGTCGTCCGTCAACTGTGTCGGTGATGATCATGCCGAACGTAAACATTAATCCTGCCCCTGCAGCTGCCAAAATGCCACCGCTATTGGTTGCGACAAATCCCCAAGCAGATGCCTGTGTGGCTGTGTCAAATACCGTAGCAAATAGCACACCAATCAGTACGATTGCTAGTGGATTAGAGGTGTTACGCAGCCTGCGTGGAAGAAGTTTCGTTTTCCAGCCTGTGGGTTGAAATGCTTGGCCAGGAACTAATAACTGGCGTAAGTTAAGCGTACCAACGAGAAGCAGCAGGACTGTCGGAATCCAGTCGAATATTGTTATTAAAGTCCCAGGTACGTGAATGTCTCGGCTCAGTTGATTTACACCAACAGCGATGCCTGTGACGAGCAAGCCATGACCCAAGGCAAATAGAGTTCCTACCCACGGTGCGAGCTTATGGTTATGCTCCAAAGTGCTCCACGTTAATCCGTCGATACAGGCAATATGATCAGGGTCAAGCCCGTGTCGCAATCCCAGTACAAACATCAAAATAATTCCTGAAAATGAGATCATTTCGTAGTCCATAAATACCTTTCAAAAAGTTGATCAACTCAGTGCGCAATACATGAAGACAGTCCGACTTGTAGTGCATTACGGTCTAGATTACGACCAATAACAACGTATTCGGTACCACGTTTTATGTCAGATTCCCAGTCTGTGAAACGGCTCATAGTAGTCAGCATGCGTACGCTCTGAAAGACGACACGTTGGTTGAAACCCTTTGCATTAAATACACCTTTTGTACGAAATACCGCATCACCTTGCTCTTCAAGTAGTGGCGTGATCCAGGCCATAAATCGATTCATGTCAACCGGCTTAGACTCTCGTAGAACGATAGAAGTGACCGCAGCATCGTGTTCGTGTGTAAGGTCCTCCAAAAATGTTGGATCGACCTGCAACTTAGCTTCTAGCTGGAAGGCGTTTGTGTTAAGTATTTCTTCCAAGCCGATTAAACATTGCGTTGTGATGTGCATACTCGCAAGTGGGTTTAGTCGTCTAATAAGTTGTCCTATATGAGTCATAGTTTCTTCAGAAACCAAATCACTTTTATTAACAAGAATAATGTCTGCAAATGCCAGTTGTTCTTGTGCCTCATGACTTTGCTCTAAATTTTTCTCTATGTTTACTGCATCAACAACAGTAACGAAGGCGTCTAATCGCGTACCTTCTCGAATACCGTCGCCAACAAAAAAAGTTGATGCCACCGGTGCTGGATCAGCAAGCCCTGTTGTCTCGATTAAAATTGCATCCAAAGTGTCATCATGTTCTAGCAGTTTGTTGATGGTCTCTACCAAGTCGCCGCGTACGGTACAGCACAGGCAGCCGTTGTTGAACTCGATTAACTCTTCGTTGTCACCTTTGACAATCAGTTGGCCATCTATATTTATTTCACCAAACTCGTTAACTATTACGGCAACTTTGCGACCGTGTTGCTGGCTCAGTACATGATTGAGTAAAGTGGTTTTTCCGGACCCAAGAAATCCCGTTATTACAGTCACAGGAATTTTGGTGCTGATGGATGGTTTATTCATAATTAATCTCCTTTTAAATTCGCAGGGGGGTTGGGCGGAATACGGCCCAACAAACTGTCTCGCAGTAAAGCCGGTCGATGTATGCGTCCAAGTAAAGGGCCAGCTTGCTGACCTAAAAGTAACGCGCAATCGAGCATGGCGATTGCATGCTCGGTCGTGGGTTTAAGTTCTCCGAATAGGTACGAATACTTTCCGGGGGCGCCAATGCTTGCAGTGCATCCTTTATCGCAGCCCCCCATACATTCAACAGGCTCCAGTGTCACCAGTTCTGCTTCAGGGTGAGTGTTGTGTTGCAAACAAACCAAGTCGAAAAGTTCTCTGCCGTCTGTGGTCATCGTTGGCGCTGCGCTGGGTGCTAGTGAACTTCTGCATGTTATGCAAATCCAAAGGGCGACAGGCACAGAATTTCCGTTTGACTGTGTGTAAGCTGAATGGTGAGATGTCATCTCATTTTCCAATCAGCTTGACAAGCGTTTGAGCAGTTGAATCTGCAAATGACCCTGCCTTATCTGCGATTAAGTAATTTCGCGAGCCAAAAATTCGTCTTACGTAGCTGTCTGCATTACGGTCCAGAGTTAGACAAAATGAGTCTATGCCAACCGCTTTAGCGCTTGCAACAGCGTGTCTTGCGTCTTCTACAAGATAGTCCTCTTCAAACACATCAACATCTGACGGTTCGCCATCAGTTAGAAGTAATATAATTTTTCGTTCAGAGATCTCTTCTTTCAACAGAACACTTGCATGACGAAACGCTGCGCCTATCCGAGTTGATAGATGTCCTTCTTGATTTTTAAGTTTGGTCTTTTGTTCAGGTCCGAACGTATCGTCAAAATCCTTAATGCTCACGTAATGGACTTCATTGCGGCCGTTGGATGAAAAACCATGAACTGCTACGCGGTCTCGTGATGCGTCCAGTGAGTCAGCTACTAAAGTTGCCGCGCGCTTTTCTATGTCGAGAACGCTGATGAAGCTGCCGGGTACAAAGCGTTTGGTGGATTCGGATAAGTCCATTAGAAGCAAGATGGCGGTTGAGCGTCGCCGTCTGCCGTGTCGCATAAAGATACGAGGTTCTGGTGCTAGTCCACCGGCGCGCTGCACTATGCTTTCGACAGCAGCATCTATGTCAAGTTCGTCACCTTCATATAGACGCTTTAGTCGCAACGATCTATCAGGGATACGGGCAAGGCTATTAAAACGAAGAGAGTTATGAAGTTCGTGCGATTTACTAAAGTGACGCACTTTACTCTTTGGACGTTGTCCTGACGCCAATATGACTGTGGCCCAGTCTTCGTGCAGCGTATCAAGCTTGTAATCCCATTCTGGGTAAAGCCGCTTGGCCTGTAAGTTTATTTCTACTTCGGGAAGTGGGTGCAGTGGTTCTTTTTTTTGTTTACGTAACTCAAAGTGATCTAGTACCTTAGTGTCTTCTGCACTTTCTGACAGCTCTGCGTTGAAGTCCCAAAGCAGCACGTTGTCATCACGGTATGCTGGCATAACGCAGTAACGATTTGCATCGAATGGCAGTCGCATTTCTGTGCATTCGACAGCCAACCTTCGGCCTATAATTTCAAACTCTAATGTGTCATGCAGATTTGTTGCTGCATCTTCAAACATCTGTTTACCAAGCAGCACCCAGTCATTTTTATCGTCATATTTTGGGTCATGCAGGGCATGTGCAAGCCGTGCGGCCAGACCCTCCAAATCGAAACCGACGCTCTCTCGTGTAGCCACGTGAAACCGCCCCCAAAGGGTAACTAATCCGGGATACTTTTCCGCCATAAGTCTTTCGACGCGCGCGTCTTCGATGAGTCCCATCATCGCCAGCAGCATTGGGTGTCGATTCCCTGCTGGAAGATGCTGAGGCGAGTATAGCAAGTGCGCCGCGGCATGCGCAACTGCAGCGCGGTACATCAGCTTGCGCTCATGTAAACCATTAGCGCTGAATCCTGACCACCGTTGTGGTATCAGAAGAAAGTCATTACTGACGGATATTCTCTTAGGGCTAGTAGGGCCGACCTGTGGGGCATGTAAATCGATCTGAAGATCAGTGACGCCAAATCCAGTTAAGTAATGCAGTAATGTGGCACGATGAGCAAGTACTTGATCAGTATCAAACTTAGTTTCTGGGTCTGCAAAGCCTAGTGGATCGCTAGTCTCGAAGTATTGCAGGCGCTTGCTATGCGCTGTTCGGTGGCGTTGCAAGCCGTCTAGTGCCCACCTACGTAGCTCCTTCACGCTTACTGGCTCAGGCACTAGTCCATCGAGCCGCTCTATAAGTGCTAGTGTGCCTGCTGGCTCTTCAGTAAAAGTTTGGCACAGCAGGTCGACTAGAGCTATTTGGTCCTCGGCTTTAGCACTTTCATCGATGCTGGGTAAAAAATTTTGTAGCGCTGTATAAGCTGCTTTGTCGATACCTTGCAATACAGTCAATCTCTTTGCCAGAGGTGATGGTGGAAAACTGTTGTCGGCTTTCATTCCAACTCCAGTCCGAACTGAGCTTCGACGAACCCATCGAGTGCCTCCAGTAGTTCGCGATCGTCGGTGATTGGTGCCGTCATCGCCAGGCGACAAGCGTCGTGTATATCGATTTTATTTGCGACTAAATGCGCGGCATGAATCATCATGCGCGTGGAGATTCCTTCATCTAGACCTCGTCCACAAAGGGAGCGTGATTGTTGTGCAACAGCTACAAGCTTAGCTGCCATTTCAAACGGTACTTTACCTTCGTGCGCCACTACTTCCGCTTCGATACTTGCTTTCGGGAAATCAAAAGCAATAGCTCCGAAGCGTTGCCTTGTCGAGGGTTTCATATCTTTGGCTGCGCTTTGGTAGCCAGGGTTATATGAAACAACGAGTCTAAAGTCTGGGTGCGCCTTTACCAATTCACCACACCTATCCAGCGGTAGCAACCGACGTTCGTCGGTCAGCGGGTGAATAACCACAGTAGTGTCTTGTCGTGCCTCGACAATCTCGTCTAGGTAACACATCGCGCCAAATCTAACTGCCTTTGTTAGCGGACCATCGTGCCAGACTGTGCCGTGTGTATCGAGCAAAAAGCGACCAACTAGGTCTGACGCTGTCATGTCTTCGTTACAAGCCATAGTAATTAGTGGTAACTTTAATCGCCAAGCCATGTGTTCAACGAAGCGTGTTTTACCGCAGCCTGTAGGGCCTTTTAGCATCATCGGTAAACCGTGAAAATATGCAGCCTCAAACAGCGCAACCTCATTACCAGTCTCGCGGTAGTAAGGTTCGCTTTCTATCAGATAAGGGCGTAGTGCTTTATCCATACGAGGACCAATCAAATTTTGCAGATTTACTAGATCAAAGGACAGGACGACCCATTTTTATGGGTCGCCCAGTGCCCTGAGAACCAACGTGCTTAAGCGTGCGCTTTAGCTGGTTTTTTCGCGTCTCCACCCGGTGTTTTAACTACTGCTTTAGTCATCATCGAGATGGCTTCTTCCATAATCACCTTGCGGTTAGGAGGAGGCAACTTGTCACCACGCAGTTGGTCGTAAGGAACAACTACCCAGCATGCACAGCCCCAGATGCATTCGCCAGCCATTCCTTCGAATCGTATAGCTGGTTCGGATAGCATTGGACCGATGTCGATTAGCCATGCGTGCTCATTGAGCTTGTCTTCCCAATTAAGTTTGTCGTAATTTTTCTGACTATCCCAAAAGGCTGTCAGATCAGTCTTCGCAACCCCAGGCATAATTACTACAGCGTAGGCAGTCAGCGCATCAAAGAACTCATGGTTTTCGGTGTGGTAAGTGGAGTCTCCTTCCAATAAGTATTCTTTGGTGATTAGATCCTTCATCCCTTTGCTTATCAGGTCAAAACCCATATCGCGAGTTGCGTAGACATGCACCTCTGCGTAGTCAGTCTTGAAACCATCCTTAAGGCCACTGTATTTGGGCGTGAAATCAATCCACTGCGCCAGCACAGAGTCCCACTTGGAGCCAGCCTCTCCTGGTAGTACCTGCACACCAGGGTGACTTAGCTTGGCAACATCAAACATTGTCCAGTTGCGTGACTTGGCAGATAGCGTCTCGTGCGGTGCGCCAGTGAATCCTGCAGGACGCATAGCCTTAAACAACATACGACCGCTGTCAAGCACAGCGAAGCGCATGAACGAGTCGGCAATAAAGCGGTTTGTGACCATTTCCTTGAAGTTTTGTCTAACTTCTTTTTCTCCAGTGGTCGTGTACGCAGTCAGACGCTGCCAGCTATGCTCAGGGTTGACGACGAAGAAACCGCCGGTGAATGGACTGCGGTAAAGGTCTCCCCAAACAGCAGTAACTCCGGCGTTCTTATCGTCGTCAAGCATACAGTCGAGGTCATTCATCATCGTGTACTGCGATGCATTGTTGTGGTATTCAGCTGGATCACCGCTGTGGCTTAGCTGACCTATGCCTATGACAGGAATCCGTCGGCCAAGTTTTATGTTGGAAAGGTGGCGTGCAAGATCCACCACCATACCGCTGCCTGTACCTCCAGCCATTCCAAATGCAACCATCACCATTGATGGCAATGTTGCTTTCTCAACCTGATCTACGAAATTGCGTAAAGCGATATCCATAGGTCGCTCTTCAGCGTAATAGGCATTTGCGTATATGCCCTTAGCGACTGCGCGAGGGAAGTGGTTTCCAGCCTCAGGCATTACATACTTATGCGGCACGTAAGATTCGAAGTTTGGGTTCCAGTAGTAGCGTGGGTACTCTACCTTCAGGTATTCGCGGGTGCGGTTCATGCCCTCGTAAAACTCGTCTTTTTCCGGCACTGGCAGCGCGAGAGCTTGGAATTGGAAGCGTTCGGCTGGAATGCCGCGGGTCGCAAGGCGCTTCTTAAATGCGTTTGCGTAGTCATTGACTATGCCCATGTCCTGATCGCCTATGTCAACAACCATAGCGGCGAAAGTTGCCCGCGGGTCGGTAAGCATATCTTCGATTTCGCCTGTACGTAAAAGCGCTTCAATATAGACCATGCCCGTTCGGCCAATGCCGACAGCATGTAGACAGTGTGGCGCCTGAACACCTGTGGCACTGTTATAGAGGGATGCAGTCATGATTTCTCCAATCGATTACTGGTGGGTGGTGAAAAAAAGGGCTTTCGCCCCGGGTGGGAAAGTGGTGTCGGGATTACCTAATAATCCCCGAGCGTTGTTATATCTTTCGTGTTGTTTAGCAACGGATCGAAAAGGTTTCGGTGTGGTCGAGAATGCCGAGATCTCGCAGAATATGCGCAACGCTTGTGGCTCTTTCATTTGCCACGTAAAGCATGTAGTCCTCGACGAATAAACCAGGGTCACGTGAGATCGTTCCGTCTTCTATTAGCTCCACGCCTTTTTCGATATTGGTTCGGTGTAGCTTGACTTTCCATATAGGTGATTCAATGTAGATTGCTTCATCATCTACGCTCGAAATTTGCAAAAATTTCCCTCCCGCAATGGTTGGAACCATAAAACCTTTGCCGTATTTTTTTTTAACTTCTGACCAATCAAGTGCCATTTTCTGTGCTCCTGTAGGATAAAAAAAACTCTTTATGTGAGACCAATCGATTAGCATCGTGGCTTACCTTGTAGTTATATGTTTTGTGATTTTTTGAATCAGTGTTTAGCCATGCTCTATCGTTCCTGGCTCCCCTCGCAATTCGGACATCGGTACTGCAACCCAGTTCTTACTAGAGCCAACGCCGGCGCCTGCCATTCCTTCAATTCGAGTTGATGGCTCGCACAGCAATATGCCCTGTTCAAGTAACAATGCATGGTTAAGTAGCCGCTCATGCACAGGAGCAGCTTCGTATTTATCCCGTGCTTCGAAGAACCAGCGCATATCTGTTTTAGCAACCCGTGGCAACGTGAATTGGACTGATCCTTTTTTCCCGCCTTCAGCAATGCTGAGAGCCGCTTCAGGTGAAAACAGGGACTGCAGCTTGGTTGACAGTCTTTGGACATTGACATTCGCTGCATTTTCGACTCGTAGCTCGATGAATTCAGGTGCATAACCAGGGAGTAGCCCTAATTGCTTTGGCAGCTCATCATCAATCCCCACTGGCTGACCTGACAAGTCACTGAAACCAAGCATATGCATCCACTGTGCGCCCCAAGGTGTACGTGCTGCCGAGTGTTGTGTCGACGGAGCTGCCACCCAATTTAAAAGTCGCAGGACTTCCCATAAGTTGGCGCCATGGCGCAACGTGAGCAGCGAGGCTATTTCTTCGTTTACACGTTGGTGCGTATCAGCCAGGTTACCCATGCTTTGCCATACGGGCTCTTGTGGCACAGTCAGGAAACCTGCTGTGAAGGGATTCTTGTAAAGGTCACCGCAAGAGCGCACGACGCCAATGTTTTTGGTTTCGTCGCAGAGACAGTCAAGTTCGTTTATCAGCGGGTAAATTTTGGCTCCGACATCGCTGTCCAAATCACCACCACAAGGTGCGATGCCAATACCGGTTACCAGTACACGCCGACCGAAAATTCCATTCGAAAGATGACGCGCCAGATCCAAAGCCATACCACTACCTGTCCCACCGCCAAGACCAAAGACTATGCACACCAACATATCTCCATTAGTAGCTTCTACACTTTTGGCGAATTTACGAAGTGCCGCAGCGAGAGGCCTTTCTCCATCGTAATAAGCACGCCCATATATGGCTTTTGCTAATGCGCGAGGTACTTTCTCTCCTACTTTTGGTAGTGTGTAATCTGCACTTAGCCAAGGTTTATAGTCTTGATTCCAGTGGTACAAGGGGTACTCGAGTTTCAAGAAATCGCGGTAACGGCTTAATGAGTCTTGAAGTTCGTCAACCGCGGGCATCGACAAAGAAATTGTTTCAATTTGTGTGCGATCTGAGGGGAACTTTTTGGTTAGATTATTTATGTTGTTTAGCGTTGAATCAATTTCGCTATTGCCATTACTTATGTCAATAGCAAGTGCAGTCATGCGTGAGCCATTCGTTGCTAAGAGGTCGTCAGGTGAGTCTTGGAGCATTTGCTGCACAACACGCGTACCAGCACCGCCAATTCCTATAATGTGTATGCCATAGGGAAGAGTAGACGTATCTGTAATTTTGTGAACACCACGTCGAAGTGCATCCAGCTTGCGCTGCTGAAGCTTGGCTTCTGTAGAGCTGATAGCTGGCGTTGGACGGCCCCTCAATAAATCTAATCCGGCTGTTGTCATAATTTAGGCTCTAATATTTTTATATTACAGTTACAAAATTTAAAAAAAGCCCGAACGAGGTTGAACCAGTTCGGGCTTTATTGCCTTGCCACCGACTGTCTTTGTTGCCAGTTGGTAGCGATATTTCTACTGCATACGTGCTTAAGGACGACGTATGGTTTCAAA
>Ga0105055_10006193_pt1 | contig 16535 bp, 3 predicted proteins | sample BON03_FD_78090 | JGI IMG/M metagenome (GOLD analysis project Ga0105055, IMG submission 78090) | Freshwater microbial communities from Lake Bonney liftoff mats and glacier meltwater in Antarctica - BON-03 | ecosystem: Environmental > Aquatic > Freshwater > Ice > Glacier meltwater | place: Lake...
AAGTGAACTACTTTTTGAATTCTTTTATAAAAGTGAACTACTTTTGAATTTTTTTATAAAAGTGAACTACTTTTTGAATTTTTTTATAAAAGTGAACTGTGTTGTGAAATTCACCCTATTTTAAACACAACAAAAATCGATTTTTTAAAGCACTACTATCATAGTGGCATCAAATGCTAATTTTTTTTTGTTGTTGTTGAAAACACATCAAGAGAGTTCAATTTAGATGGGTCAATACGATGCGGAACTACGCGCAACTGCTTTGAAGATTGCTTCTCCTGGAAAAGGCATCTTGGCTGCAGATGAGAGTACTGGTACTATCGGCAAGCGCTTTGAAAGCATCAAGGTCGAAAATAGTCACGAGAACCGCCTTAAGTACCGTCAGTTCCTCTTTGAGACCAAGGGTCTTGGAGAGTACATCAGTGGTGCGATTTGTTTTGAGGAGTCGCTGTATGAGAAAACCCCTGAGGGAGTTTCATTTGTTGAACTGTTGAACAAGGAAGGAATTGTTCCCGGAATCAAAGTTGACAAGGGACAAGCAGCCATCAAAGATGCAGCACCGGGAGAAACTTCCACGGAGGGTCTTGACGGATTGGCAAAGAGGTGCAAAGAGTATTACGCTGCTGGTGCTCGATTTGCGAAATGGAGAGCTGTCATTCTCATCAACGTAGAGAATGGGACACCCACGAACCTTGCAATCGAAGAACAAACAAGGGGTCTTGCCAGATATGCTTCTATATGTCAAGAAAATGGTCTTGTACCAATCGTGGAACCAGAAGTATTAATGGACGGTCCTCATGATATCAAAGTGTCAGCTGAAGTCACCGAGAAAGTTTGGCAATTCCAATTCAAGGCTCTTGCAGACCATCGTGTTTTGCTGGAAGGTTGCTTACTGAAACCCAACATGGTTCGCTCGGGTGCAGAATGCGCTACTCCTGCATCCATCAATGAAATTGCCAAGTACACTGTGCAAACTCTTATGCGAGTCGTCCCTCCTGCTATACCTGGGATTACTTTCCTATCAGGCGGTATGTCAGAGGAAGAAGCCACTTGTGCTTTGAATGAAATTAATAGTTGCCCAGGTAAAAAACCTTGGAATCTGTCATTCAGTTACGGTAGAGCCCTTCAAGCCACCGTACTCAAAGTATGGGGTGGAAAAGATGAGAACATTGAAGCTGCACAGGCGGCTCTTCTTCTTAGAGCCAAGGCCAACAGTTTAGCTCAACTAGGGAAATACACGGGAGAAGCGTCAGGTGGGGCTGCAGCCTCGGCGTCAACATACCAGAAAAACTACACGTACTAAAATTTATAATTTCTCGAAGGTTCAATTCTTTTATATTTTAAAAGTGCAGGATGTGAGACTAGATACATATAATCTATGACAATAGATACGCTGAAGTTGTTTGATAGAAGCAAACATTTTTGATGAAAAGAAAGAGGACTTCATTAGCAAGTTTTGGGTGATAAGAATGTGTGAACATTTGCACACTCAATCGCAAAGGTTTTAGTAGAACTTAAAATTTATGATGATATCTTTGGTGATCGGTTGATAAGAGTTGCAATGAGAGTTGAATTTTTACTATAAACTGGAACCCGTGATAGAGAGAATGTTCTCTCCCGCTTGCCCAAGGCACGATATATTTTGTTGACACGAGTGAATGCACAAATATGGTCTCTCTTTTCTTGCCGCTTTCATTTAATAAATTAATAGCTGTATAAAAACTCCGTATTAAATGTATCTGTGGACTTAAAATAATGTAATTTCAAAAGGGATAATTACTGTTCTAAAAATGAAAAAGGGTTCAAATTCAAAATGTTGGTCGCTACTATCTTTTCATTCAACGGCTCTTTTTCATATGTTGCCACCAATTGATGGGAAGAAGAAGGACGACTTTCCGAGTTTTGAAACCATTGAAATAATTAAAGAAGATCCAGAATCTCTTAATTTGCGATGCTTTAAAATAGGTTGTGAGCATTTGAGGAAGTCTTTTCACAAGACACTTGATTGTTGTGGGAATTGCCTACATGAAGATATTTTGCAATGCGATCCAATGAAGGACGAATTAGAAAGCACAGATTGCTTTTTTAGTTTTGTTTTAAAAATTCTTCAAAACTCACCAATCAAAGCATGTGAAATGCTTGTTCAACATTTGAAACATTTCAAAAGCATTTCTTCTGCCTCCACCGAACAGTTATTGCAAGTTGGAAAAGCACTCTTAGACCAAATAAAAACCAATTCATCTTCTCAAACTGAGATATTGAAAATAATAGATAAATTCTCTGACCGAAAACAAAATATTGCGCTATCAATGAGAGCCGTCGTGGCGAACGCAATCGCAAAAAAGGAACCATTTTCGAGTCCTTTTTCCGAATTTCTTGATGCGAAATGGACTTTGAACATCTCTTTTATACTCAAAGAATGGGAATCGATATCAGTTATGGGTTCTAATGATACATTATATACTTGTCGTGGTTCTCCATTGCTTAGTGAATACATTCCACAACCGCATCAAAAATACCGATTAGTGAGGAAATCTGAGGAACTCTACGTGTTTAACTCCCTTGTATCCCTTTATAAAAAGCCCAGAGTGTCACACAAAAACGTTTATCATCTGCAAGTGGATGAAACGATCACTGTGATTGGGTATCGTATGGATGGCTGGTTGCGTGTCATGCTGGAGATGAATGACCAATATCAAGACGATATATACAATTTTGAAGAACCTCTTGACTTGCGTGTTGTTGGAACTGGACTGCATACGATGGATTCAGATCCAAGAGAAACAAATCCACAAGCAGAATCCAGCAGAGAATATTGCTGGCTGCAAAACAACGAATCTCTATTTAGCAATACGTCCATGTTTACCTTAGTTAAGCTTCAACCCGGTGAAACAGAAGAATTATTGTGGACACTCGACAATGTGAACCACATTTTGAACGATATGGTGGACCTGTTTGAATATATATCCGACGAGGAGCATGAGAAATGGTTTCAAATGCTTGAGAGAGTGCTGGATGCCAACATATATTCTCTCTCCGTTGAAACCGCTCAAAAAATATGCCGCTGCCTCTTTGAAAATGAAAATATACATTTTTCTATAGGGAGTTTGCTAAGTCGTCACGCTGGTTGCCTAGTACCTACTCCCCAAGCTTTAATTCAACTGATTCACATGGGATCGTTTGAGTATCTATCTAAATGTGCACACTTAAAGTATCCACTGAGAGATATTCTCCGTTGTAACAAATCAATAGTTCAAGACATTCTCTTGTACGCAACGAAATCTACCGTCGATTCAAATTATTGTCTTGAGTTTCTTCGATTGTTGCAGAACTCAATATTGGTTTCAAAAGATGCTTGTCTTATTAACCAGTATGGAATCTTGTTGTTGGAAATCGGCACGCTAGTTCTTGGGAATTCTGATCATGCATTTCTTCATGATTTAGTTTCCCCGTTTTTCAAAGCAGTTCACGAGTATCAAATATATACACTAGATTGTTTTTCCAATATCGGCGACTTTGCTATTATTCTATTTCAAAAACATGTCGATTCTATGGACGAATTGAAAACTAGCGCATTGATTATTTTTAATGAGCAATTCAGAATCACAATGAGAGAGAAGCGTGCTGCTAAATTGGATCAATATCCATTTTTAAAATCAGGAGTCTTCCTACAAACACCATTTGTTTCGAGTGCTACAAATGACACTGCAGCAGCGCTGACCGAACATCTAACTTGCATGCACTTACCTCCAGACTCTGACATGCAAGTTGCAGTACGTAGAGCTATTCAAGCGTCCATAATAGCAATTGTTCATCATACAGATACAATCGACGAAAATGCTCTTCGTACTTTTATCGGACGCCTTACACGAATGGTGATTCATCGAGGACAACTTTTTAAGTGGTGGGACCAGATCATTGCTGAAACAATCGATGAAGGTCATTTTAATCATTCTGCTGCGATGAAAAAGATGCAGCATTTATCAGAGACAGAAATTCAAGAACGTGTTTCAATATTTCAAAAAGGGGAACCATTATTATGCGACAGAACCTTGTGTGAAAACTATTCCAATACTGAAAATCCTTTTGAAAGAGCTGCAGACATTTTTGTTGAACGATCAACTTTTCTCTTGCACTTTACAACTCGAACACTACCTGATTCGATCCAAGACGACATTCAATTGAAAACATCGAAATTGAAAAAGAATAACTCTTGTCCAGAGTTAAAGGCTGTTCTATCAAAGCAAGCTCTTAGTGTATCCACACGTAATCTGGAGCCTTCGACGGCTTCTACGACACCATTATTTCCAGCGACGCCAGTATCAAGAATCCAAACCAATTCTTTAGACCCAAACTCTAATCTTGATAAAGTGGAACAAGTGGCGACATTCTTGTTTTCAAAATCGTCTCTGCGCGATCTTATCCAGAGCGTTTCTCAAGATGAACTTATTGCGGCTCGCCAAATAGAGGCAATCAACAAGATGCGATCGTTGATCTCAAATACCGACAGTTATTTTCTCATTGAAACTATGTTTGACACTTGCATGAAAAATCCAGACGTAGGGCAAGAGCACTTTAAGGACATAATATCCTATGTATCAGCATTTCCCCAAAGTGATGATTCATTTCGGAGATGCTTCGGAATGATGGTGATTGCCAAGCATTTTCAATATTTTGACAATTTTGAATTTATCGACGTATTTGGCGAACGTGTTCTGTCTTCTGTCCATCAATTTCTTCACATTAAAGCTGTTCACTCATTAAGAAGAACCGTCAATCTTCACAGGGGAATATTTGACGCAAAGTTTGAGCCGTTTTTCGCCTTTCACTGCTTGATATTGATAAAGAGAAATTCAAATTATGGATTTGAAATGATGCTTCGGATTCTGAAAGCTTGCTGGAGTCTTGGAATTTCAGATAGTCTAGTAGTGGTACGTCGACTTGAAGAATTCTGCTTTTTGCTAGTGGATAACTTGACAAGGAACATTGCTTTTGAAAACCACGCAGTTCTTGTCGAGACTTTACTAGATATTGTGAGATTAGATCATGTTTTCAAATCACCTCGACTGGAAATAGCAATAATAAGATGCATTGAAACATATGCAGTGAGTCATCAAGGGATTCTTTTTGAATACTGTCTTCCTAGAATAGCATCTCTCTCAAAAAGAACAGCCATCACTCGAAGTGAATCGATGCTTTCATTTGGCGAAAACCACCATTCCGATGTTTTGGCAAATGTATTTGGCGTGAATGGCGGGCATACCCAAATTCTACTGGAAGGTATTCGTGTAAGCGAAATCCATCCTGGCGATACACAAGTGAGAATCCGTGTCGAAGGTGCTTCATCCTATCGAACCAATGTGATGTTTTCTCGGATCAATGTGTCTGTGAACGGCGTAGATTTAGATTCAAAATTCACTCCTACCGATGGGGCCATGCATGTCATCGTATTTGAATCGGTTGTTAATGAGATTGTCTTCATCAAGAAATTCCAGGTCGACGATATTGGTCTTGATTCTTTTATAGAAGACTTGCCACGCAACTATTACTTCGTAATTGTATACTCGCCTTTAAATAACCCAACACGGAAGCTTAATCAGACATCGATTGAGTGTTTTCAAACTTTGAAAAGTAGCCAATACAAAAATGCATTTGAAAATCTGGTATTGCAGCCATATATTTGGACTCTAGTTGGATCCTCATCAGAAATATATTCAGAATATTGGCTACCAATAGAGAACGAAGTAGAATTTGAAATATTAACACCGCATTTATTCAACAGTCAGGATTTCGTTCGAATTCAAAACAACCTGACGAATACAATTCGAATATGCATTGATGAGGATGTAGTTGAACTGCTATCGCCAGGACTTTTAACGTATTTGCCATATACTCAGCATGCAACTTTAACATGTGCTTTAATGGAAGTCGCTCCAATGTCCAAGTACAAACAACAAAAAATTGAATTGGATCAACATGATGGAAGCCATGCAGTTGTCGCTTACTACAATCGAGGAAATCGTATTTGGCGGCCACTCTTAGCTGACGGAGTATCTTGCTATGGAAACCTAGTTACATGTACCATGGCTGCTCAGCAACTTGTCGCAAAGGGCATCACAGCTCAGGTTGTTTCGAATCCAAAAGTTGGAGTCGTTGGTCACGGTGTGCTTGCCGCAGGGAATGATAGCATACTGGATTCCTTAATTGATTTGGCTCGATCATTGCAAACACGATCTCCCTTTTTTGAACTTCAAGCAGCAATCAGTGATGATTTGTTTTTTGCTCTAGTGAGGGTCTTCAATGGGAGGACTTCATACAATCTTGGAGACGACGTGTTAATCAAAGATGATGACTCAGGATCACCAAGCATAAAAGGCAAGGTACATATACTCTTCTTCAATGGAGCTGGTGTTCTAGTACCCGTCGTAGATAATGAAGGAATTCCGAAAGTCAATGAGACGAAGTGCATCCATGTCCCACTAACGAGATTGCAGAATAAAGATCGGGTTTTCAACCTGGGTTTGAAAAGTTCCTTGTTAGATTTCAAACAGAATACCTACAAAGCATTGCTCGAGAAACTAAATCAAGTTTGTGATCCAAGTAGAATTCAGTTGATTGTGAGGGCTATAAGTCATCTTGGAGCAATCGAGGACATGGAGTATCAACATTCTCTACGCAGGCATATCAGTAGTCCTCTAAGTACCACGAATATAATTACCTTGAATCCTAAGAGCATTCACGGCGGGTTTTTTGACGAAAGTTTGTTGAACGTAAGTCTAGCGATACCCGGGCATTCGGTTCGAAGCATATACACCAATAAACCATCAACGTCCAAATCGGAATTCAAAATTTCATCCAATGAGGAGCTGAGAATTCGATTTGGATTTCTTATTGAACAAGAAGTAAAATTTGGGCCTCTTTGGGGTCCTTATAGCTATTTTTATGATCACCAAACTAATTTGAGCGAAGAAACATTCGAATGTCAAATTGTGAAAGATCTTGTCGTATTGAGTATTAATGGAACGGTTTGCTCCATATTCAAAAATATGAATACGAACATCCCCGTTTTCCCTGCTATTTGCTTTTCTAATAGATACGACAAACCTATTCAAGTGCAACTTCAATCGAACTTTGGACAGTTTTCATTCAAGTACCAACATGATGAGTTCCAAAATATAGGAATGGATATGGACGAGGCTCAAAGCTATTTGTACTTCAATGGAAAATATCACCAACATTCGCTTTTGAATGCTCCCAGAAAAGAAAGACACCATTATCATTTTCGCATTCTGAAGAATTTTGAACTTTGCCCTAGTGGGAATGTATGCGCAGTTCTACCAAAAGATTTTGAGATGCAATGTGAAATAATCGCATGGATTAACGAGTGTCGTATTCCTATGGTAATTTGCCGTGAAGAATGCCGCGGGTTGTTCTCGCATAATCCTGTAGTTATCATATGCATTCAAGAATGCCCCGAACTTGATGGTCATCTGTTCCTTGGAAGTCGTTTTATTCGTAAAACCCAGTTGCCTACTTCGAATTCGATTTTAGAAGAGCAAATAGATTTTAATTCACTGATGAGCGATGATTTAATGACGGGCGAAGAAGATCACGTACATGAGAAAAATGAATTATTTAGACCTGCTGTACCATATAGTCGAGCCAGATTGATTACTTCATTGTCGGGTGAGACATTTCTGCCTCGCAAAATTGCATCGCATGAGTTGGATTCAAACACCTTGATAGTCGACCCGCCTCATCAAAATAAAAACATCCTCAATCAAGATCCTCGGTTTCCGGTCGGATCAAATGTGTATCTTGATATTTCAAAACTTCCGAAAGGGTCTGAGTCGAATTTCGAACATGTTACGAATACATTTGGTCGTGTCTTGCAATTGACAACTATCAGTGCACTTGTTGAGTTTATTGAACATGATACCAATGCATTCATGAAGTGCTGGCTGCCAAAAGCGTGTTTATCCTCGTTGCCGGAAGTACAGGAAGAAGAGGAACAACTTCAAAGAGTATTAAGACTCGAATTGTTGCGGATTTCGAATCCCGAATCACCCGAGTATATTTCTTTGATTGTTTTGAAAACGGACGAGTTACAGCAATGTCTTGAATCATCCCAAATTCCTGAAACAATCACGAAGTATCAAGAAATCATTCCCAATAATTTTCCTGATTTAATCAATCGGTTTCTAAAGATAATGAAAGCTCAAGAAATTGGATCAAGAACTTTGATGATGACAGATATTCCAAGTAATAGGATCGTTCCCTTGGAAAATTTCTCGGTGCACTCTGTTATCACTTTCGCCATGATGGATTCCGAAACGGATTCTATTCATGATTCACCTGCAAAGTTTCAGATATTAGAAAACAACATTCGAACGATTACTTGCCAGTCAGAAAACTTTTTGTATTCATGTAGGCCAATGGTAGTAAATGGCTCACTTGCGGTGAAACTATTCCCTGGTGGTGGAACATTACCTAAATCTCTCACTATCACTCCTTACTTTTCGGAAATCTTATTTCTTCTTCACATATTTCGCAAAAGTAAAAGCACTAAAGCTCATGCAGCACTTGTTGAATATGTGACTAGCAACAAAATACCGAGTTGCTTGAAGTCACCGGTACTTGCGACGCTAATACATCTCAATAGCCCGATGTGTTCTATATCATCGATGGTACTTGATACATTGATACAACTTTCACCATCTCCAATAGGCCCCAAAGTGCAGAAACACTCGTTGCATTCAAAATTGCTCTTTGAGTTCATTGCCATTTTCGGTAAACCGTCGATCACGCATCATTTTGCGTCCATCACTTTTAATCTTGCTGCTTCTCCTGAAATCAAAATTGCTGCCAAAATGGTTGCAGAGGCTCAAGTTTTTTGCAATCAGAAGGGTGTGAATATCATGAGTTTAGAAACCATTGATTTGATTGAAATGAATTCTCAAAATGAAAGATTGTTTGCCAAAACACATGAATGGAATCGTATACTAGATCAGTATATACACCTGATTGATTTTCGATCATGCACCATCAATGATGGATGGTGTTTACCAGCATGTATCAGTCGATGTCGGCAGCTAATCTATTCCAGTATTTCGTGTCCACTATTTGAATCCATGATCGAAAATTCTGCGTGTATGAGCTTAGGAAATAGAGCGACTGTTGTAATAGATCGATGGAAAGCGGAGAAATCCTCAATCCCTAGATCTTATGTTACTGGGCGTGTTCAAGACGAGGAAGAAGTTTACATTTTAGTTGATGACTCGGACAAAGATTCTGTATTCATGCAGGCATATAAGCAGTTAGGTACGATTCCAGCATCTGTGCTACGATATTCAAACCCTCACATTGCATTTGAAGTTGAATTGCTTTCTGAACGCGTGGCTGGAGAGACGGGTCCTTATCGTGAGTTCTTCTCCACGATTGGATCTGAACTCCAACAATGCTGCAATTCGCTATTAGTTCCCACACCGAATAATCAATGCGACGTCGGAGAAGGAAAAAATTTATTCACTTTGAGTCCAAGCAATTTGCTTCATTTTGATCATTATAAATTCCTAGGGAGATTGATCGGATGTGCTCTTAGAACGAATGTTTTTTTGCCTTTGAATCTTTGCTCCCTATTTTGGAAACAGATAACAAGCACTCCAATTGGATTAAGTGACTTGCGACTTCTAGATGTCATTTTTGTTAATTCACATGAAAATTTACGTTTTCATTTGAGCGATCAAGTGATTCGAGAGAAATCAACTATGCAACAAGTGTTGTCATCTCGTTTAAACGAGTCTTCAGCTCAAATTCAAGCCGTAAAACGCGGTATTGAAGAAATTATTCCTTCGTCGGTACTCTCGGTTTTATCCTGGGATGTGTTACGAGATAAAGTGGTAGGCGCTTTTACTATCGATGTAGTGCTGCTCCGACGCCATACAATATACGGCTCTGAACTAGATCCCAAACTAATTGACGACTTCTGGACTGTTTTGGAGAGTTTTTCCAATCGAGAAAGACAACTATTCGTAAAATTCGTCTGGGGCCAAGAGCACATTCCTTGCGATGACAATGAATTCATTTCGAAATCGATTCGAATGCTTATCAAAGCAGCACCGTATCATGAACAACCTGATAATCGATTTCCTCGATCGGATACATGCTTCTTTAACTTGGAACTTCCGAGTTATTCGACTCGGAGTATTATGGCCAAACAAATTTTAATAGCTGTAAACATTACTGATACTTTGGACGGAGACGAAACATATTTCTAAATATAAATACAAAATTTTGGTGCTCTATTCATATCCATATTAGCTGGTTCATTTTTCTATTTATTGTTTAATAATTCCAATGCCATCAAAGTGAGATAGCTGATGCAGTAATTCTATACGACTGGACTCCTCAATCTTCTCGACATCAACTACGCTTAGTTTTTTGGTGCTCTATTCATATTCATATTCATATCCATATTAACTCGTTCGTTTTTCTATTTATTGTTTAATAATTCCGATACCATCAAAGTGAGATCGCTGATCTTTTGATGCAATAGTTCAATTCGATTGGACTCCTCAATCTCCTCGACATCAACTGGGCTCGGCTTCCAGTGTTTAATTCCATCCATACCTTGTAATAATTTCTCACGAAGAGAACGAGTAATCGTCAAAGCAGCACCATCAACAAATCCTCTTTTCGTGGAAAAATCATCTTCTATTGCAGCGGTAATGAGGGTCTCCCATTGTTTATCGCTATCTCTTCGAGCCAACGGGTAGACATAGGTCACAATGGCAACTAGTAGATTAAGTGCAATTGTTGCTATGAACAAGTAGATTAAGCTAACGAAATAACCCAATGACGATCCTGTCATGTTATCTGTGAAATCCCAAACGCCTATAAATGGTGCACGAAGAATCAAGTCGGCTGTTCCCAATACATTTTCAAATTCAAACATCAAGTGACTGAACCCGATAAAAAATGCATTGGCAACCAACAAGCAGGTAGCAGCAAATATGATGAGATATACAATAACAGAATTGTGAGTTAGTGTCCGCGCAATGGCGACCAGCACTGGACCAATAGAAGGTACTTTTTTCAGAGCATGAAATATTGGAATAATGCACAAGAATAAAAACGCCGAAAACAAATGACGCTCTACTTGAATGAGATGCGCAACTTCAATTAAAGGCAACGGGTTATCAGTGCCCCAGATATCGCTTCCGTCCAGTAAGATATTCACTTGATTCAAAACGTATCTATCGTAAACTGCAATCACAATCAAGAATATGACCAAAACAACCTCATCAATATTCTCATAGTTAATTCCTTTCTTCAACTCTCTCAAACGGATATATATAAATGCGATCAAGGTAATTACCAGAGCAATTTCAAATTCAGTGCTAGGAGGGAACTGATTCGTACGTACTCTAAACACCTGAACTTCAACGTCCACAGATTTAGCGGCAGATGCAAGAGAGGTATCCTGCGATAAAATAAAGCTTCCGTACATTTCATTATATGGGTTGTACAGAGAAACAACAACATTACTCATCCTAACTTGATCGCTTAAAAAATTCTCCGGGACTATGAAATTGGAATCAGGTTGAGTCGGTATCGTTATTGAAAAGGATTCTCCTTCATTTTCATCCTTACTTCGCAACGCATCCTTAAGTATTTGATATTCTATTTGAATACCTCCTAAAATTACTTCAGTCCCCATGAAAATAGTTGCTTCCGCACTGCGTCCTGGAACAACTGACGCTTTAACTAAAGGAGATTCTTGGTTTCTGAATGTGTCAAAGATCCATTGATGCAAATCAGCAGGACGATGGATATCCACAGTGAGATCCTGTAATACTTGTGTATATTGAGAGTACCATTCCCGCTCCGCTGTTAAATCCAACCCAAAAGTGACAAAGTATAAAAACACGCCAGCCACCAGCGCATTACCTTTGATTTCGTGCATAGACAATGCAAAAGCTCGTCGTCGGCGGTATGAAGACACAGTTGGTGCCAAATTCAGCGCTACAAGGATATCTGCAGAAATTCCATATTCTTTTTTCACACGAGAATACAGATTGTCAAAAACAGCTCTTAGCTCTCGCAGCTTTTGAGCTTTTTCTTTGGCAGAATGCGATAGATCGTTCAATGCCGTCAAGTAGTTCTCTTTGATAGTGGTGGCATCCATTAAAACTTGAGGTCTAAGAATCCCTTCACACGACGATCCGAAATCGAACAATGCCGTTGATGTGGACGATTTAAGAAAACGTCTCGTTTTGTGAGTATCTTTTATTGGCGCAAATCCAGTGGAATGTCGCTGATGAACATGCAGATGATGCAAAACGTCTTCCAAGAAACGAATTTCTACGATGGATTGAATATGCTGGTACAACGCTCTGTCGTACGGGGACCATGGTCTATTCTGGTTCTGAATAGCAGTATCCCTTAGCATCGGGTTGGCTCTATCTTGCACGAGTATTTTAACAAGGTCAAGGTTTCGTGAAGAGATCGCCAGTGTCAATGGAGCAAATGACGTTAATTTTCGTTTTTCAACCTTTTCCACTTTTTCAACCTCTTCTTCGTCTTCTTCAATAGAAAGATCTTCAAGAATGTCAACCGCTGGAGAATTACTCCGAGGATGAATTTTGTACATGGTTTCCTTTTTTTTCATTGGCTTTTTCTTAAACGAATGCAACGACCATTTCCGCGCATTCTGAGGTTGAGAGTCAATGTTCTGGTCAATTTCAAGTCTTGACATAATCTCAGCATTCAAGTTTGACATTGGTCTATGATATAAAAGTTTAAGTCGGTGAAGTAATAGCATTGTAACTTTCTCATGTCCTTGAAGGATTGCGTGATGAAGTGGCGTGAAACCTTCTCCATCACAGCTGAGCAACTCGGCAGATCGATTCACAAGCTCCTCCACAATTTCAAAATTTCCCAAATAGGAACTGATAGCCAACGGAGAAAGTCCATTTGTGTCTTTTGTTTCCAAACTGGCGTCTGCACCGAGACTCAGCAAGCATCGAAGAATTTCTAATTGCCCTCTTTTACAGGCTAAATACAACGGAGTGTGACCAAAACTATCCTGAAATATCATTGAAGCTCCCTGAAACATATCTTGCCTTGCTTTCAAAAGTAGAAAATGCACAGATTTCAACGACCCAGTACGAATCGAACCCAGCAGAAATTGGTTCAGCAATCGATTTCGAACGTCTATTTGTTGTTGATGATATCCCGAATTTGCCGTAATACTTTGCTGCTGATGAAATCGGTTATTTGGAGTACTGGGAGCGCTTCGTTTTTCAAAGCCTAGCCTCGTATGTTGCTTTTCAACCTCTGGAGTAGCTGCTCCGATTTTCCAACCTAACTTCAACACAACTTTAAGTTGTTCTCGTACACTGTCTAATGTGGGAATCTTTTCATCATTGGTAAGTACATCCCAAGGAACTAATTCTGAACTTAATAGCATTCCTTTTTGAATTGAACTTTCAGGTGAATAACGCCATCCCCCGTCCATCTTTCCCTTTGCCCACACATTATGGCTGTTCTGGGCCAACAATAGGATAAGTTTGGTTAAACTAGCGGGTAAAGATACAGTTGAGGTATCCACCACTTGGCAATCTGGTTTACTGGAATCCCAACATCGTTCGCCAAACTTTGTGCCAATGAAAGTGGGTAATGCTGATTCTTCGTTGACGATTTGATAATCGGTTGAATCTGCAACTGGTTTGGATAAGTGCCTTAGAGTTTCCACGGCAGTATTTTCTATTTTATGAACCACTTGTTCTCCGACATGTTCAATTGCAGTGACCATACTTTCTCCTATTTTTGAAACCTTTCGAAGTTGTCGACTTGCATTGGATTTGGGTCTTTCTTCTTTTTCTTCCATCATACAATCTACTGATGGTTGCTCTGCTTCTAGAGACTTTTGAATTTTGTAGCCTAGTTTTAAAATAACTTTCAAAAACTCATCGGCAAGACCTTGATTCATACTCTGGTCGTCATTTGATAGTTCTCCAAATGGAACCAAAAGTGGGTGTAGCTTTTCATCTCGCGTTTTAGCATATTTCCATCCATCTTTCACTTTCTGTGCAGCCCATAAGTTGTGAGCATTCGTCGCCAAATCTGTGACGAGATCCAGCAACTTAACATCGGTTAATTGCGTGCTGGTCGTATCCAATGGAGCCGGGACGAATCCATATCCTTTGGCCTCTCGAGACATCAATCCGCCTCCGTGATTGGCGCTGCAGGTGGCTCTGTTGCAAGTGCAGCATGTACTCTCTACCAATCCGAGCCGCCTCCATGCACCAGCACTTTTCCCACAGATCCCGATTCCATGTTTTCTTCTACAAGTGTCATTGCAAACTAAGCACAATATCTGATTGCATATTTCGCATTGGTACATGAACTGGGTCAAAGGATAGGAGCGATTTGCAAAGGTATAGGTGCATGTTTCAGCGTACAACATGCGTTTGGTAATAGATACTAAACTCTCATCAATATCTATTTTATTCTCATCAGCATGATTCAAAATAGAGACACAGCCTTCAATATCATTCATGAGCACAAGACGACATAGTATTTCTTGCATTGAAGGATAAGGGGTCAAAAGATCTTCGATATCCTCAGCGGAGTAAACGCCTAGACGAAGTAGAAGCCGAACGCATTCAAAATGTCCTCCTCGCAATGCTAAATCCAATTCCGACATGTTGTTACGCTGGATTGTCTGATTTACCGTGATAAGATCAGGTTGAATAACTTGATATTCTAGAATGGATTGAATTACATTTTTCATGCCATTGGCTGCTGCGATTTGAAGTGGAGTAAATTTGCTTTTTGTTACGACATCCAAATTCAACCGCTTCAATTCATGTGATCCCAGTATTCTTTCCCAATCAACTTTTGCAAAACAACCAGATTTAACTGCAAAATGAATAGAATTCCATCCCTCATTATCTACAGCAGACAGCATCGCAAATCTGTCATTTACTTTTCTCCGGCTGCTGAGAATCATTTCTACTATGGAACAATGTTCATCGGTATTTCCCATACATGCATACATTAAAGCTTGTACTCCGTATTTCGATTTCAATGACAGGTGTGCTGTTGTATGGTCATGAGATAACAACAACTGAACAATGGATGCATCTCCCACTCTTGCCGCCAGCATCAACGGAGAGACTCTGAAATGTTTGTCTTGAGTGAGTATCATTTTCGTCCTCATCTTATCACTGGCGCAGTTTTCTAACAATAATTGGGTGACTTCTGATCGAAGTAACGTTTTTTCCAGTTCAAATACGAAAAAAAGGACATTTTCCCCTCGTTCATTGGGGCATGAAAGATCAAGAGCGCCATTTGGAAGCATTGTAAAAAGTGCATGGAGACAAGGAATATTCCCTTTACTGCAAATGTATTGAATAATTGTCTTGACTCCACAAGGCGAAGAAATCTGCAGAGATTCCCCATTAACCAGTTGCTTCATTGTGTTCATCAAATCATGGGGCACTTCCGCTTCACGTTTAGAAGATGTTGACGCGAATGGATGCAAAACAAAATCCTCTATTAATTCAAAAGTACGCTGCCCTGTAGATGAGGGTCGAAGAAGCTTGTACCTACCAGATATTGCAACTTTTCTGTCAGGGATTCTATTGATCTCATCATCTGTCGATCGAAGCACATGAATATCCTCAGCTTCAAATGCAGCCATGGCTTTGGATTTACCGTCTTCTGTTATTTCTGCGCACGCATCAATAATAGTGTATATCTTTGCGTGACGAAATATCTGCTTGGCATCCAACACTGAATGCTGAACTGTATAATCTGTTGCAATCCCAACTGCATAGACCTCTGTGACGTGTTTGGACTCCAGCGCTTTTTTAAGCTCCGTATATTCCCTTGATTCATTATCTTTAAAAACCGAATAACTGTCAAATTCTGGATTACAGCCAGCCATAGTCCAGTTGTCACTTTCTTCCACTAGAAGAGCTTGGTGGAGTTCAGCTCCCCATGATCCTTGTTTACAATGATCAGGCCACATTGTCTGAGCTATACCTGAACAAGGTAGGTGCACTGTTTCAAACAAGCCTGTTCCTGGATTGTTTGATTGGAAGGAGCAGTGATTCACCGGATGCCAATCCAGACATACATACACGAAATCAAACTCTTTACGTCGCAGAGCGTTTATTACCGGAACAATCTTTTCAGCATTTCGAGTTTGTAACGAACCACTTATAAAATCATTCTGTACATCAATAATCAATAGGGCTCGGACGGGAGGATCATCAGACATTTTAACTGCTGCTCTTCTGTCCCAAAAGTTGTAACGGCAAAAATACAGCGAAAAATCCTGAATGGCGGTAGGCCCCCTCAACAGCTGATGAGAGTAGAATGAGCTTAATAAAAAGAAATAGAATGCGAATTCAGTGATTCCACATAATGTTCTTGCTTCTGATTACCTCACGGATTGCCATCAGGCTCTTTTCTTTCAACAAGATACTCTTGTTTATTAAGAAATTAGCATTTGATGGCTTTTA
>Ga0105055_10006196_pt1 | contig 16529 bp, 16 predicted proteins | sample BON03_FD_78090 | JGI IMG/M metagenome (GOLD analysis project Ga0105055, IMG submission 78090) | Freshwater microbial communities from Lake Bonney liftoff mats and glacier meltwater in Antarctica - BON-03 | ecosystem: Environmental > Aquatic > Freshwater > Ice > Glacier meltwater | place: Lake...
ACACGCACGCGCACACACACCTGCGAGGCATCGCGCTCTTTCGACGCATCCCGATCGCGCGGCGTTACTTTGCTGTCGGTGCGCTCGCGCGGTGTTGTCTTGCCGGCTGAAAATTCGCAAACATTTAGCTTACTTCTCAACGTGCCATATCAGATTACTGCAGGGCGGACTTTTGAGAATTTTCAGCCGTTGCTGTTCTGAGTGTCTACGAGTATGTGTGTAGAAATTTATGAATTCCAAGAGTCACGAACTCTTCCCATGCGAATACAAGCCACGAACTTCTCACAAGTCCGCTCAGCCGTTGTGAGGGTCTATCTTGCGTGCGCGGGCGATTTGTGCGTGGAAACATGTGCGCGGGGGTTTTGAGTGTGGAAACATGTGAATGCCACGAGTCACGAACTCTTCACATGCGAAGCCGTTGCTGTTGAGAGGGTCTGTCTTGCGTGCGCTGGGGTTTTGTCGTGTGTGTTGCAGTGTGTTTTGTAGTGCCTGCGCCAGTGCCGCTAGTGCTTTGCACTTCAGCAGTATGTTACAGTGTGTCGCAGTGTGTGTCGCAGTGTGTGTTTTAGTGCCTACGCCAGCGCCGCTAGTGCTTTGCACTTCAGTCGTTGTAGATTCTCCAGCTTTGCGCGACTTGCAGTATGTTACAGTGTGTGTTGCAGTGTGTGTTGCAGTGTGTGTTGCAGTGTGTGCTGCAGTGTGTGCTGCAGGGTGTGTGGCAGTGTGTGTTGCAGTGTGTGTTGCAGTGCCTGCGCTAGTGCCGCTAGTGCTTGGCAGTCCAGTTTTGGTGGATTTTTCGGCTTTGCGCACTTTGGCCTCATCCTTGGCTGCGTCATTCACCTCATCTTCCAGATCAAGCACATCTATAATCCGCTCTCCCGCCACCTTTCCAAAAAAACAAAAAACAAAAGAAGATATTAGATTTGCGCAATTTGGTCTCGATACTTGTATGTATTGATATGTGTGTTGAATAAACACCTTACATCCATATATGCATGCATGCATTTACATGCATGTGTTTAATACACTCCTTTAAATCGAAACCATCAGAGGATTCGTACTCTTCCACACATACACATGTATATGTAAATATATGGACACTGCGCACATGCATGTAGTGGTATATGTGTTTACTACACACCTTTAAATTCAAACCATCAGAAAATTCGTACGCTTCCACACATACGCATATTCATATATATGTATAAATATATATATGCACTGCGCACATGCATGTAGTGATTACACTGCGCACATGCATGTAGTGATATATGTGTTTCATACACACCTTTAAATTCAAACCATGTGAGGATTCGTACTATTCCACACATACACATACACCCGCATACATATTCATACATACATATATAAATATATACACTGCGCACATACATGTAGTGATATATGTGTTTACTACACACCTTAAAATTCAAACCATCAGAGGATTCGTACTGCGTGTGTGTGCGTGTGTGTATGTACATAAATGCAAGTATGCACATACATACATGTATTGATATGTGTTTAGTACACACCTTTAAATTTAAACCAACAGAGGATTCGTACTCTTCCACCGCCGCGCGCAATGTGATTCGCAGCTTGGGTAGTTCTTTGTTGACCATATTGCGCACTCGCTCTTCCTTCTTTAACTGATACATGAATATAAATATATATTCATATATATATACGTGTGTGTGTGTATATACATACATATATATATACATATATATATATAGTTATACACACAAATATATATGTATAGATAATATGTATATACATACATATATACAGAGCTTGGGTAGTTCGTTGTTGACCATGTTCTGCACATGTTCTGCACTCGCTCAACCTTCTTCAAGTGTTGCAGATACATATACATACATACAATAAATATAAATATTTACGGAGTTTGGGTAGTTGTTTGTTGACCATGCTGCGCACCCTCTCCTCCTTCCTCAGCTGTTTCGCATACACGACAATACATACATACTTACAAACACACACACACATATATATAAATATAAATATAAATACGCATACATGTATATACACGGAGCTTGGGTCGTTGTTTGTTGACCATGTTGCTCACCCTCTCATCCTTCCTCAGCTGTTTCGCATACATGACAATACATACCTACATGTATATATATATATATACATATATATCTGGAGCTTTGGTATTTCTTTTTTGACCATATTGCGCACCCTCTCCTCCTTCTTCAAGTGTTACTCATTATATATATATATATATATATAATATATATATACATGCATACATATATATATAAATATGGAGCTTTGGTAGTTCTTTGTTGACCATATTGCGCACCATCTCCTCCTTCTTCAATTGTTACTCATGCATACATATACGTATACATATATATGTACATATATATATATGTACATGCGTATATATACATATGTACACATGTATATTTATACATACATGTGCATGTATAAACATAACATGCATACATACATAAACATAAATTTACAACACATACACTCATATATACACGTACAAATACACACATATACACACCTGTTCGGCCATGCCATGCCCATGACCGAAAAAACTTAAGCCTACAACACACAGTGCAACACACACTGCGACGCACAGTGCAACACACCTGTTCGGCCATGCCACGACCACGGCCAAGGAGGCGGTTAGGATCTGATTTTTTTTTCACCCCACAAGTCAGCTTTATTCGCCATAGAAGCTGAACCGACATAATGTATGAAAACAATACCTCGTATGATATTTTGATTAGCGGTCTGAATTTTGAGAATTTCTGAACAGCCGAGGAATCCATCATGGATACGTCTGTCGTCGTGTGTTGCCGAGTGTTGCAGCGTGTACCAGCAAAGGATGCCTACATGGCCATTTCTTCCACCGTGTGTTGCTTTATGTTGCAGCGTGTTGCAGTGTGTACCAGCAAGGCAGTCCTGAATTCAGCGTCATCCGCCGTGTGTTGCTGTGTGCATTGTGTAACAGCGAGGGATTCCTTCATGGCGTCGTCTCCACCGTGTGTTGCAGTGTGTTGCAATGTGTCGCAGTATGTTGCAGTGTGCTGCCGTGCGTACCAGCAAGGGATTCCTTCATGGCCACGTCTTCCAACAAAATGAATGCCCGTCGGTCGAACATTTTGAGAATCGGCTGCATCGAGTCTGCAAACATTCTCAAAAGTCAGCGTCAAAGACATTTTATATGGCACACCCAATTGTGAAGAAGGTAACGCAGAACCTCGTGACGATTTCTAATTTCTTTCAAGTTCTGAGAACTTTCAACATACGACAAGACGTACCAGGAATCACACGAGATTCCTGACTGGTACCATGTTTGTACCTGGTACTAATCGTACATCCCATGTGCAAATTGTGGCTAGGGATCCTCAAAATGTTCGACCGACGAGCATTCATAAATGAATGCTCGTCGGTCGAACATTTTGAGAATTGGCTGCATATAGTCTACACACATTCTCAAAAGTTAGAGATTTCTTATGGTGCACTGAGGAGCAAGACTTTTGAGAATTTCTACCAAGGCGCTCTTTGCATGCTGACAAATGTTCTTCGTGTAACTCGAGCGTCTCCTCGGTGTAGATGTCTTCATAAAAGTGCCTGTGTATGTGTATATATGTATGCATACATATGTATGTACACATATATGTATGCATGCATATATAAATCAGACAAACAGTCCCCAAAAAATGGTCTTTGTGTTGCTGGAGTGTCTCCTCGGTGTACATGTGTTCATAAATGTGCCTGTAAATGTATACATATTACATATGTATACATGTAAATGAGTAGATTGTCTTCACAAAAGTGGGTGTGTATGTGTATATGTCACATATTGGATACACGCATTGGATATACACACATAGACACATTTTAGACACACATAGACCCGTATTCGACACATGTTGGATGACACCAACATATATCCAATATGTGTCAGGTACACATGTATGTATATCAGACTATGGGTTGGCTTCAGTCAGTAGGATCGATTAAATTATACGTCTCTTTTGCAGAATATCGTCTGTTTTATAGGGCTTTTTTGCCAAAGAGACCTATGATTTTATCGATCCTACTAACCAAAGCCACCCCATATATGTATATATATGTATGTGTATGTGTATATATCCAATATATGTATATATGTGTTTGTGTATGTGTATATATGCAATATATGTATCAGATACACATGTATATATATCAAACAAATCATGCTCGTGTTGCAGTGTCTGCTTGCTTGCTGTAAATGTCTGAATAAACGTGCCTGTTTGTGTATTAGTTTATGCTAGTATACGAAGTCATATATATATACACATACATACATATATATGTATATATATATATATAATATATATTATACATATATATATATATGTATGCATGTATACACGCATAGACACTACGTACATATACATAGCATCTCTTCCAAGTAAATGTGTTCATGAAAAAAAAACGTCAATATTCGCCTATATTCTACCCAATGAAGCCCATAATCATCCCAAACAGTGCTGCAGTCTGTCAAAAAAGCCCAACATTGTCTCAAAAGAGCCCTATATTCCGTCACAAGAGCCCTATGATTGTTCAAAAGAGCCCTAAATTCATTCACAAGAGCTCAATGTGCTGTGAAAAGAGCCCAATACTTGACTAAAAGGGCCCTACAATCTGCCAAAAGAGCTCTCTATTCTACCGAAAGAGCCACACATTCCGTCAAACAAGCCGTACTTTTCAATGACCATAGCTCTGTGTTCTGACAGACACACACACACATGAAGAATTGATGACCGTCTTCGTAAGCACACACACAAACATGAATATATATGCATAAATATATATGCATAGATATGTATGTACATATACATATACATGTGGGTGTATGTGAATATCGGGATGTATGATATATGTATGTATCTATATATATACACATATAGATACATTCATACATATACGCATACATAAATAAATATGCATATATGATATGTATACATATACACATGTATATGTATACATAAATACATATTCATGTATAATATGTATACATATACACATACGTACACACATGTATATATATATATGGCACACCTGAAAAATTGGCGATCGTCATCGTTGTAACGCATGTCGTCCCATACCCCACTCAAAACCTCTCGCACCTGCAAAAAACATTTACACAATAAACATACATATGTGAGAAAATATGCATATTTTTCCCCACTCGATACCTCTCGCACCTGTGTATGCCCAGAGAAAGGGCATACACATTATGAATATATGCATACAAATACATGTATGATACCCGTATGTGTGTGTGTGATACACATGTGTATGTTTACCACACACCACTCAATACCTCTCGCACCTGCAGAGAAAGACCATGCACATTATAAATATATGCATACAAATGCATTTGAATATATATATATATGTATATATATATGTTCGTACATAGATATAAATATATATATACACGCATATATGTATACTCTCATTGGCATTTCAAAATTAGTTTTCAGCGTCGTTGTAGCGCATGCCGAATATATGTCAATACATATATATATATATATATACGTACATATATATTTATGTTTACTCTCATTGGCATTTCATAACTGGTTTTCAGCGTCGTTGTAGCGCATGCCGTCAATAATACATAAATCAATACCAATAGAGTATGTACATTACACATGTACATATTTATTTACATATGAGTATGTACATACGCATATACATACGAGTATGTACATTACAAATGGAAATATATATATGTATATACATATACATATACATATACGTTCAAAATACACGTCAATAGACACACACACATGTATATATATACACACATATATATATGTACAATATACGTACATACATATATGTGTGTGTGTATGTACGCAACGCAACGCCTCTTGCACCTGCAGCAATAAATTACGATCTTTTGCAAAAGAGCCCTATAAAAGAGACTATATTCTGCAAAAGAGACCTATAATTTTAATGAGCCTACTAATCGTAGCCACCTCGTAGCAGCAACAAATTACGTACATGTGTACGCGTGTATGATGAAGGGAATTTATACTTATATGCTCCGCACGAGCACAACCCGCTATGGGGTGGCTACGATTAGTAGGCTGCTTAAAATGATAGGTCTCTTTTGCAAAAGAGCCCCATAAAACACACGATATTCTGCAAAAGAGACGTATAAATTTAAGGAGCCTACTAATCGCAGCCACCCGCTATGTGTTTGTGTGTGTGTGAGAGAGAGATAGGCGATTTTCGGCGAGTTGTATGTACGTGTGTTCATACATAAATATAGATATATGTATATACATTTATACATATAAGATCATATATATATGTACATATATAAATACATATATGTAACACACATGGAGTTGACTGGCGTGGTGTGTGTGTGTGTATGTGAGAGAGAGATGCACCTCGCCAACCAACTCCTTCATCATAGCGCGTTTGACTTCCTCTAGGCGTGCAATGTCAACTTCGATCGTCTCTAAACAACACAGCGTCAAATCCTGGTGGCTGCCCTTAAATGTCTCCGACTCCTGTCGCACACACATATACACGTACACATACACGCACACACATATACACGGGCACACGCATACACAATGAGAGCAAGTACACACTATATACATACATATATATACACCAGGTACACGGGCACACGCCCACACAGTGAGAGCAAGTTCACACACACTATATATATATATATATACATATATATGTATGCACATATATATACGTACATTGCGATAGTAAATAAACATTGATTTCGCACCGAGTGTATGATGTGTGTGTCTTGCACGATGCACGCGCAGTCTGAGACATGTATACATACACGTGTGTATCACACACACACACACATGTATACATACACATGTGTATCACACACACACATACGGGTATCATACATGCATACATACAAGTGTGTATCACACACACACACACATGTATACTTAGACATGTGTATCACACACACACATACGTGTATGATATGTATACGATCCACACAGAGTACCATACATGTATACACACACATGCACACACATACATATTCATATATCAACACACACACACACACATATTCATATATCAACACACATATATGGATACATACTTATATACTTGCGTCTGCTCGCTCTGAACGAACACCTTCTGTCTCTATAGAACACCTTCTTTCTGTTCAAGTACCTCAGTGGGTACACGGGTGCGGTCCCAAAGCGCTTCCAGCACACCGAAAAGTCGCGCCTGCTCGCTCTGGCGGAACACCTTCTCTTCTTGCAACTTGGCCACGCGGTCTTGCAGCTTTTCGATATTCTTCATAGTCACCTTGATCTCGTCCTCCTTGCCTGTGTGCGTGTGTGTTTGCGTGCGCGTGAGAAAGTGTGTGTATGCGTGTGTGTGTGTTTGCGGGTGCGCGTGTATGTGTCACGCATACGCATACGCATATGTCTCTCTCTCTCTGTATGCGTGTGTGTGTGTATGTACAGGGTGGCGAACACCCATGGGATGCCTGAAGCTGCAGGTCATTTTTCACAAAAGAGCAACTCATTATAGGGCTCTTTTGCGGAAAATGACCTATACAGATAAAGCATCCTATGGGTCTTCGCCACCCTGTATCACGCATATGCGTACGTGTTAGTCTCTCGCAAAACACGTACGATGAGTAGGCGCGTCAAAATGATAGGTCTCTTTTGCAGAATATCGTCTCTTTTATTGGGCTGTTTTGCAAAAGAGACCTATAATTTTAAGGAGCCTACTAATCGCAGCCACCCCGTAGTCTCTCGCAGGACACATACACACTCACACATGTAGTAGGCTCCTTAAAATTATACGTCTCTTTTGCAAAAGAGCCCAATAAAAGAGACGATATTCTGCAAAAGAGACCTATAACGTTAACTCACACACTCTCTCCAGTACACATACACACTCACACATCCTCTCACGAGGGCGTATGTGTCACGGATCTCTCTTTCTCTCTCTCTCTCCTCCTTTTTTTTCCCCATAAAAGGCCTACGAGCCTTGACAATCACATCAGCCGTGCCCATCGCCCGTACCATACATATGAATGTATGTGAATGTATGCGAATGTATGAATGTGAATGAATGTATGTGTCTTTTTACCCATCACCTGCACCATATATATGAATGTATGTGAATGTATGCGAATGAATGCGAATGTATGTGTCTTCTTGCCCATCACCTCCTCTTTCCCATCACCCGCACCAAATATATGAATGTATGTGAATATATGTGTCCTCTTGCCCATCACCCGCACCAAACATTTGAATGTATGTGAATATATGTGTCCTCTTGCCCATCACCCGCGCCAAACATTTTAATGTATTTGTATGAATGAATGAATATATATTCACCTTCTTAAAATTTTCCTCTTGCTCATCACTTGTACCAAAAACATGAATGAAACACACTCTTTTTTTTTAAGGGTCCTCTTGACCATCACCCGCGCCAAATATATGAACATTATACACACAAACACGCGTTCGCGCGCGCGCGCGCACACACACACATACAGGTATTACCGGCCTTGACAATCACTTCAGCACACACACACACAATGCACCAAATATATGAATACACATGCACACACACACACGCACACCAACATGCACACACATTACCGGCCTTAACAATCACCTCAGCACACACACACACAATGCACCAAATATGTCAATACATATGCACACACACACACACCCGCATACCAACACGCACACACACATTACCGGCCTTAACAATCACATCAGCCACACACAAAGCACCATATATATGAATACACATGCACACACACACACGCAAACACGCACAAACATTACCGGCCTTAACGATCACATCAGCCCAGTCTTCCGGTTCATTACCCGCACCTGCTCGCTCCCACTCCTCCTTCATCCCCAACTCGACCCACCTGTGTGTGTGTGTGTGTGCGTGCGCACGCGTGTGTGTGTGTGTGTGTGTGTATACATATCAGCGTGCAATACAGTGCTCAACTGATCTTTGCATTGTGCCCCGCTCCCCCCACTCGTCACGAGTAAATACACATGCACACGCACAAAAAAAAATAATACACATGGCACAGGCGCAAGGCCACTCACACATGTATACTTGTTCTCTTACACACACATATATGCTCACTCACGCACACATACTTATATCGATCTCTTGCACAAGCATGTGTGTGAGAGTGAATGTTAACGTACTCTCGCTCTTTCCCTCGCGCGAACACGCATTCTCCCTGTCTTTTGAGTACACACCACACGCACACTTACAGCGAATAATGCGCTCCGCGCACTGAAGCATTAGGTTTGTGCTTGAGACAGTATATAATATGTGACGCATACACACACATACACATACACCATACACACACATACAGCGCACGAATGCGCTCCACAAGCTCCGCGCTATGTTTGTACTTGAGAAAGTATATGTCATGTGACGCATACACACACATACAAATGTACACCGACAGCGCACGAATGCGCTCCTTAAGCACTGCTGCATCATGTTTGTACTTCAGACAGTATTTATTATGTGACGTACACACACTAACACACACTAACAACGTACGAATGCGCTGACACAAGCTTCGCGCGATGATGTTCGTCGATGTATATACATTTATATATACATTTATACACAAACACAGCTTCGCGAGATGATGCATCATGTTTGTACTCTCAGAAAGTATTTGTTTTGTGACGCACACACACACACATACACACTTACAGCGCACGAATGTGCTCCACAAGCTCCGCGCGCTGATGCTCGCGCGAACTCAGCTCCATCTTTTGCTCGGCAATGCGAGTCACGAACTGTTCGCAATTCTCCAAAGTCAGCTCGCTACTCAATTCACTACATCAACCAATTCCCTAAAATAGTTCAGCCCACGAATTGGTGATTTTTTTGTAGTCAGCTCGCTACCCAACTCTCTACACTGTACAACTCAATTCACTATACTATGCACTACATCACTCAATTCACTAAAATAGTTCAGGTCACGAACTGGTGAATTTGTTTAGGTCAGCTCGCTACTCAATTCACTACATCACTCAATACACTGAAGTATTTCATGTCACGAACTGGTGATTTTTTTTTCAAACCAGCTCGCTACCCAATTCTCTACACTGTATGACTCAATTTACTATACAATGCAAGATCACTCAAGTGCTGACTTTTATTTAACATCACAGAAAATGTTGACTTTTCAGATCCGTCTTGTGTTGGGCGATGCGAGTCACGAACTGGTAAAAATGCTGAACAGTGTGCACTTGAGAGTGATTTTACATAGCTGTGTGGAATGGGTACAGAGTGGAGAAGATGCATTGAATGCCTGATAAGTTACAGGTCTCTTTCCGCAAAAGAGCCACTAATTATAGGGCTCTTTTGCGGAAAGAAACAAGATCAGGTAGCTTATTCTATGCCTCTTCGCCACCCTGTATAGGGCAATGCTACAGGGTCTTCGCCACCCATTTAAAGGGTGGCAAAGGCCCATACGATGCCTCAAGTTACAGGTCATTTTCCGCAAAAGAGCCACTAATTATAGGGTTCTTTCCCGGAAAATGACCTATAAAGATAAGGCATCCTACGGGTCTTCGCCACCCTGAAAAGGAAAAAGTCTTTCTGACTGTGCGCTCTAGCCACTTACAGGGTGGCGAAGATGCATGCGATGCCTTATCTACTTAGGGCCTGTCTCTGCAAAAAAGCCCTATAATTAGTGGCTCTTTTGCAGAAAGAGACCTGTGACTGAAGGCATCCTATGAGTCTTTACCACTCTGTACCGGGCTTTTCTGAAAAATTTCGACCTGCTCGATGCGGCCCATCGTGTAGACGAGCGGATGAAAAATTCTCAAAATTCAGCTGGCTTCTCAATTCATTATATAAATGACTGCAGAGCTGACTTTTGAGAACTTGTACCTGCTCGATGCGACCCATGGTGTAGTCGGACCCCAGTTTGAGAAACTTGGTTTGTTCCGGTGTGATGCTATCATCAAGGACGTGGAAAAGCGCTGATGTACATATATATGCGTGAGTCTATACACGTACATATGATTATAGATATACATATTCAAGAGTCATTCCTACTATCTCAGAAACTTGGTTTGTTCCGGTGTAATGATATTGTCAAGGACGTGGAAAAGCGCTGATACATATATATATACACATATATGCGTTAGTTTATACACATGAACGAATACACATATACATTTGCAAGAGTTATCCCTTCAGTTTCAAAAACTTGGTTTGTTCTGGTGTAATGCTGTCATCAAGGGGGTGGGAGAGCGCTGATATACATTTACATATACACACATTTGTGTGTGTGTACACATATATACGCATATCATTTTTTGAAAGTGCCAGCTCTACAGTTTCAGAAAATTGGTTTGTTCAGGTGTGATGCTGTCATCAAAATGATGGAAAGTGCCAAAAAATGTACAAGTATATGTATACACAATTGATGTATGCAAGTGTGTATATTCATATGTATCTCTCAAACAAATAAATCAGATGTCAGCTGTACAGGTTCAGACACATATTTTGTTCCCGGCGTAATGCTGCCCTCATCTTGAGGAATGTGGCAAAGTGCTGATGTGTATATGTATATATATATGTATACATGTATATAAGTACATATATATACACAAGTACATATATATACACATATGTAAATATTCATTTATTCATATGTATATTCATTCATTAGAATTTGTACACGTACATAGTGCGTATTTTGTGAACAAATTCTAATATATGAATATAAATAGCGCGCGCGTATACATATATATATATAAATATGTATAGTGCAATGTATGCAAACGTGTATTCATGTGAATATACATATTGAACAAGCAATATTTTTTCATGTCTCAAAAGTTGAGGATGAAACTGTGTACCCGAGGGATCAATCACTTTGTGCATATGTATATATATACGTATATACGTATACACTTGTATATACGCATACATGAGAATATGTACTCCAAAGCTCATCAGCTTTCTTCGAAATAGATCTTGCGCGCGAGATATATGCATATATACACATATATATACATATATATATATATGCATATATATAAGAATAAGTACCTGAAAGCTCATCCGCTTTTTTCGAAAGAGATCCTGCGCGCGAGATTTTCGTGGCCTCGAGCGACTTGAGATACTCCTTGTGTGCTGTTTCGCAAAATCATCGAATCAAATTTCTCAAAAGTCAGCTCTCCAGTCATTTGACATTGCACTTTGACGCTTTTGAGAATTTTCATGGTGACCTCGAGCGAGATACTCCTCGTGTGAAGTTTTGTAGATGTAGCGGAATCAAATTAATCAACAACCAGCACTGTGATCATTTGTTACATACAATTGACACTTTCGAGAATTTCGATCGTGGCCTCAGGTAATTGGCTGTACTCCTTGTGTGCTCGTAAGATTTTTCACAAGTCTGCTGTACGGTTTCGTTTTGTTTTCACACGCACGCATCGTACGCACACACATGCACACGCACATACAACTGATATCGCACGCATCAACATAGTTGACGTACACAAATACGCACACACAAAGAGAAATCGAGTAACGAGCTAATTGTGATTCTCAAAAGTCAGCGCAGGCAACATAGCAAAAATTCAGACGGCTTGTGAAAAAACTTGTGGTTGTTTTGTATATGAAAATAGATTAGCGAGCTGACTCTTGAGGAAACTGAGTACGAATCTGACATTTGAGAACCACAATTAAGGTTGTTTTGTACATAGAAATGGGACAGCGAACTGACTTTTGAGAATCCTTACCTGCGAGGGCGCCGCGTAGAGTCTCATTGGCCTGGTAAAAAGTGCCCAAAAAAACCCAAAAAAACACGTAGTTTCACAAGTCAGCGCGCGGCACAATTTAACGCATGAAAAGACTGCTAAGCTGACGTTGGAGAATATGATCCAGGGTCCCAACTCTTGTGTTGATTTGATCTTTTAACAAGTTGACATGTGAAATTTGTCAAGTTCTACCTGTCCCCTACACACAAGCGTACGACCCTGAGAATATCGGCCAGTAGAAATTCTCGAAAATTAGCGCGCGACGCAATTTGCCTCATGAAATACCTACAAAGCTGACTTTTCAGAACATCTGCCAGTCCGCCCACCTTGTCAGCTCTTCTGACTAATAAAATCGCCAGTCTTTTTAGACTGGTTGTGATTTCATTTTTGTCGCGAGCTGGCTATTTCCATTTTGTTTATATTTGATCCATTTTGTCTAGGTTTGTTCCATGTTCTCTAGATTTGATCCATGTCTTAGTACATGGCTATTGCCATTTTCTTGAAACTGGTCGTGATTTCTGATTTTCCAGACCAAGTGAGATGTTCGTGACGGTGAGAAGCTTTTGCCTTTTCGCCTAGGACCTTCAAATTGTTAACAGAGCGGTCCCAGTCTAAGCTTCAAATGGCTCACGTACACAACTTGCTCTTGGATACAAGTTGCTCAATTTGAAGTACCCCACATTTTTTTTTGATTTTTTTCACACTTTCCTCTCCAAATCTTCTTTCTTTCCTTCAACAGAGCAAGTTGTGTAGGCTCTTGAATACAAGTTCAATGTTACCATTTCGTCAACCCAGCTGTCAAAATCAGTCTCCAGTACATTTGGCAGCGAGCTAATTTTTGAAAATCTGAAATTCGACCTTGCCCGTCTCTATTCGGGTCGCGTCTTGTGTAATATGTGCGTGCGCGTTTGTGCGTGTCACACATGTTCATCACGAAATACCAGTTTCGAGTTCGATTGTGACTACACACGTCTAATGGTACATTTAGTGGCAAGCCGACTTTTCAAAACTTCAAACTTTCTACCTTGCACGCCTCCATTCGAGACTCATCTTGAGTAGTGCCAGTTTCACGTTCAATTGTGGTGATGCGCGCCGAGGCAAGACGCACTGGCAGAAATTCTCAAAAGTCAGCTCACGACGAGTTGTGCTGTATAAAATGCCTATAGGCCTGACTTTTTGAGAAATCTCATCTGTCAGATTGTGGTGCGCGGAGGCAAGGCGCACTCGCAAAATATCTCAAAAGTCAGCTCGCGACGCATTTTGTTGAACAAAATGGAACGACTGGAGAGTTGACTATAAGATCACAACCTCCATAGGTAAACCGCAATACAATGACTGTAGAGCTGTGGTGATACGCGCCGAGGCAAGACGCATTGTCAAAACTTCTGAAAAGTCAGCTCGCAACGCATTTGGCAATTCAAAATGGCTGTACAGCTGACTTTTTCAAAAAAATTGCGAATCGCATTGTGATGATGCGCGCCGAGGCAAGGCGCACTAGGAACATTTCTCAAAAGTCAGTTCGCAACGCACTTTGCTCCACAATACAAAATGACTGTGTGAATTGACTACAGAGTTGATCGTAAAATGGCTAGTTCTATAGGCAAACATACATCAAATGTAGAGCTGCCCGTTTCATATTCGATCGTGGGGATTCACGCCGAGGCAAGGTGGACTGGCAAGAATACTCAAAAGTGTGCGCGCGATGAATTTTGCTGTATGATGTCTATAGAGCTGCACTTCTTGGATGTCCGTTGCCCGTAATTGCCACACATGCCTAGAGGTTTCATGACAGATATCCATCGGTCATGTAACCCCTAGTTATGTGTGGAAATTCAGATATCCATCTGTGGAATTCACAGATATTCTTCACAGATATCCATAGATATCTGTGAATTGCACACAGATGGATATCTGTGAATTTCCAGATATCTTGGAGCGGGCTGGAATAGGTACTAAAATGTCCATGGTGCATTGAACATGTTTCAGCTGGAATAGGTACCAAAATCAATCACTTGTCAAGATTTAATTGGGAAAGATCTCCCCCGATCAACCTATCCCGGACAAAAAATCGGGTTCATATCAGTGCACAGAGCATGATGCGATTTGAAACTTGGTCCCAAACATCTAACCCATCCGTCGACTGAGCTTACTTTTTTGAAAATGTTTGTTTATATGATTGTGATGATGTGGTGCACATCACCACAGTGAGACAATTCTCGGCAAAGCGAAATTTTGCCCAGGAATAAATGTTGCCGAGAATTTTTTGATAATTCTGACAACGGTCGCGTTATAAAATGTTATCTGGTAGATTTTGTCGCGGGCTGACTTTTGTGAATTTGTACCTTGTGAGACGAGGGAGCACTTGATCTGTAAGGGAACCAAAAAAATTGTAAAAAGTCAGCACCATATTCTGTGTCAATTGAGGTGCGCTTTGAGAATTTCGATCGTGTAGTCAGTAGCTACGATTAGTAGACTCCTTAAAATTATAGACCTCTTTGCAGAATACAGGTCTCTTTTGTAGGGCTCTTTTGTACAAGAGACCTATCATTTTAAGGAGCCTACTAATCGTAGCCACCACATAGTCAGTGGCCTGCCTTTGTCAGTTTCTCCTCTCAGCCTGACTATGGGGTGGCTACGCTTAGGAGGATCGATTAAATTGTTGGTCTGTTTTACAGAATAGCGTCGCTTTTATAGGGCTCTTTTGCAAAAGAGACCTATATTTTCATCCATCCTGCTAACCGAGAAGCCACCCCATAGTCCGTTTCTCCCCCTGGCAATTTAGGCACGAGCTGACGTGTATGTGTGTGTGAGTGTCTATGTGCGTGCGTGCGCGTGCGTTTGCATGTGTGTGTGCGTGCCTTACCTCCTGTGTCGAGCTGAGCTTGTTTTCAAAGACGCGCTTGACCTCCGCAAACATCTGACAATTTTTTTTTTTTCGATAGTCAGCAATTGACCAAAGAATGAACACCTGATGAGACTTTCGAGAAATTCCATTGACTACAGACATTGACTACAGAGTAGACTTTTAACTAGTTCAGTTTAGTTTTTAGCTTACTTGATAATTGTATGCAATATATGCCAATTTGATATGTATGTATACATTATATTTGTATATACATATATATATGTGTGTATGTATTTTATGATATGTATTCTACCTCAGCAGTTGAGTTGACGAGCGCCCAGAGTGAGTTTATATGTGTATACTACATCAAAATAGATCATATATACATATACATTATGATATGTATTCTACCTCAGCAGTTGAGTTGTTGCACTTCGGCGACTCCAGCCCAATGCATATGTGTATACTATATCAAAATAGATAATATATACGTTATGATATGTATTGTACCTCGGCAGTTGAGTTGTTGCACTCGTGCGCCTCGAGCCCGATTTCATTCCAGAGAGTTGTCAGAGTTTCGAGCGTCGCTTTTGCAAGAGTCACCACGTCATCCGGTTGTGCGCACGCCTATAAGTCACCAAGTGCATGTAAGCGGACAAGTCACGAACAGTATGTTTTTACTAGTAATTGCAGTGAGATGGCGAAGAAGCTAAGCTTTAATTATCGTCGAAAGGGACAACACGCCGAAACGGCGCCCCCCCCCCCCCCCCCCCCCAACTTTTTTGCGGGGGCCCCCTAGGGGCCCCCCCCCCGGGGGGGGGGGAACGGGCATTTTTTGGAAAAAAAGG
>Ga0105055_10006198_pt1 | contig 16525 bp, 15 predicted proteins | sample BON03_FD_78090 | JGI IMG/M metagenome (GOLD analysis project Ga0105055, IMG submission 78090) | Freshwater microbial communities from Lake Bonney liftoff mats and glacier meltwater in Antarctica - BON-03 | ecosystem: Environmental > Aquatic > Freshwater > Ice > Glacier meltwater | place: Lake...
CCTTCCCAGTCACTGACTCCAGAAGGCACAGAATGTCCCCCTTTCTCCGCATATCGCGCCGCCGCTCGCTCTCCGCGATCCTAGCGCTCATGGAAATGAACAGAATGTCAACGAGCAAGGCGGCACCCGTGCCGCAAGCGGCCCCTCACTCCGAAGCGGTCATGGAACCGCTGGCCCACAGACGCCTCATCGAATCTTGGGCGGCACGCAACCACGCCCTGCTGCCCCGCACTCACCCAAATCATCCGACCACCTTCTGATATCACCGCCAGGATGATAAGAAGGCGGCGCGACATTGAGCGGACAGACCGATCCCATGCAGCCCCGAATGACCGACAGCGAGCTTCGGCTCTTCAACAACGTGCTCGCCTGCGCCGACAACTACCTGGAGTTCGGCTGCGGCGGCAGCACCGCGGCGGCGGCGGCGCGGGTGAAGAACTCGATCATCTCGGTGGATTCGTCGCAGCACTGGGTGGACGAGGTCACCGAATTCTGCGCCCGCCAGCCCGCCTGGGTGCAGCCGCAGATGTACTACGTGGATGTCGGCCCGATCGGCAACTGGGGCACGCCCACCGATCCGGCCACGCGCGACCGCTGGCCCGACTACCACGCGCGCATCTGGGAACATCCGCAGGCGGCGAATGCCGACCTGTACATGGTCGATGGCCGGTTCCGGGTGGCCTGCTGCCTCCAGATTGCCCTGCATGCCCGCTCCGACGTGCTGGTCGCGGTGCATGACTACGCCGCCCGGCCGGAATACCACGTGGTCACCGAGTTCCTGCGCCCGGTCGTGCGGGCCGAGGGGTTGTGGGTGTTCCAGCGCCGGCGCGACCATAACCAGAACCGGCTGCGCGCCATGCTGAGCGAATACGCCCTGGTCACCGACTGACATGCCCCGCCCGCCCCCGGGCGTACGACGCGGCGCATTGCCGCGCCGGCGGTTCCTCGCCACGGTCGCGGCCACGCTGGCCCTGCCGCATGTCGCGCGCGGCTGGTCAGGCAGCGTGGATGCCGCGCTGTTCGGGGTGCGCGCCGATGGGGTGACCGACAACGCACCCGCGCTCAATGCCGCCATCGAGGCGATGGCCGGCGCGGGCGGCACGCTGCGCCTGGCGCCCGGGCGATATCGCTTGGGCCGCACGGTATGGTTGAAATCCGGCATCACCCTGGCCGGGCCGGGGGCCACGCTGTTCGCCGATACGCGCTGGGTGGCCGGGGAGGCGGGTGCGCGGGTATCGCGCTACGCCTTGTTGGCCAACCGCAATGCCGGCGCGGCCGGCCTGACCGACCGCGACATCGCCGTGCGCGGCCTGGGTTTCGAATATGGCGGGCCGGTGCGTGGCGATGCCCATGCCGTCACCTTCCGGCGCGCCGAGGGCATCACCGTGTCGGAATGCCAGTTCTCGGGCGGCGGCAACGGCACCGCCTTCCTGGCCTGCCGCGCCACGCTGGTGGAACGCTGCGTGTCGCAGGGCACGGTGAACTGCGCCTACGACCACTGGGAAGGTTCCAGCGACGGCATCGTGCGCGACAGCCGCGCGGCCTGCCGGCTGGGCTATGGCATCCTGTTCACCGGCCAGGGCACCGCGCGCACCGACCACCAGACCGCCGCCGGCCTGCAGGCGCTGAACAACCGCATCGAAACGCCGGGACCGGCGGCGATCTGGGTGTGCAGCCTGTCGGAAGGCTCGGCGGTGACCGACGTGGTGGTGCGGGGCAACCATGTGCAGGCCGGGCCGCAGCCCGGTTCGGGCATCGGCGGCACCGGGGCGATCCGCCGCATGCGCCTGGAAGGCAACACCATTGAGGGAATGCAGGGCGGCAACCCGTTGTTCAGCCGCACCGACAAATGGCACCGGCCTGCCGACATCGCCATCATCGGCAACCGTCTTGTCGGCTGCACCATGGCGCCGCGCAACATCGCGCTGATCCAGGCGCTGGGCGACCGTGTGACCGTCACCGGCAACCGCGCCACCGGAGGCAGCTATCGCTCGCTGGTATGGGCCGACGGCGAGGGCGTGCGTCTGGCCGACAACCACGGCGATGGGCTGACCTCGCGCTTCAAATACAACGCCGCCGCCGCCCGCGCCCCGCGGATCGACGATCCCTGAGACGATGCGCCTGTTCACACGCCCCTCGGTTCCGTCCGAACCCGGCTTCGTGTAGAAGGCCGTCGGACGTGACCGCGCCCGAGTGCCCGCCCCGCTTCACCGACCTGGAACGATCTGCATGAGCCTGGCAATGTGCCTGATGGTGAAGGACGAGGCTCCCTATCTGGAGGAATGGCTCGCCTTCCACAGCCTGTGCGGGGCGTCCCATTTCCGCATCTATGACAACGGCAGCACCGACGGCACGCTGGCCATGCTGGCCCGGCTTGCGCCCCACTACGACATCGAGGTTGTGCCGTGGACCGAGGCGGGCATCACCCGCCAGCAATCGGCCTTCAACCACGCGTCACGCGCGCTGGCCGGGCGCTACGGCTGGGTGGCCTTCCTGGACGCCGACGAGTTCCTGTTCGACCCGCGGTTCCGCCCGCTGCCCTCGGTGCTGGCGCAGATGCCCGCCGGGGTGGGCGCGGTGGCGGTGAACCAGCGGGTGTTCGGCTCGTCCGGCCAGATCGCGATTTCCGACGAACTGGTGATCCGCCGCTTCACCCGCCGCGCCCCGCTCATCTATCCCGAGCATGAATGGATCAAATCGATCATCCGGCCGGAATGCGTCGACACCTTCCATCTCAGCCACAGCGCGAAACTGACCGCCGGCACCTATGTGCTGGCCGACGGCCAGCCGTTCCGCCCTGCCAGCAACCACCCCGGCCATGCCGACCGCATCGCCGAGGACGGGCTGGTGCTGCACCACTACATCCTGAAGTCGCTGGGCGAGTTCCAGCGCAAGCAGCAGCGCGGCGCGGTGTCCGACCGCACGGGCTACAAGCGGCTGACCGACGACTACTTCACCCAGCGCGACCGGAGCATCAACGCCGCGCACGATCCGGTGCTGCTGCGCATGGCCGATCTGGTGCAGGCCCGCATGCGCTTCGCCCATGATGCGAGCCAGCCGGCCGACGCGCCGGAGATCGCGCCCACCCCGCTGAACCAGAACATCCGGCTGGCCGACCTGCCGGGCCACCACGGCTTCCACAGCCCCGACAGCGCGCAGCTTTCCTGGGTGAAGCAGGGCGATCCGGCCAGCATCGCCATCAACACCGATGCGCCAATCGCCCGGCTGCGGCTCGTCACCTATCTCGCCGTGCCCAGCTACCCGCTCGCGCGGATGCGCCTGGCGGTGAACGGCGTGGCGGTGGCGTTCGACATGAAGCGGCTGGCCGACAACTGGTGCACCGTGGAAACCGTGCCGGTGGCGCTGCGGCCCGGCGCCAACCGGATTAGCCTGACCATGCCGAGCTTCATTCCGGTCAAGCTGATCAATCCACGGGCGCTAGACCCGCGCAACATCGCCATCGCCGTCACCGAGGTTGCCGTGCTGACCGCGCCGGCCGAGGCCGGCTGAGCACAGTCTCCGCGACGGGGGCCGTCACCGCCCGGTAATCGAACTCGGCCCCGGCTGCCACAGCCAGCGGATCAGGCGGGTGTCCTGCGGGGTTGCGGCGATGGGTGTGGGGGGCGGGGGCACGATGGTGCTGCTGATGGTGGGCAGCGGGTCGGACCGCCTGGGTGTGCGCTTGGCCATCGCTATTTCCCCCCCGGCCAGAACCGCGCCACCAGGAAGCCGATCACCCCGGCCGCCGCCTGGCCCAGCATCACGCCCACGCGCAGCCCGCCCACGCCCTGGGCCATCGACGTGGCCAGCCCGTCGATTTTCTGCTGCATGCGCGCCAGGCTGGCGTCGATGCGGATGAGCGATTCCCGGATGTGTTCCGCCGTGGTTTCCACCCGCGTCACCCGTTCGCCCAGTTCGCCCAGGTCGGCTCGCGACGCCTGGCGCCGGGGACTGCGTGGTTCCATGGTTTCCTCACCCTTTGCATCGCCGCCGCTGTCGCTGTCGAACGGGGCTACCATTCGTACACCACCACCACGCCGGTCCCGCCGCGGCCGCCCTGGCCGGGGGCTTGGCCGGTGCGCGCGGCACCGCCGCCGCCGCCACCGCCGCCGGGGTTCTGGCCCGCAGCCCCGTTGCCGCCCGGCCCGCTGGGCGCGCCGCCGCCGCCCGGCGCGCCCGAGCTGCCTGGCGTGCCATAGGGCATGTCCACCAGCGCCGCCGGGGTGCCGCCCGGCACCGTGCCGCCGGCATTCACCGCGGGCGTGCTGAAGGCCTGCGTACTGCCGCCGGCCTGGCCCACATTGCCCGCCGACACGCCGCCGCCGCCGGCCCCGCCGCCGCCGCCGCCCGCCGAATAGCCGCCGCCCGAGCCGCTGCCGCCCAGTTGGCCGCCGCCGCCGCCGCCGCCGCCCAGCCGCTCCTGCCCGCCGCCGCCGCCGTTGCTGGCGCCGAAGCCGCCGAAGGCGCCGCCGGCGCCGCCGCCGAACGAGGTGCCGGCAGTGCCGCCGGTGTTGTTGTCGCCCGCGCCGCCGCCGCCGGCACTGCCGTAGCCGCCGCCACCGGCCCCGCCGCCGCCGCCATGGGCGCGCAGCAGGGTGCCGAACGCCGACACGCCGCCGGTGCCGCCGGGCGCGCCCTCGCCCACGCCCGCCTCGCCGCCCGGCGCCACCGTCACCGCCACGCTGGCGGGCAGTTCCGCCGCGCGGTAGCGGCCCCGCCTTGTGGCCGCGCCGCCGCCGCCGCCGCCGCCGCTCACCGCCGTGCCGGCCGGCGCCACGCCGCCATTGCCGCCAGCGCCGCCGCTGCCCCACAGCTCCACCTCGACATGGGTGGCCAGCGGGTCCTTGGTCCAGGTGCCGTCGGCCAGGAACACCGTCACCCGCGGCGGTGCCGGCAGCGCGCCGCCGTCGCCGCCATGCACCGCCGCCCAGTCGGTGCCGGCCACGTGGCCGCTGCCGGTGGTCAGCCGCAGCCAGCCCAGCAGCGCCTGGCGGTTGGCCACGGCCGGCACGCTGGCGGCCACGAAATGCCCGGCCACATAGGTGCCGGTGGCGGGTTGCAGCGCCGAGGACACCACGGTGGCCGCCTTGATGCGCCCGAACAGCGCATCGGCCGGGTCGCATGTTTCGATGATGTGCAGCCAGCCCGCCCCGCCCGGCTCCACGCGGCCCACGCCGCGGTTGAGGGTGGAAAAGCCCACCACCACCGGGTCGCAATGCAGCGTGTTGGCGGTGAGAACGTTGTGCGTCGCCGCCCCGATATTCGCCGCCGCGGTCACGTTGCGGAACGCGTTGCCCGACAGCACGAAGCCCGAGGCCGCCGAAAGCTGCACGCCCACCAGCCCGGTGGCCGAACTCCAGGTGCCGCCGGGCCGCCGGCTGGCCGCCACGAAGCGCGGGTCGCCGTCGATCTCGTTGTCGCGCACCAGCACGCGGTGGGTGCCATTGTTCGGCCCGGCGATGCCCGACACCGTGAAGTCGGCGATGCGGTTGCCCTCGATGGTCAGCCCGTCATAGTCCATGTTGTTGGTGGCCACGATGGTGGCGAACCAAATGCCGTATTGCCCGGTGGTCTGGATGGTGTTGCGCGCGATGCGGCAGTTGCGCATGGCCGGCTGAAGGCGGATGGCCAGGGTGGAAAGCTGGCTCTCGCTCACCGGCCCGTTGTAGAACCCGCTGCCGTCGCCGTTGTCGCCCACCCACAGCCCCTCGGCGCCATAGCCCCAGTCCGACACGGCGTTCACCGAGGGCAGGGTGCGCACCAGATGGTTGTCGGAAATCTCGTTCCAGTAGCCGGCCGGCGAGGCCGAACCCGGATCGTTGGAGTTGTTGGCGTAGAAGTTGCCGGTGTTGCTGCCGTACAGCGAGGTCACCACCCCGCTGCCCGCCGCCGGTTCGCCCGGGGGCGAGGCGCCGCCGCCGGCATTGCGCAGCCCGCCGGTGACCATGATGTAGAACTGCGTCTGGTTGCGCGGGTTCGGCTCCGGCCTGCGGAACACGTCGGCCACCACGTTGCCGGTGATGCGCAGCGCGAACTGTGCGGTCTGGCCCTGCGGGTCGACGCCGATCGGCGCCACCACGCGAATGCCGGTGCCCATGATCCGGCGCAGCACGTTGTTGCTGATCACCACCGACTTGGCGCCCAGCACGGCAATGCCCTGGCTGCCGGTGATGGTGTTGTTGACAATGACCACGCCCGAGCGCACCGGCAGCGGGCGGGTGTTGCCGCTGTGGGTTGAGATGGCATCGTCGTTGGCATCGATGATCTCGTTGCCCTCGATGATCACGTTCGAGCTGTCCCACACCGCGATGCCGTCCGCCACGGTGCGATACACCCGGCAGTTGCGCACCACCACCTGGTCGCTGTCGCTGATCACCAGGCCCATGTTGCGCGAGTACATGAACTCGCAGTTCTCGATGGAGATATTAGTGCCGAACAGGCGCATCATCTGCGCCCCGGCGGTGCGCTGCACGTCCGCCCGCCCACGCACGGTCAGGTCGCGCATGTGGAAATCCGACAGCGGCAGCCAGCTCGCCGGAAACACCGAGTTGCTGATGCCGTCGCCGTTGATGGCGTTGATCGAGTCGTCGATCACGATGACGCTGCGCCCGCGCCCGGCCCCGCGCACCATCACGCCGCTGCGCGGTCGCAACAATGCAACCGAGGTGTCGAGCCGATAGGTGCCGGGCGGCAGGAACACCTCGCCGCCGGTCGGCTTGGCCGAGGCCGCGTCGAACGCCGCCTGCAGCGCCGGGCCGTCATTGACCACGCCGTTGCCCAGCGCGCCGTAGTCCTTCACGTTGACCCGCTCGGACGCGCGCACCGCCAGGCTGCGAAACGCGGTGGAGCCGGTCGCCCGCACGGTCAGCGACGATGCGTTGGTCGCCGGCAGCGTGGTGGCATCCACCGACAGCACGCCCGCATCCATGCGCAGCCCGCTGCCGATCGACACCGGCTCCGGCCCGCCCGGGAACACGCCGACGCGGCCGAGCAGCTTGCCGGTGGCCAGGGTCAGGCGCGGCTGCATCGGTTCGCGCACCGCCGCGGTGGTGGTCACGTACGACTGGCCCCCGCGCTCGATCAACATCTTGTCGGTGTCGAGCGTGGTCAGGGTCTGCGGAAGTTCGTCCAACGTGGGCATGCGTGTCCCCTCTCCAGCCCCGCGGGGGGCCGGTCCTGGTAGCTGTTTCGTTCTTAGAAAGTAATGGCGTCAGGCCAGGGCGGCCCAGCCCATGCTGCCGCTGCCGTCCTGCTTGATCCAGAACGTGGCGCCGGCCCCGCCGTCGAGGTTGCGGTAGTCCGACCCCGGCGGCGCCGCCACCACCCCCTGCGGCGAACCGCGCCCGATGGTGGAGGTGGCACCCGTTGCCTCGGCCTCGCTGGCCAGGCGCAGCCGCCCCGCGCCACGCGGGCGCAGGGTCAGGTCGCCGTCGCCCAGGCTGCCCAGCGTGGCGGTGCCCGAGGCGTCCGGCGCCAGGTAGTCGGCCAGCGGGAAGCGGCTGGCGCGCCACATGCCCCAGGTGGCAATCCATTCCACATCGGCATCGGCCGGCACGGTCAGGTCGCCGCGCGTCCAGTTCTCCTGCAGCGGATTGCTGCCGACGCGGCTGAACGTCACCGCGGTGTTGCAGCGCACCAGCAGCGTGCGCTCCTCGTGCAGCGGCGGGCCGGCATGGGCCACCGCCGCCGCCCCTGCCCCGTCGCCCACGATGCTCACCGGCACGGTGGTGCCGATCGGGCCGTAGCCGCTGCCATGGCTCAGCACGACAATGCCGATCACCTGGCCATTGGCGACCATCGCCTCGGCATCCGCCACACCGCCCCCGCCGCCCCCACCTTCAATCGTCACGCTGGCCTGGGTATAGCCGCTGCCGCCCGCGGTCACGCGCACGAAGCTGATGCGCCCCGCCCACGCCGCCTGGTTGCTCGACATCATCGCCTGCACCCCGTCGGGCGCGTAGGTCACCATCACGCTGTCGGCGATGTCGGGGAACACCAGCCGCTGCACCCCGCCCTCGGCCTGCGGGTTGGTCACGAAGCGGGCGGTGAAGTCGTGGCGGTTGCCGCGCACCAGCACGCTGTCGGTATCGGCGCGCAGGCAGTCCGTGGCCGCCCGCCCGACGAAGTTGTTGTCAGCGACGAGAACGTTGCGCGGCCCGTCGCGCAGCCACACGCCCGAGGCGGTGCCCGACATGGTGAGCCAGTTGCCGGTGATCGCCAGGTTGGAACACGCGATGCCGAAGTTGAGCGCCCCGCCATCGGTCTCCACGTTGTTCACCGTGATGCCCCACAGCGTGAACCCGGCCAGGTAGTTGCCGGCCACGCGCAGGTTGGTGCTGCCGCCGCAGTTGATGGCGAAGCCGTGGCCCAGGATGTGGTTGTCGCTGAAGTCGCTGTCGATCGCGCCGCCGCAGTCGATGCCGTACAGCGCCGTGCCAGTCATGGTGTTGCCGGCGATGCGCGAGCCCGCGACATTGGCCAGCATCGCCGCCCCGCTCGGCTCGGTGGTGCCGTTGTCCACCAGCAGGTTGCCGCTGGCCAGCAGCGCGCGGCCGGCCAGCGCCATGCCGTACACCTGGTTGTCGTGGCAGATGTTGCCGCTGGCCACCACCGCCACCGCGTCGGGGAAGTCGTTGCCCCACACCGGCGGCGAGATGTTCGGCACGTTGAAGTTGCCGATGGCGATGCCGCGCACGTTGCCCCAGCAGCGGTTGCCGATCACCTGCACCAGGCGCGCCACGCGGCTATGCGCCACGTCGTTGAAATCGACGGTGATGCCATAGGCGTCGTTGCCGTGCGCCCGGCAATCGCTCACCAGCACCCCGGCACAGGCCTGCACCCACAGCCCATGCGCCGCGTTGCCCGAGAAGCTGCAGTCGCGCACGATATGGTTGCACAAGGCCGGGTCGGTGGATTGCAGCACCAGCCCGCTGCCCAGCACCGCGCCCGCGGCATTGACGAAGGCACACCGATGCAAATCCGAACTGGTGCAGGCCTCGGTCAGCAGCACGCCCCAGCTTTCCTGGCTCACCACGGCACGGTTGGCGTCGAAGGTCACGCCGTCGGCGCGGAACCCCGGCGCCTGCACCGCGATCCATGCGCCATTGCCCATCTGTATCCCCCGGCGCAGCACGCTCAGCCCGGGCGTGCCCAGCAGCACGGTGTTCGGCTGGGTGATCGTCCACTGCCCGTCCACCCGATAGGTGCGCGGCCCCAGCCGCACCGGCCGCCCGCTGCCCACCGCGGCATTCAGCGCGGCGGTATCGTCGGTGATGCCGTCGCCGACCGCGCCGAAGCTCTCCGGCCCCACCGCATCGGCCAGCAACTCACCCAGCGGGCGCGACGTGGTGGTGCCGCCGGCCAACGCGCTGGCCTGGGATACGCTGGTGGCCGGCCCCAGCGCCGCGATCGGTGCGGCCGCCAGCACGCCGCCGGCCAGCGCCAGCCCGGCCCCCACGCCCAGCGCCTCCGGCCCGCCCAGCCCGCCGCTCGCCCGGCCCAGCAATTGCCCGCCCGACAGCGCGATCTGCGGCTGCATGCCCGCCAGAAGCTGGGCGCGCGACACCTGGCGCACCTCCCCCCCCTGGCTCGCCGGCAGCAAGTCGCTGTCGGCCGACGCGATCGCCACGTCCAGTTCGTCGATGGTCGGCATGGTTCAGCCCCCCAGCAGGATCGGATTGCCGTTCTGGTCGGTGATCGTCAGCCCGCCCGCGGTCTGCAGCGAGCCGACCGGGGCGGCGGATGCGGCCAGCCCCAGCACCGGCAGCGCCACCGCCCGGCCGAGCACGCGCCCGCTGGTGGTGGTGGCGGTCAGCTGCACCAGGTAGGTCGTGCCCGCCTGCCCGCCCGACAGCCACACCACCACCACCGGCCCGTCGACCGACACCTCACCCACCGTCAGGTGCCCGCCCCCGGCCGGGCTCGGCTCCACCGCCACCGACACCACGGCATCGCGCTCGTTGCCGGCCAGGGCGGCGGAGATGTCGAACTCGTAGTCCAGCACGTCGGCCGGGTCCTTCGCCGGCCACGACAGCGGCGGCGGCGTGGCCTGGCTGGCGCCGCGCGGCACCGGGGCGAAGCCGTCCAGCACCACGCGCCGCGCCGTGCTGGGCCGCCATACCTGCGAAACGGAATCGGACATGTCGGTGGTCCCCTTAGAACGGCAGCCGCGCTGATGGACGCAAGGCTGCCACTCTAGAATTCTGTTCAAGAACGCAAATATTCCGATCGAGCGATCCCACTCGATCGGATATTGCTCTAATATTCGACGATGACCGCGCCGGCCGCTCCCGGCGCCCCGGCATTGTCGCCGCCGCCGCCCGCCCCGCCGCCGCCCGGCGAGGCCCCGGCACTGGGCAGGCCGGAGGAGGCACCGCCGCCGCCGCCGCCACCCGCCGCCGCCCCGCCCACGCCGCCGAAGCCGGTCGCGCCGCCGCTGAACCCGGCATTGCCGGCGCCACCCGTCATGTTCACCTGGCCGCCGCTGCCGCCGCCGCCCGGCCCGGAATCACCCTGCCCGCCGGCCAGCGAGCCCGCGCCGCCGCTGCCGCCGCTGGCCGAGAGCAGCCCGCCGAAGCCACTCGCCCCGCCGCCACCGCCATTGTTGCCCGCAGCCGAGCCGGAATTGTTCGCCCCGGCCGCACCGCCCGCGCCCACCGTCACCGCCAGCACCTGCCCCGGTCCCACGGCGAACACGCCCTCGGCATAGCCGCCGCCGCCACCGCCGCCGCCGCCGCCCTGCGTGGTGTTGCCGCCGCCGCCGCCGCCGCCGCCGATCGCGCGCACCCGCAGCCGCGTCACCCCCGCCGGCACCTGGAAGCTGCCCGAGGCGGTGAAACCCTGCACTGTGGAAAAGCCCGGCCGCAGCTCCGGCAGCCGGTAGTTCAGCACCGGCGCAGTGGCCAGCCGGGCGATGTCGCCCGCCGTCACGCTGGCCTGGCCATGGGCGACCGTCACCGTCGCCAGCCCCACCCATCCGGAATCCACCGCCGGCGCCACCTGCGTGCCGGTCGTCGCCGGCACGCCCGCCTTCAGCTGCAGCTGTACCCGCTGCACCCGGCGGGTGTTCTGCGCCGTGCCCAGGTTGCCCGGCCCCAGATAGGGCTGCGCCGGATTGGCCGCGTTGTAGTACGGCAGCACCACCGGATCGACATCCGCCTCCTGGAACGCCGCCTCGATCAGCGAAGTCACCGACTGGCCCGAGGTGGTGGGCACGGCGAGCGCGAAGGCGATGGGCGCCAGATTGATGCCCATCTTCACCAGCGCTGAGCCGGCATCGGCGGCCAGCGAGCCATAGGCCCCGGCATCCACCGTCGAAAGCTGGGAAATGCTGCCCGGCCCCACCAGCAGGCCCAGCGAGGCCGGCACCGTCGGCGCCACCTCCAGCCCGTCCACCACCACCCCGCTGCCCAGCACCGCGCGCATCAGCGCGCCCAGCGCCACCATGGCATGCCGGTTGGTCGATAGCAGGTCGGTGTCCAGCGGAATCGAGCCGGGATAGACGATGTTGCGATCCATTGAGCCCTCGCCTTGAAGATGTGCAAAACCACCCGCTCCCCGAGTACGGAAAGCGGCGGAGCAGGGCAGCCGCCCTGTTGAGTCAGTTGTCGATCCGCACCCAGGCCACGGCACCCACCGGCAGCACCGTGGCCACCGCCTCGTGGATGTCGGCGTCGGTCACCTGGCCCTCCAGCATCGCCAGGCTGGCCCACGCGCCCGCCCCCACGCCCCAGCCGCCCGAGCCGCCGCCCCAGCCGTTCACCACGGCAATGCCGCTGCCCAGCGGCCGGCGCGCACTCACGAAACACTGGTAGGGCAGCAACAGGCTGCCCCAGCCGCCGCCCGCGCCATACCCGCAGCCCACGCCCCAGCCGCCGGTATCGGCCGGCCGCCGCGGCTCGAACACCGCCGGCGCCCGCCCCGTCAGGTCCAGCAGCGCACCATGCAGCGCCGGGCGCGTCGCCCGCTCGCGCAGCAACTCGCGCAAAATGGTGGCGCGAAATGCCGCATCGCCCTGCGCCCGCCGGCGGCGCACCCGCGCCCCGAAATAATCCACCGCGATCATGTCCAGCGCCCGCCCGGTGGCGGTGGCGATGCGCGTCTGCGCCCGCACCGCGCCCAGCAACTCGTGCAACCAGGCCCAGCCCTCGGCCAGCCCCGCCAGCACCGCCGCCAACACGCCGCCGCCATCCGCAGCCTCGCCGTGCCAGCGCGCCGGCAGCACCGACTGCAACCGCGCCAGCATGTCCTGGGCATCCCCGCGCATCACCATGCTCCCGAAACATTATTTAGCCCGGCAAGAACGTAAATATCATTCAAGGCCAGGAGGAATCTTCTTTTTCTGAAGAAAAAGAAGCAAAAAGACTTTATCCGTTTGGGCGGGGCGCTTGCCGCAAGCACCCGACCAAACGGTGAAAAGTTTTTGGTTCTTTTTTCAAAAAGAACCTCTTCCTGCCTCGCCTAACTCACGATCACGCTGCCCGCCCGGATCACCCCCGCCGCGCCCGGCGACAGGTCGCCCACGGCCCCGTTCACCAGCACCGCCGACACGTTGGTCACCAGCGGCGAGGCGTCGTAGGCGAGCTGGGCGATGCGCGACCATGACAGATCCGCTCCGATATCCATCGCGTTCAGGTGCGACGACACCGCAAGCTGCACCATCGCCGCCACCTCGCCATGCACCGCCCCCGCCGCGGTGGCGATGGCCAGGCTCACATTCACCAGGTTCACCACCGGCGGCTGCACCACGAAGCTGGTGGCCAGCGGCCGCACCGCGTCGATCGCGTCCGCCGCGTCCGACAGCAGCCCCGCCGACGGCGCGCCGCTGCCGTCATCCACCGTCACCACGAAACCGCCGGTCCCCGGGGTCTCGGTGATCGTGTAGCGCAGCCCCTGGCGCAGCGAGGCCACGGCATGGCCCACCGCCACGCGCGTCGCCCGGCTGCGGCTGGCCAGGTAGTCGCGGAAGCGCACGCGCAGCGCATCGTCGCCCTCCGCATCCAGCCCGCCCTGCAGCGCCGCATCGTTGGCCACCGTATCCACCCCGGCCAGCGCATCGGCGATCAGGCTCACCGCGCCGGGCTGCACATTGCCCGCCGACCCCGGCGCCACCGCCGCCACCTTCACCACCACCCCGGCCACGCCCGCGCCGATCACATAGCCCGCCTGCGAACCATCCCACGCCGGATGGGCGGGATCGGCCTGCACGCGAAAGCCCTGCTGCGCGTCCGCCGTGCGCACCAGCGTGCCCACCGGCACCAGTGCCACCTCGGTGGGGGTGAAGCGCGCGAACCGCACCTGGCCCACCGCCGGCACCGCGGGCAGCCGCGCCAGGCCGAAATCCGCCACCCAACTGTCCAGGTCCGCCCCGTCGCTGGTCGCCGCCCGCGTCATCTTCTGCACCTGCAGGATCAGCCACTGCATCCACAACGCCAGCGAGGCATTCGCCTCCAGGATCGCCCGCAGGGTAGAGCCCACCGACAAATCCACCAGCAACTTGGAGGCACCTTGCACCGCCGCGGACGCCCGCGCCACGAGCGACGCAAAATCGAGAAGTTTCAGCTGCATCATGCATCTCCCACGGGAAAGGACAGGCTCTGCGTGGCACCGCTGTCGGCATCGGCGTAGCGGATGCTCACGAACACCCGCCCGTCGTCGCCCGCCCGCACCTCCACCACCGGCTCGGGGCTGCGCGCCACCGCCGCCTCGCGGAAGATCTGGCTGCGCACCACCGCGCGAATGCGCGAGGCCGAGGCCGGCTGGCCGACGAAGCGCGCCAGCCCCGCGCCATAAGTCGGGTGCCAGATGTAGTCGCCAGGATTGGTCAACAGCCGCCGCAGCACCCGCTGGCGGCCAAGCGCCGCCCCATCGGCCAGGGCAAGGTCGCCCGTCGGCCCGGCCTGCAGGTCGGCACCGAATTCATGCGCAAGATCTGGCATTGCTCAGTCCTGTGGCCAGGGCAACGTATCGGAGTCGCCGGGATGGGTATGCTGGTTGTAATGCTGCCGCAACGTATCAAGCGCGCCGTGGCTGTCGTGCAGCTGGCCGGTCACATGCAGGTCGCCCTGCACGTGCACCGTGCCGACAATCCGCACCGTGCCGTCATTGGCCAAGCGCAACGTGGTGCCGGTGGCGTGGCGCAGCACCAGCTCGCCCACCGCCCCCTCCGGCGCCGGTCGCCGGTCGGAGAAACAGGCGCCGACCACCACGCCATGCTCGGCCTCGCCCTCCTGGGCCACAACCAGCACCTGGTCGCCCGGCGCCGGCGGGCAGAACACCCCCCACCCCGCCCCGATCCACGGCGACAGCACCGGCAGCCACCCCGACAATACCCCCTCGGGCTGCAGACGAACCCGCACGGCATACCTGGCCGGATCAGTGCTGGCGACCACGCCAAACCGCGCCTGCCCCTGCCCACGATCCAGCGCCGCAGCATGCGCTTTCATCACGTTCATAAAACGATCCATGTGGTCTCCACGAGCAGAATGCGCCAAGGCAAGGCCAGGGGCGTTTCCCGTCGCGCGAAGGCGCGCGTCGGACCTGGACCCCACCAAAGGCGAAGCCTCTGGAATCCAATGATTGGGGGTCCAATAATTGGGGGTCCGGGGCCTCAGGCCCCGGCGGGTCGAGGGTGGAACCCTCGCCTTCCTCTCTCCGATAACGCCCTCTACTGCCCCGCGCTGGCGTTGCGTGCCCGGACCACCTGGGTGAACCCGCGCGCCACGTGCAGGGTTCGTTCCACTTCGTCGATCCAGTATTCCTGGTCGAATCCGCTGAGCCCGCTTTGCACCCGCACGGCCATGCGCGGCGTCATCGCCAGTTCGCCCGGCATTTCGGCGACGATTGCTCGTTCATGGCGCGTCAGTTCCACCAGGCGGCGCTGTGCCAGTTGCAGGGCCTCCTCGGGCGTCAGGTTCGGCACCACGTAGACATAGCGCTGCACCTCGCCGACCCGGCCGGACTCGCGCCGGCGCGCTGCCCGTGCGGTGCGCACGAAGGCATTCTGCTGGCGGGCATTCCAGCTTTTCACCACCACCTCGATATCGCGCGCCAGGGTGAGCGACCGTTCCAGCCGCAGCGCGGTCACGTTTGCCGCCCCGCCGGCGCCGGCCACCGCACGCAGCACGAAGCCGGGTCCCGCCGCCTCGCGCGCCGGGCGGAAGTGCAGCGTGCCGCCCGCCACCCACACATCGAACCCTTCCAGGGCCGCCAGCGTCACCAGCAGGTCCCATTCGGTGCTGGCCCGGCTGAACTGGTCGAGCGTGATGCGATCGCGCTGCAACTGCCAGTAGCGGCCCACCGGGGTGGTGGTGGCCTGCACGTCCGCGCCCAGGCCACGCCGCCCGGCGAGCAGCACCGCTATTTCGCTGGCGGTACGGTTGGCGAAGCTCTCCTGGGTGCGCGCCTCGATCAGGCGCGCCGTCAGGTCGCGCCCGCGCAGGAACGCCAGGCCGCGCACCGGGTCCACCTCCAACTGGTCCACCTCGCCGCGCACCAGCGGCACGAAGCCGCCGGCGGCACCCAGCGCCACGCTGATCTCCACCTCCAGCGCATCCGTAGAAGCCCAGGCGGCACCGCCGGAATTGCCGAGTGCCACGGCCAGGGCGAACCGGTCGGCCGCGTAATGGTTGTTGCTGGTCACCCGGGCTGAGACGGCATCGGCCACCGCCGCCCCGTTGGCGGTCACCAGCAGGCGCGGCTGGCGCAACATGTCACTGCTCGGCAATGCCGCCTCCCGCCAGCGCATCGCGCGCCGGCAGCTTCAGCGTCACCACGCCGGTCAGCAACGGGTCATCCAGCCCGTTCAGCCGGGCGATGCGCAGCCACTGCGTCGCATCGCCCAGTTCGGCCGCCGCCACATGGAACAGCGTGCCGCCGGATTGCATGATCGTGCGCATGAAATCTCCCCAATCGTCCCGGAACAGCTACAAGCCGAGCGCCTCAAGCCCCGCCCGCGCCCGCCCCAGCGGCCCGCGCGCCTGCGCCAGCCGGGCCAGCGCCGCCGCCTCGGCCTCCGCCGCGCGAACCCCCGCGGGCGAGCCGGCATCCACCGCGCGCAACCGCGCCCCGCCGGCCGCCATCTCGCCGTCCAGCGCCACCTCGCGCTCGCGCAGCGACGCCCGCGCCCGCGCCTGGTCCACCGTGCCCGGCCGCAACGCCGACGGCGCCGCCATCAGCCCCACCGCCGCGCCCAGATCGAACAGCCCCGCCGCCACACCGACATCACCCAGCACCCCGGCGGCCAGCGACAGCCCTTCCTCCACCACCGCACTCGCCTCGTCGCGCAGCACGGTGCAGGCGATGCGATACGGGATCCAGTTCTCGCGCGAATAGTCCGCGTCGAACCGCGCCACCACCACGGAATAGAAGAAGCTGCCCCAGGTCAGCGGCCACACGCCCCCGGTGGCGCGCATCAGGTCGAGCTCGCGCGCCCGCAGCACCGCATCGGCGCCGCTGAACACGCCCGACCAGACGATGTCGGCATCGTCGCGCCCCATGGCATCCACCACACGCCGCCCACCCGGCA